>Ga0209121_10001137_pt1 | contig 27854 bp, 19 predicted proteins | sample Cruoilmetagenom3_FD_187292 | JGI IMG/M metagenome (GOLD analysis project Ga0209121, IMG submission 187292) | Oil polluted marine microbial communities from Coal Oil Point, Santa Barbara, California, USA - Sample 3 (SPAdes) (version 2) | ecosystem: Environmental > Aquatic > Marine > Oil seeps ...
CTCCATTTGCCTCCTCTATTAATCCTATTTTATCTTCCTTTGCATCTGTAAATACAAATCTTCTCTATCCATATAACTCTGATTCTATCAAATTCTCAGGAATACAAGAAGAATTTATTGGAATAAATGGTCCCTCTCTTCTTTGACTTCCTCTATGAATCTCTCGAGCAACCACTTCCTTCCCTACCCCGGTCTCCCCAACAAGGAGCACAGGAAGGTTAGAAAGAGCTGCTCTTTGAATAAATGAACAGATGTTTTCTGTAACCGCACTTTTCCCAATGATGATTTTTGGATTATTATAAAAACTGGAAAATTGCTTCAATTTACTCCAAGTCTCTATTTTTTTTAAATCTATTACTATATTAGTCGAATAAAACAGCAAAAAATTGAAAGCTTTTTCTTTTTTCACAAAGTCTGAATGAATGACAGGAAGCTGTCTGAAGAAAGGAAAGCCTGTAAGGAAAAGGAAAAAAATAAAAATAAGAAAATGGGTATTATGTTCTCGATTTAGTAATTTTCCATTTCAGAACATCTAAGATTCAATCTATCTTTTAAACTCACTTACTTACAAACTCTTAACCATAACAATCGCATTTTCGTCAGGTTTACTGTAATAATTCTCTTTTACACCTATAATCTCAAAGCCAAGCTTTCTATACAAAGATTGTGCAGTAAGATTAGAAGGCCTGACTTCAAGAGTAATATATTTCACTTTTTCTTTTTGGAGAGAATTAATAACCCTCTGTAGTAGTAATCTTGCAATCCCCTTTCTTCTATAATCGGGATGAATAGCAATATTACTTATCTGAATATTATCATTAATATGCCAAAAAATAATATATCCGATTACTCTTTTATTTCTATAATCAACAATTACATAAGGAAAAGAAAACGGATAGTTTTCAATTTCTCCTCTGAAAGATGATTCAGGCCACGGATTTGAAAAAGAGACATTCTCAATTTCAATTACAAAAGGGATGTCTTTAACTTCCATCCGACGGAGATAAAATTGGTTTAAAGGAAATTTTATTTTTTTAATGATTTTCTTCCGCCTGTGATTTCCTGAAATAAAGAGGTTTAATCTCTCTAAAATCTTTTCCTTTATTTTTTATTAACTGTTCATATCCGAGACTCCCTACCTCGGAAGCTATAAAAAGAGAATGTTTGGAAAATTTGGCCTCATCTTTAAAATATTTAAGAATCCTATCTCGATATACGTCCACACCGCTTCCAATAAAAGTTATCACCCTGTGAGAAGGAAGAGAAGAAAGAAATCTGTCAGGCACATAAACTCCCTGAGGAACAATCTCCAGTAGTTTATCTCCCTCGGATTTAAAAAGAGCGGCGTATATTTCTCCTTTCTTTGCATCCAGAACAGGACAAAGGAGGCGATTCCGATCACGAATTAGCTTAAATGCAAAAGCTTCCAGAGTCGAGATCGGAACCACAGGTTTTCCAGAAGCGAAGGAAAAAGATTTTATCATGCTCAACCCGATTCTGATTCCAGTGAATGAACCTGGTCCGACTGCAACGGCAAAAGCGTCTATATCTTTAATTTTCAGTTTATTTGTTCGAAGGATAAATTGAATTGTAGGAAGAAGTCTCTCTGAATGGGTAATTGGAGAATCTATATCAATTTCAGATAGAAGCTTCTTCCCTTTAAGCAGGGCTGTAGAGCCCGTAGAGCTCGTAGTATCAACTGCAAGAATGAGCATGTTCTTTCTCAGCCTCGATCAAGCATTTTCCCGTAATTAAACAGCCCTCCTGCATTAAAAATTTCTTTTTGAACCTTACTCATTGGTTCTAAAGAGAAAGAAATGCTCTTGCTTATATTAAATCCTTTTCCGGAATACAGGTTTACTCTTATTTCATCTCCTGTTTCCAGCTTTTCTTCTGTAATTAGCTCCTTAAGATCAGGACATTTCAGAATAGGAAATCCTGAATTAACAGCATTTCTAAAGTAAATAGCACCGAAGGAGGGTGCAATAATCATACCTACTTGTAGTGAGAGAAAACAATCAACAGCTTGCTGGCGGGAAGAACCAGCACCAAAATTTCTTCCTGCAACAAGAATATCACCACTGCGAGCTTTTTTTGAGAAATCTCTCCATCCCTCCAGGTTTCCGAGAGTATACTGTCCCATTTGAGAAAGATCCGTTATATGAAGAAAAGCATTATGATATATCTGGTCTGTATCGATGTCTTCGATTAATCGTCCTCCTTTATTCAAAAGGACCCAAACCTTTCCTGACTGTATGGGTTTTTTCATTCTACAAATCCTCCGGATTTGTAATTTCCCCTGAAATACAGGAAGCAATTACAACTTCGGGACTGGCGATGTAGGTTTTGCCTTTTCCCTGTTTCCCTGCGAAATTCCTATTCCCTGTACTTATCTGGACTTCTCCCGTTCCTGTTAAACCAATATGACCTTCTGCACATCCTCCACATCCGGGATTACTTATGATAGCTCCGCCTTTAAAGAGAGTCTCAAGAATTCCCTCTTCGAGAAGCTCAGCATAAACCTTCCTCGTAGCAGGTACTATCTTGAGAGTTATACCGTCCTTAATTTTTTTTCCTTCAAGCACACATGCTGCAGCTTTAAAATCTTCTTTCCGTCCATTAGTGCAACAACCGATAAAACCAGTATCTATTTTCACTCCTCTTAGTCTGGATACATCGTAAACATTTGTCGGCTTGAAAGGAGCAGCAACCTGAGGAGGAAGGCTTCCTACATCAATTTCTACCACCTCTCTATAGACCGCATCTTTATCGGCCAGATAAGGTGAATAGCTCTCTTTGATAAGCTCTTCCACCTCTGATGATAATGAATCTCCATATTCAGGAATAAATCCAATTATTCCTGCCATTTCCGTAACCATGCTACAAAGTGTAATGCGGCCTGAAAGAGATAAGCTACTTACAGATTCACCGTAAAACTCGATAGCTTTGAGCGCTGCCTTTCTCGTGCCCATTTTTTTTAAGATATATAGAGTTAAATCCTTAGGAGAAGTAGGCCATGTAAAATTTCCCTTAAGCAAAACTTTTATTGTTTCAGGAACTTCAAACCATGTCTTTCCGGTCTTGAAAGCAAAGGCAATATCAACATCACCCATGCCCTGGCCAAAGCACCCGACAGCTCCCAGAATATTCATATGGCTGTCTGTGCCTACAACAGTTTTCTTCGCTAATGCAAGTCCTTCTTCAATCAGAACATGAGAACCAATTCCTCTATCTATATCAAAAACTTTAATCCCATGTTTCCGGGCGTATTCGCGACAAAATTGCTGATTATCTGCATATTTCATAGAACAGGGGGGAACGCATAAATCAAAAGTAAAAAAAGTCTTTTTACTATCTGCTAAAGGGGCATCTCCGTATTCCTTCTCTAAATTTTTCACTACATTTGGCCCTCCAAAATCCCGGGCAGACATGACATCAAGATCCATCCATACAATTTTTCCCTGTGATACTTCATCCTTTGTATGATTCTGAATGATTTTTTCAATAATCGTCTTTGCCATTTTCGCTAAAGCTTCGATACAACTTCCCGGGCAACATCCAGCGTTGTTGACTTTCCTCCTAAATCGTATGTTCTGACTTTCCCTTCTTTTATCACCTCTGCAATGGCTTCTTCAAGATTCCGGGCTTTAACTTCTTCTCCAAGCCATTCCAGCATCATTTTTGTTGCAAGGAGAGTCGCTATGGGATTTACTTTATACATCCCTGTGTATTTGGGTGCAGATCCATGAGTTGGTTCAAAAACAGCATATTTGTCTCCAATATTTCCACTACAAGCAAACCCCAGGCCACCAACAAGCTGCGCAGAAAGATCTGATATAATATCACCGAATAGATTCTCTGCCACTAAAATATCATAATTCTGAGGATTTTTTACCAACCACATGGCCATGGCATCGATGTTTGTTTCCCAGAGTTCTATATCAGGATATTCTTTTGCCATCTTTCTTGCAATATCAAGAAAAAAGCCTCCTGTTTCTCTCAAAACATTTGGTTTTTCAACAATAGTAACGGATTTTCGCCTGTTTTTCCGAGCATATTCAAATGCTCTTCTCAATATTCTTGTGCAGGCTTTTTTTGTCATAATTCTCGTGGAAAGAGCGATTTCCTCTAAAGGAACATCTTTGAATTTCTTCATTTTTGGGTGAATAAGAAGATCATCTCTTATCTTTTCGGGAATCGGACAAAATTCTACACCCGAATACATTCCTTCTGTATTTTCTCTGAAAATTACTAAGTCAATATCATCACGATAATTAATAGGATTGCCCGGGTATGCCTTACAGGGACGCAGATTCGTGTACAAATCAAATTCTTGCCTGAGGCTAACTATTGGACTAAAATAAGAATATCCTTTACCCTGTAATTCTGGATTTAGTTCCTTCAAAGCATCATCTTTTGGTTTAGAAGTAATTGCTCCAAAAAGACAAGCATCCGTTTCGTTAAGTAACTTGACAGTTCGGTCAGGAAGTGGCTTTCCTTCCTTACACCAAAACTCCCACCCTATATCTCCATATATATATTTTGCATCGAGGTTAATCTTCTTAAGCACAATCATGGCTGCTTCTATTACATCTCTCCCAACTCCATCTCCAGGCAAGATAGCAATCTTATATTTGGGCATTAATTCCTCCTTTTTTGTTCATATAAACCCACGAGATTTTTTAAATAAAAATAATATAAAAAGGAAATAAAATCTTCAAAACGAATGTAATTTCTTCTTAGTGTAGGGAATCAAACCTCCAGCTTTAAGAATTCCTAAAACCGTGTTAGGAAGCGGCGAGAAATCGAAGCTTCCTCTTTCAGTTATTATTTTACCCTGGGTAAAGTCAATTTCAACCTCATCACCGATGAAAACATTTTCCACAGCTTGCACAGACTGAATAACAGGAAGTCCCTGGTTGATTGCATTACGAAAAAAAATCCTTGCAAAAGATTTCGCTATAACCGCTTGAACCCCAGCATATTTCAAACATATTGCTGCCTGTTCCCTTGAACTTCCGCAGCCAAAATTCTTTCCAGCTACCAAGATATCCCCTAAATTTACATTCTTAGCAAAATTTGGGTCTAAATCCTCAAGTGCATGCGCCGCCATTTCTTCAGGTTCCAGGATAGAATAAGTATATTTTCCAGGAAAAATGACATCCGTATTTACATTATCTCCGTATTTCCATACTTTCCCTTTTCTCATAGATATTTCCTCGGATCTGCAATCTTTCCTTCGATGGAAGACGCAGCCACAGTAGCTGGAGAAGCTAAATATATTTCTGAATCCCTGCTTCCCATTCTACCTCTGAAGTTTCGGTTAGCTGTACTCAACGCAATTTCCCCTGGTGCAAGTACTCCCTGATGAGCTCCCAAACAGGGACCACATCCGGGATTCAAAATCACACAACCCGCTTCAGAAAGAATCTCTAAAATGCCTTCCCGTAAAGCCTTCAAGTACTCTTTTCTTGAAGCCGGAATAATAAGGGTTCTTATTGAAGAGTGTACTTTTCTTCCCTTAAAAATAATAGCTGCTACTTCCAAATCCTCAAGCCGGCCATTTGTGCATGTCCCTATCACAGCTTGATTAAATATGTTACCCTCTATTTCCGTGATAGGTTTGACATTGTCCACAGTATGGGGACAGGCAATCTGAGGTTCTAAGGAAGAAATATTATATTTGATAATGGCTTCATACTTAGCATCCTCATCAGAGAAAATGAGCTCAAACCTATCTTTTGCTCTTCCTTTTAACCATTGAATGGTCAATTCATCTGGGGGAAAATAAGCATTTTTTGCTCCCATCTCAGCAGCCATATTAGAAAGTACAAAACGCGATCCCAGACTTAACCGCTCTGCCATATCTCCCACAAATTCAACAGCTCTATAATTTGCTCTATCTGATCCTTCCTTTCCTATTATTCTTAAAATAATATCTTTTGCAAAAACACCGGGCGGTAATTTTCCCTCTAATTCTATTTTAATTGTCTCAGGAACTCTTAACCAGATCTCGTCTGTAGCCCAAACAGAAGCAGCCTCTGAACGTCCAATACCCACAGAAAATGCCCCGAATGCTCCATAACTTGTCGTATGAGAATCAGCTCCAACTATTAGTTTTCCTGGCATAGCAAACCCATTTTCAGAAAAAACCTGGTGGCAGACTCCATGGGAAATATCAAAAAAATTTGGAATCCCCTGCTGTGCGACAAACTCCCTTATAACTTTATGATTCATGGCATATTTTTCGCTCGAAGCAGGAACAACATGATCCAAAACAATTACTATTTTCTCAGGGAATTTTACATGTTCAATTTCAAGCTTTTTAAACTCTTTGATAATAGCAGCTGAATTATCATGCGAAAGAATACAATCAGGAGAAACAGTGATTATGTCTCCAGCCCGGACTCCTCTTCCAGCTTTCAAGCTAAGAATCTTTTCCGAAAATGTTTTTCCCAATATCCCCTCCCCCTCTTAACTATATTTTTAAGCTCTCAAAGTTTATAAAATCAGCATGATTAACAATAATTGCTTCAACAGTCTTCCGCAAACCATCTCCTTCTTTAGAATGACATGCTACTATATGAAGAACTTCTTGAGGTATTCCATATTTATAGGCAAATGCAGTTCCTGAAATTGGATGACGCAGTAACTTGCCCTCATCACTCTTGACAAACTTCCCATTTTTTTTACTAAATTCGAATAATTTACCTACATCATGCAGCAGAGCTCCAGAAAGAAGATAATCACGATTAATAAAAACTTTCCCTCTATATTCCTCTAAAAGAATATCTGCTATCTTCAAAGAACACAATGTCACTGCTCTCGTGTGTTCGATGATATTCACAGAAGTTGGTTCAATTAAAAGAGTAAAAGGCATTAACAGTAAATCCTCTGTATTCCATCCCCCTTTTTTTACAGCCTCTTCCCACACCTTTATTGTCTTTTCCCTGAGCTCAGGATCTTCAATACGTTGAAACTCTGGCATTAGAGACAACAACTTTTTTCTCATTTATTCTTTCCTCCGAACTCCATCATATTCGAAATCTTCAGGATGAATCTTCCTCATCGGCTTCATCCTTGTCTTCTCCTCATGGATGTGAGCTACAAGACCGGGAACACGTGCAATAATAAAAAAAGCATTTCCTATTTCAGGAGAAATCCCTAAATCACAAAGCAGTGCTGCAATGGCTCCATCTACATTTATAGGCAAGGATTTTCCCAATTGCTCTTCAAGGGCTTTTTCTACTGCAAGAGCTATACTTACATATCTTCCTGACAGTCCTAACTCCTCTGCCAGTTTAAAAAGTTTTTTTGTCCTGGGATCCTTAGTGTGGATTCTATGACCAAAACCTGAAGCACGCTTTTTTAGTTTCCTCATGTTTTCAAGAATTTCCCTAACGATTTCCTCTTTGCTTGCCTCACTTTCATCGATTCGTTCGTCAATTCTGATAAAAAGCCTCATTGCTTCTTCTATAGCTCCTCCATGGTACTTAGATATCGCGAGTACTCCAGCAGCAACAGCAGAATTCAACTCTGCTCCGGTTGAGGCTACAGTCCTGGACGCCAGAGCCGATGGAGGACCTGCTCCATGATCAATAGACGAAACGAAAATAGCATCTATTAACTTTCCAACTTCAGGAGAAGGCATTTCACCCTTTAATACAAGATAAATAGCCTGGGCAAAAGAAACTTTGCCCATTAACTCATCTACAGGATATCCTCTTATGTATATCTTATTTGGATGAACTTCCGTGATGCTTGTTTTCCAATGAAGCTCGCTCATTTTATCCCTCCTTTGATGAATTAATTTCTCTTATTATACCTAACATATCAAAAACAGAAAATACAACAGAAACTCCTGCCTCATGAAATCCTGCTTCTTATCAATATAAACATCTTCTTCCATCTGAAATAAATAAATAGCTCTAAAGTTCTCACATCACCTTTAAAGTTTATATTATTTCGTTAGCAGCAATTTTGTCAATTAAAACAAATTAAATTGTCTTAGATTTACTTTTTTCTCTTCTTTTTATTTTATACTCAGATGCTCATTATTGAGATGAGACTTTTTCCTTTAAAGTTCCCATCAACCTTCCCCCAAAGAGTGTCGATGAGTTTGTTGGTGCATTTCAAGAAGCCATCACTCCAAAAACTAAAGTCATCAGTATTAGCCATACTGTATATATTTCCGGACTCATAGCTCCACTTAAAGAATTAAGCAAATGGCACATGAGAGCGATGTTCTTGTTGTGGCTGACAGCCTTTTCGGTAGAATGACTTGAACCCAAAGAAAATAGATTAATAATATCTATTCTCTGACGGCTTTGGTCCTTGGGGTGGTCCTTGTGGTCCTTGTGGTCCTTGGGGGTCGGGCCTCAGTAACTCTATTCTTAGCAGTAACTCACGTCTATTTTAGGGCGATTTTATGCACTTAAACCTCATTTTTTGGCGTGAAATATTGACTCTAAGCGCTTTTACTCTTGCAGGATCGTGTCCCAACATTTGACTCAGTTAATCATTGTTGTGATGAGTTTTTTCCGATAAATTCTTCATTTAAGGGGATTTTGGGCAGGGAATTATGAGTTAACTTATTGATAATAGACAAATTGCTGGGGCCCGACCCCCATATACGAGCCATATACGAGGGGGACCCCCATATACGCCATATAGACCCCATATAGACATATAGAGGGAAGAAAGTCTGTTTTGACTGATTCAGACAGTGAAGAAACTGGCTTTTCGGGTATGACTCTTTTAGTTACTATCTTAACTACACTGGAATGAATATATCCTGTAACTACCAATCCGTTCTTGTCTGGGGGAAGATTCACTTTGTACCATTCTCCTGTTTTCTCATAGAATTCCAATATAGTTCCCTTTGAAACAGTACATATAAGATTGCTCTTTAAATCAGGTTTCAACCGAATATTCGCTCTCTCATTGATGACTATTATTTTTTCAGCCGCGCTCAGTAAACATGAAAAAAGAACTACTGAAAGACAAATAATTGAAATAATTACGAGTGTTTTTCTCATTATTCCTCCTAATGTTCCCCTATTTTATTTATGTAGTTTGAAATATATAACAAAATTTATCGTATGTAAAGTTAATTTACTCGTTCCCAAATAATCGGATAAACCTCAGAGATAAAAGCTAATAATAAAAAGGCCTCTACTACCCCAGGAAAACCTAGTATAATAGAGGCCGGAGCCCCATGCGGATTCACAAAAACTGGCTCAAGAGAAGTTGTTGCCGTTGCCTCCTGTCAATCTAAAGCCGGCTCTATGACAAAAAGTTTTTACTTTAGTCTGGGCTCTGGCGGCAAATTTTATCTACTTCTTTTCAGGAAAAACTTTTGATAATACTTCCTTAGAAGGTGGCTTTGTAAATAATGAAACCACTATCAAACTTAGAACAGAAACTGCTAATGCAGGATAAAGTATGGGAATCCCAAAAGGATCACCGTTGGGATTTCCCATAGGAACCATAATCGATGGCCAGATGTAACCGGCAAGTTTCAGAAAAAGCGTAATGGCTGTACCCGAAATAATCGAGGTTACCCCCGCCGCTTTCGTGACTCTCCTCGACACCAGCGCAGCCAACAGACATGGTGTTATCGCAACTCCATAAATAGTATAGGCAAAATATGCATTCTCAAGAACAGAGGCCATTCGAGTGGCTATTAAATAGGCTGCTATACCTACAGTAATGATTAAAATTTTCTGCAGCACTACAACTTTTTTCTGTGAAGATTTCTTTTGCTTTCTGTCTTTACTTATAAAACGCTGATAAATATCATGAACAATTGTTGTTGTCGGAGATAAAAGATAGTTCATGCCTGTTGAAATTACCACAGCCGTAGCTGCCCCTAATAACAAGACACCTGCAGGAAGAGGTATCATTCTTTTTGCAGCCTGAATTATGATTTCTGCATGTTCAATAGTTCCTGATTGCAACTCCTCCCAGAAATAAGAACTTGCAAAGATTGCCATAACAACAACAACTGTTTCCACAATAATGGTTCCAAATACCCATATCCCCGTTGCCTTCTTCGCCTCACGGGGATTTTTTGCACTGTAAAACTTCTGGTACATACTCTGTACCCCGAGCAAAAGCAGCATCCCAGAAATACCGATTGCCGGTATTTTTAGATAAGGGTTTCCTCCAAAAGCAGAGCTAAAAACCTGAAAGTGAGACTGAGGTAAAATTGTACTTATTTTACTCCAGCTTCCAGCAGCAATAATTACTAAAGGCGTTGAAATAATCGTTGAACTTAAAATAATAATTCCATTAGGAAGGTCAGTGTTGGCGATAGCAATCATCCCTCCGATAGCAGTAAAAATAGTTACAAAAAGAAAAGATATAAACATACCTTGATCTGCCGAAATAGACCCATCTGAGATCGCGTTTAATATGTAACCACCTGCTTTAAACTGATAGCTTACAATCGTTGTAAAACTGATAATAATCGCAATTGCTCCAACAACTCTTGCCACGGGTCCGAATCTTACTTCCAGGATATCACCTACAGTGTACTGGCCGAAAGTTCTTATCTTGGCAGCCAAAAAATAGATTATAATTATACCCACCCAGGCACCTGCTGGCTGCCACAAAGCACTCCAGCCTGCCTTTGCAGCAAACTCGGCACCGGCAATAAAAGTGCCACTACCAATCCAGGTACATATGAGGGTAAATACCATTTTTGTTATGGGTATAGAACGACCAGCAACCATCATGTCATCCTGGCTTTTAACTTTCCTTGATTTCCAGAAATTCATGATGCTAAGAGCAAGAAGATAACAAAGAATGATTGTGATATAGATGTTCATGTATCACTCCTTTTAAAATAAATCTTGAATATTATTAATTCAGTATCCCATCCATAAGATTCTTCTCTCACGTTTTATTCTCCACCATTTTCCCTGTACTATCTTGAAGACAGAACAAAATTCATTTTATTTTCCTTAAACCATACCAAAACCAGTCAGTCCTTGTGAAGAAAAAATATTCTCTTTTTTTGGACTTGGATATTATTTCATCTTATATAAAAAAATTGACATTGATATATTAGATATTTATAATTTTATAACTTGAACAAGTCAACAATAAATATTCTTTATAAAAAAAGAAGGAGGCAATATTATGAAATTTTCGCGTTTTTATTTCCCTTTGCACACATTTTTTCTCTTTAGTTTAATATTTATCTCAATTTTTTCCGGCTATCAACTGCAGGCAAAAACTCAGAAATTAATCCAATCCACAGATCCCCAGTTGCGATTGAATTGGTACGAAATGCATATGCAAATGAAGAAAGAGTCAATCTTTAAAGATTTGAAATGGCGCTTTATAGGACCGGATATTATCAGTGGTCGCTGCACAGACATAGCTGTCCCCAGAGGAAGTAAGCGTACAATCTACGTAGGTTCTGCCACAGGCGGTGTCTGGAAAACCGTTAATTCTGGAATTACCTGGGAACCTATCATGGACGATGTTCCATCTATCTCCATAGGCGATATTGCTGCTTCTCAATCAAACCCGGAAATCGTATGGGTAGGAACGGGTGAAGCTAATATTTTTCGCGCTTCAGTTGCCGGAACAGGGGTCTATAAATCTACAGATTCAGGGAGAACCTGGAAGCATATGGGTCTTGCAGGAACACACACGATCGCAAGAATAGTCATTAACCCAAAAAATCCCGATATCGTATATGTCGCAGCTTCCGGTCATGAATGGACATATAATAAAGAACGGGGGTTATTTAAGACAACAGATGGTGGTAAGACCTGGAAGAAAATTCTTTACATTAACGAGAAAACAGGTGCCATAGATCTTGTTATGGATCCTTCTGATTGCAATATACTTTATGCTTCGATGTGGAATAGAATCAGAAGGCGATGGAGCGACCCGATGCCAAGCCCTAAAGATGGGATTTTCAAGACTACTGATGGTGGGGAAACCTGGGAGCAGAAAATCTCTGGGCTTCCTGACTCGAATTTGACCGGAAGAATTGGAATCGACATAGCAAAGAGCAATCCTAAGGTGGTATATGCTTTCATTGATAACCACAATCCAGGACGGATGCCCGAAAAAGGCGAGCGTGATCCCTACGGACGCCTTAGAAAAGGCCGAGTAATTAAAGGAGCTGAAGTTTATCGCTCAGATGACATGGCAGAGACGTGGCAGAAGGTGAGCTCTAACAACCGCTACATGGAAGGTTTCGGAGGAACATACGGCTGGGTTTTCGGACAAATACGTGTAGACCCCAACGATGAGAATACTATCTACATAATGGGGCTTCCCCTGGCTAAATCCAAAGACGGAGGAAAGACATTCGAGACTCTATACTTTCCCGGATTACATGGTGATCATCATGGCCTGTGGATCGACCCTGAAGATTCCAACTACCTTATTAATGCAAATGATGGCGGAGTAAACATTTCCTATGATGGTGGAAAGACATGGAGAAACTTCCATGCAATCCATCCCGTAATTCAGTTTTACAATGTTGCTTATGACATGGAAAAACCTTTCAATGTTTATGGTTCTATCCAGGATCACGGCTCTTACAAAGGAAATGTTGCTCATAATCTTCCATGGAGACAAAGGCTACAAGGATTATCTACCCGATGGGAAAGCATCCCCGGTGGAGAAGGCACTTACATCGCTGTAGATTCAACAAATTCTAACATCATCTATACTTCATCTTTCTATGGAAGATTGATGCGCTCTGAATACAAGAATGGAAGATGGGTAACCAAGAATATTGCACCCAAGGCTAAAAAAGAAGAACCCCCACTACGCGGACAGTGGCTTGCTCCTACCATTATTTCTCCTCACAATCCATCCGTCATATATCACGGAATGCAGTATCTTTACAGGTCTATGAACATGGGAAATAAATGGGAAAGAATAAGTCCTGACCTTTCTTATAATGATCTGGAAAAGCAAGGGAAATTACCCTTTGCCATTCCTTATGCATGCTTGACGGCAATTTCTGAGTCGCCGTTTAAGTTCGGCCTCATTTATGTAGGGACAGATGATGGAAGGGTACATATCACGAAGGATGGGGGTGGAACTTGGACAGAAATTACAAGCGGACTTCCTCATAACAAACATGTATCCAGAGTAGTCGCCTCAAAATATGATGAAGGAACTGTCTATCTTACACTGAACGGAAGAAGAGATGATGATTTTGCCGATTATATCTATAAATCTACAGATTACGGTAAGACTTGGGTCGATATCTCTGGAAATATTCCCGGAGGACCGGTAAACGTGATTAGAGAAGACCCAAAAAAGAAAAACATACTATATGTGGGAACTGATTTAGGCGTTTATGTGACTATAGACGGCGGAAAAAAATGGCATGTTCTTTCTAATGGACTGCCAAATTGTTTTGTCTGGGATCTCATTATTCATCCTCGTGACAACACTCTTGTCATAGCCACCAATGGTCGGGGTATGTATGTTATTGATAATGTCTCTCCGATTCAGAACTACGGTAAATAAAAGATTTAATAAAAGACTAAAGACTACAATTCAATTCAATTTATGCTTCTTTATTCCTGTAATTAAAAATTAAAGGGAGGAAAGTATGAAAAACTCAGGTTTAATCCGTATCTTAATTATTCTTGTGCTATTTGCCCTAATTCCTTCTACCCTGGAAGGCCAGGGTACTCTTGAAGATTACAATCGTGCGGAAAAGCTTCTTCCTATGAACGCAATAAAACTTGTTTTTAATGTAAAGCTTTGGCCTCATTGGATCGAAAAAAGTAATAACTTCTGGTACAAAAAGGAATTTCGTGAGGGCAAAAAGTTTATTCTGGTTGATACAGATAAAAACACTGTAAAACCCGCTTTTGACCATGAAAAACTTGCTTCAGCTTTATCTGCAGAAGCCAATAAGAAATACTCCCCCAACAGATTACCTTTTGAATATTTTGATTTTATACAGGACAGAAAAGTTATTCAATTTGATGTTGAAAACACGACGTGGATTTGTGACCTCAATAATTATGAATGTAAAAAGATAAAACACAAAAAGACGCCTATAGATGAACTTCCTTCTCCTGATGGAAAATGGATTGCTTTTGTAAAAGATTATAATCTCTATGTGCGCTCTACTGCAACTGGCAAGGAAATACAGCTAAGTCATGACGGAGAGAAATTCTATGCCTATGCTCAATACTCACCGGGTCTGAGGGAAATGGTGAAAGCAAAGACAAATACTCCCAAGCTGCATGTGTCTGCAATCTGGTCGCCAGATTCGAAGAAAATTGCTACCATGCGAATTGACGAGCGGAAGGCAAAACGACATCACTTGCTTCAATTTGCACCTCCTGGAGAGCAGAGGGCTATATTATATTCGTTTGTCTATGAACTGCCTGGAGATAAAGAGCTTTCTCAAGGGGAAGCTGTTATCTTTGATATTGAGAAACGAAAAATGCTTTCGGCTAATTGCGAACCCCTCTTGCTTCCTCTTATGTTTTGGGCAGCTCCAACCCAGTTTTGGACAGAAGATAGCTCGAGAATATATTTTATAAGAACTGAACGCGGTTATAAAAAAATTCATTTGGAAGAGATGAATGCAACCACAGGAAAAGTTCAAAGAATACTCACAGAAACATCTAAAACTTGTGTTGATCCTCATATGACATACCTACATATCCTGGGAAATGGAGCTGAAATTATATGGAGTTCAGAAAGAGACGGATGGTGTCATCTTTATCTTTATGACGGGAAAACAGGAGAATTAAAAAATCAGATTACGAAAGGAGAGTATGTTGTTCGCAGTATAGCACACGTGGATGAAAAAAATAGAAAGATTTATTTTACAGCAGGAGGGCGGGAAAAAGGCCGCGACCCATATTTACGGCACCTCTATAAGATTAACCTGGATGGCAGCAAACTTAAATTATTGACTTCTGAAGATGCTGACCATAATGTAAGATTCTCTCCCTCTGGAAATTATTTCATAGACACTTATTCCAGGATTAACACCCTCCCCTTGTCAGTGCTCCGCAGGAGTAAGGATGGAGAAATCATTAGGGAGCTTGAAAAGGCCGATATTGAATTGCTACTTAATGCTGGCTGGCCATGGCCTATGCCTTTCAAAGTAAAAGGACGTGACGGCAAAACTGATATCTATGGTGCAATTTACAGGCCTTCAAATTTTGATCCTTCTAAGAAATATCCTGTCATAGATGGAATTTATAACGGCCCTCAGGCTGTAAGGACTCCTAAATACTTTCGTGCTTCTTCTCAAGATCAGTCTCTTGCAGAACTGGGATTCATAGTCATCACAATCGACGGAATGGGTACAGCCATGCGATCAAAAGCGTTTCACAATGTTTCCTATAAAAATCTTGGAGATTCAGGCCTTGAAGATCACATTCTGGGAATCAAGCAGCTTGCAAAACGTTATTCATACATGGATTTAAATCGTGTCGGTATTTATGGACATTCGGCCGGAGGATATGATTCTACTCATGCGATGCTCACTCATCCAGAGTTCTATAAAGTTGCAGTCTCATCTTCAGGATGCCACGACAATCGGAGCGACAAAGTTTGGTGGAATGAGCTCTGGATGGGATATCCTGTTGGTGATCATTACAGACAGCAAGCTAATCCTTCCCTGGCAAAAAACCTGAAAGGAAAACTCCTTCTCGTCCATGGTGATCTTGATGATAATGTTCATCCGGCAGCGACCTTACAGCTTGTTGATGCACTCATAAAAGCAAACAAGGATTTTGACCTGCTCATCATGCCTAATAAACATCACAATTTAGGCAGTGGATATTTTGTGCGTAAAAGATGGGATTACTTTGTAAAGCACCTTCTCGGTGTCAACCCACCAAAAGAGTACAAAATCAAGGAAAAAATCTGATATTGCATTCCCTATTTAATTTATCATTTTTAAAAAACTCTGCGAAAGAGAACTTTCCTCTTCGTCTTTTGTTTTTGACATCAATTTTTTCCTGTGATATAAGCTATTAAGCTATAGAGAAGGGATAAGTCAATAAAAATCAATCCGAAAATGTAGAAAACTATTACTTGCCAAAAAAGAAAATTCCTTCGCATAGCAAATCCCTTCCTTTTAAAGGAGTCAAGGTGAAAAAAAGAATTTTTTTAAGTATTTTGATTATCAGTCTGATTGGGGTAAGTTTATTACTTTTCACAGTATACAAGAAAAAAGAGAGTGCTGAAAAGAGTATTGAAGAGAGAGAGAAGATAGAGACAAAGACAGAAACTCTTGAAAAAATTGAAACCGGAACCGTCGCTCAACCTGTTGAATTGGAAGCAATCCCTGAGATCTCTTCTGAAAAATGGCAGCAGATGCTATCCACAGATATGGAAACTCGGGAGACAGGAGAGGCTAAAACTGCCAAAGGCATGGTTTATGTGGTTTCCTTTCACCCTCAGGGTCAAATCAGAAATATTGATGAGATTGATGAAATCAACATCACCTTCTCAGAACCTGTAACTCCTCTTAAAAGAATCGGAAAAGATGCCCAATCGCTGATTGAAATCGAACCTTTTGTCAAAGGAGAAGGATATTGGAAAAGCTCCATTATTTATTGTTACCAAATAGATGAGAAATTAAAATTATCCACTAAGTATAGTGCCAAATTTAAAGGATATAGAGCTTTTAACGGAAAAAAAATCTCGGCAAAGCAATGGAATTTTACCACTCCAACCATTACAATAGTAAGGTCCATACCTCGCCACAAGGCTAAGTGGCAAACTTTGGATCAAAAAATCCTGGTCGAGTTTTCCCAGGATGTCAATCCTAACCAAATTAAGGACTATATAAAAATTCTGTCTCCTCAGGGAGAACATGCTTTCCAAATAAGATTTTCCAAGGAAAAAGAAAGAGATTTATATTGGCGTTGGAGAGATTTCAAGAAAGACAATAAAAGATTGGTCACCATTATCCCCAAACAAGATTATCCCCTATCAGCGGATATCAAGCTTCAGTTCTTAAAAGGTCTACCTCCAACTGAGGGAAATGTTGGACTTTTAGAGCCAAGAGAAATCAAATTCAGGACTTATGAAATATTCAAAATAATATATGTCTCTGAGGAGTTTGTGCCGGATCGAGGAATCGAGATTATGTTTTCAAATCCTGTGCCTCTTCATGACTTTCTAAATAAAGTCATCTTTGAACCCCCCGTCGAAATAAATAAAAAGAGAGACTGGAATTCCCATAGATGCTTCATTCATGGGAAATTTGAGCCAGGCGAGACTTACACCATGATTGTCCCTCCAGACATTCAAGATCAATTTGGAAACAAATTGGGGAAAGAAAAAAGATTTGCTGTCAAATGCTTGGATTATACCCCTTTTCTTTATCCTCCGGCTCATTATCATTTTGTCCTGGAAGATTATCTGGAAAAAGCAATCCCTGTGCGAGTCAGGAATATTTTTGAAACAGATGTCCTTTACAAGAAAATGGATTTAAATGATTTCAAACTGCTCAGTAAATTTGAATATCTAAGGAAAGACCAAATCAATCTTCAAAGCTGCCAGACTTTCCCTTGGAAGATTCCCATTGAAAAAAACCGCAATTACACCCTGGGTTTTGACCTTGAAAAAATTCACTTCACAGACCCTGGCTTTTATTATATACATTTTAAAAAGGCTTCATCATACAATTATTATGGCCATTTCATTCAATTAACAAATATGGCCCTGGTGGCCAAGTTCAGCCCGACTCAAATCTTTTTAATGCCCTTTGATCTGAAGACCGGTAATTTAGTGCCTAATTTAGAGTTTTCTATTCATGATCTTAAAAGCCCCTCTTCAAGAAGAGATGGATTCGCCAAAATTCAGGGAAACAAAGATGGAATTGCTATCTACCAGCCACCGCTCCACGTACTTGAAAGCCATAATTTAGACCATTGTTTTGTCCTTTCCGAGCCTCAAAAAAGTTTTGTCTGGGGTCAAAAAAGACCTATGTTCGACATGTGGGATTACCACCTGAGTTATAACCGTAATCCCGAGTATTCTTACAACCATCTTTTAGTCTTCACGGACAAACATCTCTATAAAGGCGGACAAATAGTAAAATTTAAAGGTATTTTACGACAGGTGTTTTCCGAGCAGATGAAAATACCTGTCGTAAAGAATATTAAGGGAAAGGTATTCAACTCTCGGAACCAGTGTATTCGTGAGTTCGAATTGAAAAGCGAAGATTTTACCCAAAACGGCTCCTTTGCTGGAGAGTTTAAGCTTCCCGATAAGGCTGCTACCGGCTTTTATCGAGTCGAATTCAAGGTGCAATTGGAAAAATCTTCCTTTTCTAAAAGCCTGAATTTTTCAGTAGAAGAATATAAACCGGCCAAATTTGAAGTCAAGGTTTCTTTAGATCAAAAAGAGCTGGTGGCTGGTCAAGATTTTTCAGGTCATATTAACGGAAGGTATCTCTTCGGAACTCCAATGATGGATGCAGAAGGAAATTGTGTCTGGACTCTTCAAAACACCTATTTTACTCCTCAAGGTTGGGATCCTTATACCTTTGGAACCTATGAATCTCGTTACCGGGATACGATCTTTAAAAAGGATTTTAAGCTTGATAGGGAGGGAGATTTTAAATTTAGAAAAAAAGAACTTTCCCTGCCCGGAAAAAATTCAGGCCGTTTAAGTGTTTATGGAGAAGTCAAGGACAAAGATAATAATCGAATCAGTAATCAAAGATCACTGGTTGTTCATAGAGGAGAATATTATATCGGCCTAAAAACAAAGTCTTACTTTTTTAAGCAGAATAAGCCTGGCAAAATATCATTGGTAACTGTTTCTCCCAAAGGAAGTCTCTATAAAAAGACAAACCTTAAACTCAAAATAAGCAGGGAAGAATGGAAGTCCTTCCAGAAAAAGGATGCCTCTGGTGCCTTGAGATGGGACTGGAAAAAGATAACTGAGGACATCTTAGAAGAAGAGATTTTTCTGCCTGAGGGGAAAATTGAAAAAGAATATAACTTTGAAAAAACAGGCTATTACAAGATTATTCTAACAGGTCAAGACACTCTTGGTAACACGATTACCACTTCTGGACACTTTTACGTTACAGGCTCCGGCTATGTCTGTTGGGGCATTAACGAAGGCCGCATCGTAGACCTGGTCACCGATAAAAAAGAATACAAACCTGGTGAAAATATCGAACTCCTGATTAAATCGCCTTTTGAAACTTCAACCGTACTGATCACTATAGAAAGAGAAAATGTTATCTGGTCTAAAGTCATCCGCCTGAAAGGCAATGCGGATACTGTAAAAATCCCGGTCACCAGAGATTTCATGCCCAATGTGTATACCAATGTCATCATCTTAAAAGAGAGAACAGGCTTAAAATGGGATGAAGAGGGAAATGATATTGGAAAACCTGAGTTTTATTCTGGATATAAAGAAATCAAGATTGATGCCTCTGAGAATGAATTAAAAGTTAACATTTCGTCTGATCAGAAATCTTATGAACCAGGACAAAAAGTAACCCTTGAGATTCAGGTGACTGACAAAAAAGGCAAACCCGTGGAATCGGAGGTCTGCCTTTCCGTGGTTGATAAAGGTGTCCTGAATCTTGTGGGCTATGAATTACCCAATCCGTATGATTTTTTCTGGAGAAAGAGACCACTTGATGTTAAAACTGTTTCCACCTTAAATGATGTTTTAGGAAGAAAAAAGTTTCAAGAAAAGGGGGAAATCCCTGGCGGAGGTGTAGGCGCCTCTCCCTTCGGAAGTGTGGTTATCAGAAAAAAATTCAAAGAAAGTGCCTATTATTCTGCCTTTATCAATACTGATAAAAAAGGAAAGGCCAAAATCTCTTTTCATCTACCTGAAAATTTAACAATTTTCAAAGCAATGGCCGTGGCCGGTAATTCAGGAAACAAGTTTGGCCGAGGGAAAACAGATATTCTGGTTAAAAAGAATATTATTTTAAAGCCCGCTCTTCCGGACTTCACAAGACCCGGCGATCGATTTTCGGGAGGAGTGACAGTAACCAATAATTCAGAAAAAGAGCTGACGGTTTCTGTAAAAGTTGAATACGAAAACATTATAAAAGTACAGGAAGATCCAGATATAAAAGAAATCAGGCTCCAACCCGGAGAAACCCAGCCTGTCTGGTATCAATTTGAAGTCGACTCCATAAAAACTGCCAAATTAACCTTTAAAGCTGTGGCTGGAGATTTTCAGGACGGCCTCTATCAGGAAGTTCCAGTTAGAATCCCCAAATTTCTGGAAGCTGTGGCTAATTACGGTCGAGTTGATAAGAAACTCGTTACTGAGCAAGTAGTAGTGCCAGAAGAAACATTCAGAGAACTTGATAATATTGAGGTAACCCTGGCCTCTTCAGCCATGGTAGGAGTAAAAAGAAATTTTGATATTCTCCAGGAATTTCCCTATGAATGCTTAGAACAGAAAATTTCAAGAGAATATCCTTTGCTGGGAGCAGGAGAATTTCTTATAACCTATGGTCTTCTTGAGATGGACCGGGAAGAAATTAAAAAGCGAGTTCAAAAGCTCTTAGCTATTATGCCCGAGTATCAGCACGGAAGTGGTGGTTTCAAGTACTATCCCGACTCCCCTTGGCCAAGTGATTATCTAACTTGTTATGCCACTGAGTTTATCCTTGAAGCAAAAAAGAAAGGGTATAGGATTGACAAGGATATGTTGAAGAGAGCTAAAAAATATTTAAAGAAAGTGGCCACCATCGAAGTTGACTCAAAATACCCCTATTCTGTAAATGTTTATCTTCTTGTTCAATCCTATGCTGTTTATGTGCTTTCTATGGATAATATATTATTAAAAGATGTGGTAAATAATCTTTTTGAAGTCAGAGGCCGAATCCCCTTTTCCGGGCTTGCCTACCTGATCAAGACTCTTGAGATTAAAAACAATTTGCCGAAATACATGCAGCCTGTTTTGACTAAGACCATACTCAATAAAATGAAGGATGAGTCCAGCATGACCCACTTTGAAAATAATAGAGAGGACATTGTTTCCTGGTGGTGGTGCCATGAGTCCAATGTTAAGACCACAGCAATAGTCCTGGATACACTTCTTCATGTCTATGGGAAATTTCCCTATGCCGAAAAAATCGCCAGGTGGTTAACCCAGACCACAAGACAAAAAAGATACATGTCAACTCAGGAACATATCAGGCTTTTTCTATCTTTCGAACTGTTCTTCAGAGTATTTGAGAGTGAGACACCCGATTTTGTAGCTGAAGTTCTCTTTAATGATGAATTGAAAATCAAGGAGGTTTTCACAGCACGGGAATTGAAGGCTAAAGAAAATCACCTCCCTCTCAAACAATATTCACCCGGAGATAAGATAAATATTACCATACGCAAAGAAGAAATGGGGAAAGGCATGCTCTATTATCTCCTCAGGGTAAAGTACTTCCCTATTGGAGAGGTTGAGGCCATTGATCGGGGATTTTCTGTGGAAAAAACCTATAAAACCTTGAAGGGAAGAGTCGTCAAAAATAATAACTTTAAGGCAGGAGAAAAATATATTGTGGAAGTCAAAGTAAAAACAGACATGGAGAGGTCTTTTGTTATTCTGGATGACCCTGTACCAGCAGGCTTGAAGGTTTTAAACCCAAGATTTAAAACCAGTGTCCATCCTGATACGGAAAAGGCCAGTCATGACAGCCCATGGAAAGGCTACTGGGGAAATTTTTACAGAAGCGAATATTACTTTGATAGGGTCGAGGTCTTTGCCGATTATTTAAGAAGAGGTATCCAGACCTGGTCTTACCTGGTTGTTGCAACTAATAAAGGTGAGTTTATGGTCCCCAATACAATGGTCTTGGAAATGTACAATCCTGAAGTTTTTGGAAGAAATGAAAACAGGAAAATTGAGATTAAATAAAAAATGCTTAGTCATAATCATATTAATCGTTATGGTTTCAGGTTTCTCTATTTATTTTGCTACCTTTGACAGGGAAATTTTCAAGAATTGTTCTTATTCAACTACTTTTTATGATCGGGATGGAAAACTACTAAGAACTTTTTTATCAGAAAAAGAGACTTACTCTGAAAAGTGCTGTTTAGCGGAAATCTCTCCCCATTTTTTAAGAGCCATTGTTCTGATTGAAGATAAAAAATTCTATTCCCATAAGGGAGTTGTCCTAAGTTCACTCCTCCGAGCATCTTTACAGAATATTAAGAAAGAAAGAGTTGTAGCCGGTGGATCAACCATCACTATGCAGCTTACCAAACTTGTTTATAAACATAAAAGAAGAAACATTTTTAACAAGATCTCAGAGATTTTTTCTGCCTTAAAGTTTGAGCTACACCTATCAAAATCGGAAATCTTGGAAGAATATATCAATCGACTGCCTTTTGGAAATATGATTTATGGAGTGAAGGAAGCCTCTCGATTTTATTTTGGCAAGAATCCCTCCCAATTATCCCTAAATCAGGCAATTTATTTGGCTCTTATTCCTAAATCGCCCTCAAGATACAACCCTAAAAAGCATATGAATCATTTAAAGAAAAGGTGGAAAAAGGTGCTTGAAATTTTCAGGATGAAAAATTATATCAGCCTGGACGAATACCAAAGAGCCGTAAGTGAAGGTATTACATTCCATATGGAAGACTATCCTTTTTTGGCTCCTCATTTTATCGACATGGTCAAAAAGAAGTATTTTCAAACATCAATTCCAGAGAAGGTTTACACCACTCTGGATTATTCTATTCAAGAGGTGTTGGAAGGTATTATCCGAGAACATCTTGTCCGCTTGAAAAAATATAATGTAAAATCAGCTGCAGCAGTTATTATTGACAATCAGACTCACCAAGTCATTGGTTTTCTGGGCTCGCCTGATTATTTCAATCATGACGTTTCAGGCTTTGTCAATCTGGCAACTTCCTTGAGACAGCCGGGCTCCGCCTTAAAACCTTTTGTTTATGGTCTTGCCCTTGAGAAAGGCTATACTCCGGCCACTATTCTGCCGGATATTAAATTTCCAGCCAAAGGTGGGTTTTTCCCAAAAAATCATGACGGAAAGGAACACGGCCCCTTAAGATTGCGCATAGCCCTGGCCTGTTCTTACAATATCCCGGCCTTCTACTTAGCCATGAAATTAAAGCCAATGCAGATTATAAAAAAGTTGAAGCAGGCTGGTTTTTCTTATTTAAAATCAGAACCAGGCTTTTATGGCGAAACCATTGCTCTGGGTTCTGGTGAAGTCACTCTCCTTGATCTGGTTACCGCCTATTCTGCCTTAGCTAATAAAGGACGACTCTATTACTCTGTTTTTATTAAAGGCGAAGCTGTCAAAAGCAAGGAATTATTTGACGAGAAAGTCGCTTTTCTAATCTGGGATATCCTGGCCGATCCCTCAGCCAGGTTTGCCAGCTTTGGTTATAATTCTTCAATGAACCTTCCCTTTCCCTTGGCTGTAAAGACCGGAACCTCTAAAGGCTTCAGGGATAAATGGGCTATTGGAGTCAACTCCGAATACACAATCGGAATCTGGATTGGAAACCCTGATGGAGAAAATATGAAGGACTTAACCCGGGTGGGGAATGCCACAACAATGTTAAGGGATATCTTCCTGGCCGTGCAAAAAAACTGGACCAAAGGAGACCTTGAAATCCCGAAAGGAATTGTCAAACAAACAATATGCCCTCTCTCAGGTGAATTGGTCTCTGAAGACTGCCCGGATGCTGTTGAAGAGTATTTTGATGAAAATAATTTACCTGAAAAACAATGCACTTTTCATTTTAGGAAAAATGATATGCTAAAAATCAAATACCCGGAAATATTCACCAATTGGGCTCTAAAGAATAATCCTGAGAATAAAATCGTCATTAAAAAAGATAGAAAAAAATGGATATCTTTTCCCCAAAACGGAGATTTTTTCTATATTTCGGAGGCTATCTCTAAGGAGAATCAGCAAATCACTTTTGAAGTCATGGGATTTAAGCCAGGAGAAATCTTAGAATTTTATCTTGATGGAAAGCTTTTCAAAGAAATCGTTTACCCCGAAACTATTATCTGGCCGTTGCAAATAGGGGATCACATCTTTTCCATACAAACCAACGGTGAAACTATTGACACTGTAAAATTCATTGTCAGGTAATTTTAATGGTGAAGGTAGTGCCAATCTGACAGTTGCCAGTTATGCTGGTCCTCTTTTGTTTGACATTTTTAATTCTTTCCCAAAAGATCCTCAAAGGATATTATTTACTGTTCTCACTAAATCACCGGATTTCACTATATTAATAACATTTTCCATGTCAATTCTCAGATACCGGTCTTTATCTGCTGGAGGCAATAGATTGTTAAAAAAATAATAAACCCTGTTTGTACCTCTACCAAGTCGACTAAGATTTTTCGGCAATAAATTATAAGTCATCTGCAAACCCCTTAAAGCACATAAAAGTTCAATCGAGATCACAATCTGAGTGTTGTATACTATTTTACGAAGATGTAAAGCACCGATAGAGCCCATTGAGACAAAATCTTCCTGGTTAGCCGCTGTAGCGATAGACATCACAGAAGCGGGAGTTGAAAGAATTCGTGATTCAGCAGCTCTTGCTGCTCCGGCATATTGAGTGATCATCAATCCCGTATTTCCATCTTTTGGGTTAGCCGCTAATGCCTGAGGAAGTCCATAACTTTGAAATTTATCCAACAGAGAAAAAGTTCGCTTGTTTGTTATAAGAGCTAAACCTGTCAGTGCTATTTTAAGATAATCAATAACTACAGCCAATGGTTGCCCATGAAAATTTGCAGCGCTTTGTGCCTTATACATTCCATTTTCTTGAAATATAAGAGGATTATCTGTTGCGGAATTTATCTCAATAGAAACAACTTCTTTAAGTTTCTCAACAGCCTCAAAAACAGCTCCATGAACCTGAGGAACTGCTCTAAAACTGTATCGATCCTGAATTCTCTCTTTGCCAGTTTCATACACATTTCCTCTAAGATTATCTTCAAAATATTTACTATCAGAAAATTTATTTTTTTGAGCTTCTACTGTTGTCCTTTTAGATCCTTCTAAAAGTTTTCTTATTTGAGCCGCTATTTCCACCTGTCCTTTATGAGGTCTTGCATTAGCAATAAACTCCGAAAACGCATCCTTTTCTCCCCTAATTGTTTCTAAAGAAAGGGCCACAGAAATTGAGGCACTTTTAAGCAAGATTTGCGTATCTCGAAGAGCAAAAAGTGCCAGGGCAGCCATAAAATTTGTGCCGTTTGTTAACGCCAAAGCTTCTCGAGCTCCTAATTTTATCGGCTTTAAACCCGCTTTTCTCAACGCATCAGGAGCACTCACGAGTTTATCCTCATAATATGCTTTTGCATTAAATATCCCAATAAGTACCGCTCCAATCATCGCTAAAGGAACTAAATCACCACTTGCTCCAACTGAACCTTCTTCTAAAACCCATGGAGTCACTCCCCTATTCAACATATCAATCATCAGCTTACATGTTTCCGGACGGATGGCAGAATAGCCCTTAGCAAAAGAATTTAATCGAATTACCATGATAGCTCTCACTATCTCGACAGCTATCGGATTCCCGGTGCCACAGTTATGGGATATAATAAGATTTTCTTGATATTCTTCAAAAGATTCTGGATTAATTTCTGAATCTTTTAAGTCTCCACATCCTACATTAACACCATAAATTTTTAAATCCGGCCTCTTATTTAGTTGATTCTCCAATCCTTTACGAAATACTCCAATTTTTCCCCACACCTCTTCTTTATAATTTACCTTATAACCCTTTTCTGCAATATTTATAACATCGTTTATGCTTAAATTTTTACCATCAAGGTAGATAATATTGTCTTTTTTATCTTCAATCATAACTCTAATCCTGTGAAAAATCTTATTCTACAGTCATTTTCCTGGATATATCCTTGGCTAATCCAAGAATTATCTTAGAATATTTCCTGACCACCATATTCAATGAATATTGAGTGGTTGGAAAATCAAAACTAATGGCTCCTATGGCTCGATTTGCTTCCATATTTAATAATGGAGCACCAATGGCAATGAGCCCAAGGACATATTCTTCATTATTAAGAGAGTAACCTCTTTTTCTTGTCTTTTTCAAATCAGCAATTAAGTCATCCTTACTGGTAATTGAATTATGGGTCTTTCTGATTAAAGTAATGTGCTCAATTAGCGCTAATATCTCTTTCTCGGGAAGCTGCGAGAGAGCTGCTTTACCCAAAGCACCGCAATTCAATGCTGTAATCACTTTAGGCAAACGAAACGTTAGAGTTTCTTTAGCTTCCCTTTGATATAGGAGTAACATTTTATCTCCATCCAACAATGCACAGTCAATGGTGATGTTGTAAGCTTTATAAATATCATCAATAGGGGGCTTAATAATTTGGAGCAAATCAAAACTTCCCATTAGACTATAACTCAAAGATATAACCTCGGGTCCCAGCTTTAATAATCTTGTTCGAGGATCTTTCTTTAAATAACCTAATTTAACCATCGTATTTACGAAACGAAAAGCTGAAGTTTTGTTAATGCCAATATCTTGAGAAATTTCTTTCAGACTTAAGCTTGTACGATCTTGATTGAAGAGATTCAGGATTCTGAACCCTTTTTCAATAGTTTTTGAAAAATACTGGCTTGAATGTTCGTTCATTATTTCCTATCATCATAAAGAAATTTAATCATAATTACTATTATAGTAACTATGTTACTATAATAGTATAATATCACAAAATAATCTTGTCAAGAAAATGTACTCGTTTACTACCTTAGTGAAAGGGCAAGGGATTCCTAAACCCCTGTGTCAAGAAGATGGACAGTTCAGCCAAAGTCTTTTCGGCTTTGACCACTTCTAAGGCCACCTTTGCTCGAAATTTCGAATCATATCTTTTCCGCATATTGACTATTGTACCATACCTCCTTACGGATTATGGCAGGTCAAATTTTTACCTTATTGCACTGTCCAAAATTTGGGGGAGTAGTTCAGGCTGTGTATGCTCTTTTCTGATGATTTTCCAGTAAAAACAAGTTTGTGTTTTGTCTTTTGTAAGTAAACAGCCGTTTACAACTTCTTGCTTTAACCTCAGATTGTATTTGTCTGCTAATAGGGCAAAATAGACATCTCTCCTTCTTGGTGTGTTTCTTGAATCACTATCCCTGCCATGAGCAGGGTCTATTGCCAGCGTCATCCGCAACGCACAGTGCTTTACAGTGTGCTCTTCTATTATTTTGAGCAATTCCTTCTGGAATATGAGAACCGCTTTGAGAGACACTATGGTTATATCCGTCCCATTGTTGGGAAAGTAGTTGATAAGTACCTGGACTGCTTCAATCGTTCGCTTCTCTCTGAACTGTGTCTCTGCGGCAAGGGCAGGTAGTCTATCAATATGGAAAGCACAATGGAGAGACGGACCATATGGATTATCTAGAGTTTATTGCCCGGGTTACCTCTCATATCCCTGACAAAGGTCAAGTGATGATCCGTTACTACGGCCTCTATGCCAATGCCCACAGAGGAAAAAAGCGGAAAGCAGGAACCGATCCTTTGCATCCGCCTATTATTGAAGATGAAGCCTCATTTGTGCCTTCTAGAGGATGGGTTGAGATGATACGCAAAGTCTATGAGATCGATCCTCTCATCTGTCCAAAATGCGGTGGGACAATGCGCATTGTATCATTTATCGAAGATTATAAAGTCATAGAATGGTGACCTTTACTTTGATAAAGTTTCATTCAGGCCAGGTCACTGAAATCTCCCCTTTCCTGTGCGTTTTTCATTGACTTGACATGTTTTTCTGTTTATTGTTTTCAAGGATGTAGCTCAAAGGGTGATAATTTGATGAAATTTTGTGAAAATCACCATCAACCGAAAAACCAAATTCTT
>Ga0209121_10001138_pt1 | contig 27850 bp, 28 predicted proteins | sample Cruoilmetagenom3_FD_187292 | JGI IMG/M metagenome (GOLD analysis project Ga0209121, IMG submission 187292) | Oil polluted marine microbial communities from Coal Oil Point, Santa Barbara, California, USA - Sample 3 (SPAdes) (version 2) | ecosystem: Environmental > Aquatic > Marine > Oil seeps ...
GCGATGCTCACTACACTGGCAGCGAGAAGAAACCTGATTTTCATGTCCCTGAAATCCTTGTCTGGAAGTAACTTGCCCGGAAGAGGGTTGCCGGTTGGATGGCGACCTATGCGAACAGCTTTCTTACAGCTCTGTGACACCGCAAAGTTTTGCGGTCAGAATCCGGACATTTCTTGTGGGTTTGGTATGGTTTCGAAAGCAACTGTTGCTGCGGCGCAACAATTGCAGCCACGTGCGGGCTGATTCAGATGGTCTCGGCGCGAATCGGTTGGGGGTTTTTACGCCAGCCCGATTTCGCGCAAACGCTGCTGCAAGAAGTCATGCGCGGTAATTGCAGCAGGCGGTTCGTCGCCCGGTGCGATGCATTGTTCGAGCGGCTCGATCAGGAAGTCGGGCCGGAAATGCAGGAAAAACGGCATGGAATAGCGTGAGCGCCGCGCCGCCTCACCGCCTGGATTGACGACCCTGTGGGTGGTCGAGCGCAGGCGATGGTTGGTCAGCCGGTCCAGCATGTCGCCGACGTTGACCGCCAGCGCGCCCTTGGGAGGTGCCACCGGCACCCATTCGTCTTGTTTGTTCAAAAGCTCCAGTCCAGCCTCTTCGGCGCCGAGCAGCAAGGTGATGGTGTTGATATCGCCATGCGCCGCTGCACGAATGGCACCTTCGGGGACTTCGTCACCCAGCGGCGGGTAATGCAGCAACCGCATCACCGAATTGCCATCCTCTACCGTCGCTACGAAATAATCGTCGGCCAGCCCAAGGTGCATGGCGATGGCGCGCAGGACAGTGTCTCCGGCTTTTTCGAACTCTGCGAAGAGCTGCTCGAACGTCTCTTGAAATTCCGGGATTTCGGACGGCCAGATGTTGGGTGCCATAACATCGGAGAGCGCATGGCCATCCGGAAGGCTGCGCCCGACATGCCAGAACTCTTTCAGATCATGCACTTCGGCATCCTTGGCGATTTCCGTGCCGAACGGCGTGTATCCGCGCGCTCCGCCGCCGCCTTCGATGTGGTAAGACTGCTTGGTGTCAGCGGGCAGGGCGAAGAAGGCCTTGGCGAGTCCTTCCGCGCGATCAATCAGATCCTGCGGGATGCCGTGATCGCGGACGATGGCAAAGCCGAATTCGGCAAAGCTGTGGCCCAGCTCATCGGAAATTTCAGCGAGTGGTTGATTGAGCGAAATGGAAGCAAGTTCGGACATGGCCCGGTTCCTTTAAAGGGGGAGCAGCAGCCCCGCGAGGGCGGCGCTCATCAGATTGGCCAGCGAGCCTGCCGCCAATGCGCGCAGTCCAAGTTTGGCAATGACCGGGCGCTGGTTAGGGGCAAGACCGCCGGTAACCGCCATCTGGATAGCAATTGAGCTGAAATTGGCAAAGCCGCACAGTGCAAAGGTGACGATGGCGCGGCTGCGATCGGTCAGTTCGGTGCCGGTTAGCGATCCCAGTTCGATAAAGGCGACAAATTCGTTGAGCACGATCTTCGTGCCGAACAGGCCGCCAGCGACCTGTGCTTGCTGCCAGTCCGAAATGCCGATCAGATACATGATCGGGGCAAAGACGTAGCCGAGCAATTGCTGGAAGCTGACATCGGGATAGCCGAACCAGCCGCCGACGCCGCCAAGGATGCCATTGGCGAGCGCTACCAGCGCGACAAACACCATCACCATCGCGCCTACCGCGACGGCGAGCTTCACGCCGGTCTGCGTTCCCTGAGCGGCTGCTTCGATGACATTGGCCGGGCGATGGCCTTCCTCGAAAGTCTCGGCGACTTCGACTTCGTGCGGCTTGCCGCTTTCAGTGAGAGCTGCGGGCCCTTCTGAGCTGATGCGGGCATCGGGCAGCTTGATCTCTTCCATATCGACGCCCGAAAGCTCCGCCGCATCGCGCGCCAGATCGCTTTCGTCGTCGGGCATGATGATCTTGGCCATCAGGATGCCGCCCGGTGCCGACATGAAGGCTGCAGCGAGCAGGAAGGGCACGGCTTCTGAACCGATGAAGCTGGCATAGGCTGCGAGAATAGTGCCTGCGACACCCGCCATGCCCACGGCCATCAGCGTAAACAGTCGGCTGGGCGAAAGCGCGGCGAGATAGGGGCGCACCACCAGCGGGCTTTCGGACTGGCCGACGAAGATATTGGCCGCGCTTCCCAGTGCCTCGACCTTGCTGATCCCGGTAATCCAGCCAATCGCGCCGCCCACCCAGCGCACCAGCCGCTGCATGATGCCCCAGTGATAGAGGATTGAGACAATGGCGGCGAAGAACACGATCACCGGCAGGGCGGCAATCACGAAGGTATTGGTGAAAGGATTGGCATCCATCGACCCGAAGATCGCTTCGATACCGATGACCGAATAGCCTAGCAGCGCGATCACTCCGTTCGACAGGAACTGGATCGCCAGCACGCCCCATTCCATCCGCAGGACAATCAGCGCCATCAACGCCTGAAGGCCAAAAGCCGCGCCGACGACTCGCAATTTGATCCGTCGCTTGCCCGTGGACAACAGGAAAGCGATCAACAGGATCGAGGCGATCCCTGCGAGCGATACAATTTGGGGAGGCACGGCTTCTCCTAGCAAGTGTTGGTCAAGCTCCTTGCCTATTCGCCCGCCGTGTTCAAACGGAAATTGGGAGTTATCCCGCGCCGGGTCTTGCCATCGACCCCTTGCGCGCCATAGCCACGGCGAATGACCGACACCGCTTCGACCGCTCGCACCTTCCCCATGTCCCGCTCACTCTTCGTGATGACACTGCTGTATGGCGGCATGACGGTGATCGCTGGCGTGCTGGCGTTCAAGCAATTCGCCATCGGCCCGTTGAAAGTCGAAAGCGGCATTCTGGCCTTTCTCCTGCTGGTGGTGATTTCCAGTGTTGTTTCGCAGCAACATGGCAAGGCGATGGCTGACCGGCTGGTGCTGTGGGGCTTCCTGCCTCTCGCATTTTCAATCGGGCTGATCTGGCTGGTGCTCGGCTTGCCTGCTTCGCCTGATATGCCGACCGAAAACCTTACCGCTTTCAACACGGTGCACGCGCAAACCCCGCGCATTATGGCTGCGGGGCCGGTCGCCTATGGCGTCTCGCTATTGCTCAATGTGTGGTTGTTCGACCGGCTGCGCGGCAAAGGCAAAGGCGGCGGCATTTGGTTGATGACGCGCGGAGCCATCGCTTCTGCCATCAGTCAGGCGGTTGATACGCTGATCTTCATTACGCTCGCATTCTACGGCGAATTCCCGATCGGTGATCTGCTTGTCGGACAGGCTATCGCCAAGATCGTACTGTCCTTCGTATTGGTGCCGTTCCTGATTGCCGGAGCGGTTGCTCTGGCGAAACGGATGGACGGGGTGGAGGGCAGTCACGCGCCGCAGGAGACCGCATCGTGAGCGGCGAAGACAGGCTGGTTGCGGCGGCACAAGAGGCACGGCTGCGCGCCCACGCACCCTATTCGGATTTTCTTGTCGGCTGCGCAGTCGAGAGCGAGGATGGCGAAATCGCTGTCGGCGCAAACATGGAAAACGCTTGCTATCGTCTTGGTGTATGCGCCGAGCAATCCGCTCTGACGGCAGCGCAACAAGCCTTCGGGCTGGATAAGATAAAGCGGCTCGCAGTCGTCGGCGGGCCGCGCGGCGTTTCTTCCAAAGGAGAGGCTGTGACCCCGTGTGGCGGATGTCGGCAGGCGATTGTGGAGGCTGCTCGGCTGGCGGACACCGATGTCGCGATCATCTGTTGCGACGCGAGCGGCACCGAGCGTTTCTCAACCACCATCGATGCCCTGCTGCCCGCGTCTTTCGCCCTCGACTAGGCTAATACTCCGAAAGTCTCATTCCCATTGAGATGCTTCGGCATGCCTTCTTGTGCTAAAGCCCTGACGGTCGGCGTTTGAGTCGTCCTGAGGTTTAGCAAATTGAAGAGGTTTGTTCGCATGAGGAATACACTGCAGCAGTTTTCAGTCATCGCCGGTATCAGCCTGCTCGCCGCCTGCGGTGGCTCCGAACCGCAGCCGCCTGCCGAAGAAGAGCGCGAGGCGGCCACTGAAGCGACCGCAAGCGCGGACGTGGCCGAAGCCGAAGCTCCGACAGCCGAGTCTGCTAGCGCCTCCGAAACTGCAACACTCGCCGATTTCACGCCGGATGTTGCGCATGGTGAGGAACTGTTCGTGCAGTGTCAGACTTGCCATGTGCTGGAGGAGGGCGTGAACCGGATCGGGCCGTCGCTCGCCGGGGTCATCGGTCGTCCCGCTGGTGCCGTAGAAGGCTTCAATTACACACCAGCCAATGCGGACAGCGGCATCGTGTGGACGCCGGAAGAGATGTTCCGATATCTTGAAAATCCACGGGCTGTCATCCCCGGCACCAATATGATCTTCGTCGGTTTTCCCGATGGTCAGGATCGTGCCGACCTTGTTGCCTATCTGCAGGCCAGCGCAGCTGAGTAAAACCCTGCTAAGTGCATCGGTCAGACCGGTAAGCACCAATTGCCATGGCGCGCGCCGCGTGACATGCAGCGCTCATGTTTGATCGCCCCGCCACAGACCCGTTTACCGGATCGGTCGATTGGCTGACCGGCACGCTGGTTGGCGATCTCGCCGCGGCGATCTGTGTACTCGCGATTGCCTTTGTCGGGTTTTCGATGCTGACAGGGCGCATTGCCATAAGGCGCGGTTTGCAAGTGATCCTTGGCTGTTTCGTGCTGCTGGGCGCGCCGGTGATTGCGGCTGGTATGCTCGGCCTGCTGCTACCCGGAACGCAGGCGCGGATCGGTCCGGCAGACACGGTTGTGTATGAAGCGGCACCGCGTGAGCCGCTCGAACCGGTCGAGGATCCACGCTGACGTGCCTTCTCCACGCCTGGTGCGAAATTGCGTTCGCCGATAAAGCGCGATAGGCAAGACCATAACTTAATTGAGGGAAAACACGGATGTATCGCAAGATTGTGACGGCACTTATGGCATTGGCCGCGCAGGGCATCGCCGGAGCCGCGCTCGCGCAAATGCAGCCGGTTGAATCGGTTGATCCTGACGTGATGCTTCCGTCGCTGGATGCCGAAGCAGTGGCGCCAGCGCTCGCCGTGGTGACGGTCAACTCTCTCGCCCAAATGGATGATGCGGGCAACCAGTTCATCACTGCTTACGTCAGCAATGGCCTGTCTTTCGAAGTCCGCTTTACATCCTGTGCCGAGCCGCTCTCACAAGACTGCAAGGCCATGTATATGATCGCCACATGGGATGCCGTCGATCCAACCTTGCAGGCAAGCCTGGACCAGATGGCGGGTGAATTTCAGATCGAGCGGCCCATTGTCTCCAGCGGTACTCTGCCGGATGGTAAGCCCTACGTTCTGCGCTTTGTCATCGCCGATTATGGCATTCAGCAGGGCAACATCCTGTCGGAATTCTCCAATTTCATCCAGAATGCGACCGATTTCCACAATCGCATTGGAGCCGATGTCCCGGAAAACGCCGAACAATAATTCCGACGTGAGATTTCCCATTGTGGTACTGAAAATGAATATCCGACGAGGTAATTGCACGTAGCTCTAATGTCCGATAGAATTGTCGGTGTAGGGTTTATCTCAGGGGGGGAATTCATGAAGTTTCGTGCAATCACAGCAGCCGTTGGCGCCATAGCGATGGCGGGATCACTTTCGGTATCCGCTCCCGCGCAGGCGCAATCCGATCCGCTTCTTGGCCAACTGATGCTGACCGGGGCGGGGTTCTGCCCGCGCGGCTGGACAACTGCGGAAGGGCAAATCCTAGCGATCAACACAAATCAGGCGCTGTTTTCGCTCTATGGCACAACCTACGGTGGTGACGGGCGCACGAGTTTTGGTCTTCCCGATTTGCGCGGTCGCGCGCCTATCGGCATCGGTAATGGGCCCGGACTTGCTTCGCAAAACTGGGGCCAGCGCGGCGGTTCGGAAAGCTTCACGCTGAATGTTACGCAGATGCCCTCGCACAACCATGCAGGAACCGTATTGGCGCTGCCATCTGATGCGAATTCGACGCGTCCGGTGCGCAATTATTTCGCCATCGGCACGAACGGGACTCAGGTCTATGCCTCGTCCGCCACGCCACCGACCAATTTCATGGGGGCGAATTCGCTCCGCATTGCGAATACCGGCGGCAGTCAGTCAGTCAACAAGCGTTCGCCCTATCTGGCGATGTACTGGTGCGTCGCGCTCCAGGGGGTTTTCCCAAGCCGCAACTGATGCGCTTTTCGCGCTATCGAATTGGGTAAGGTTGGAGTGATGAATTAGGTATTTGCACCACAGACAAGTCTTCGTTAATACGAATTCCAGATATTTTACAAATGGGGGAATTTATGAAATTTCGTGCTTTGACGGCGGCGGTTGGCGCAATGGCCATGGCGAGCTCGCTTTCGATTTCTGCACCGGCGCAGGCGCAGGTTGATCCTTATATCGGACAGATGATGCTGACAGGGGCAAACTTCTGCCCGCGCGGCTGGTCTACCGCTGAAGGGCAATTGCTGGCTATCAGCTCGAACACAGCGCTGTTTTCGCTTCTTGGCACAACCTATGGCGGTGACGGGCGCACGACTTTTGGCCTTCCTGATCTGCGTGGGCGTGCGCCGATCGGCATCGGAAATGGGCCCGGACTTGCTTCGCAAAGCTGGGGCCAACGTGGTGGTTCGGAAAGCTTCACACTGAATGTTACGCAGATGCCCTCGCATAACCATACAGGAACCGTATTGGCGCTGCCGTCTGCTGCGAATTCGACGCGTCCAGTGCGCAATTATTTCGCCATCGGCACGAATGGGACTCAGGTTTATGCTTCGTCCGCCGCTTCGCCGACCAATTTCATGGGCGCGAATTCGCTGCGTATCGCCAATACCGGTGGCGGCCAGTCGGTGAACAAGCGTTCGCCCTATCTGGCGATGTATTGGTGTGTTGCGATGGTTGGGATTTACCCGAGCCGCAGTTGATCTGCTGGATCGGTTGATCCGTTTATCGGGCGCGCCCTTGTCGGCAGCACAAAGAATAAAATAAGGAAGTTCGAAATGAAGAAGTCCGAAAATACGCCAAAAGCGGCATGGAGCGCACCAGTCGTGGTCGATCTCGACAATTCTGCGGGCGACGTTGCAAATGGTTTTGCTGCCGGAACAGATGGCGCGGGCGGCTATTCCACTTCGCTGAGCTGATTGCGCGGGGTCGCAAGACTTCGATCATCTCCTTGCCATTGCTGCACGAAGTGTCAGGATAGCTGCTTGACGACTTAAGTCAGGCGAAGGGGGAGGTATGGCGGAAGAATTACGAAGCGATACGCTATTCGTAGCGCTTACACGCCCGCAAATGTTTGCGGGTGTGACCTTTTCCTTCTTCGTCATCAATGCCATCGTTGCAGTTGAGCTATTCCTGATTTTCAAAAGCTTCTGGGTGCTGCCCATCGCGCTCGTCATTCATGGCATCGGCATGATTGCTAGCTTGCGTGAACCACGCATCGTCGATCTCTGGCTCACCCGCATGCGGCATTGCCCCCGGGTCAAGAACCACGCGCACTGGCGCTGCAATTCTTACGCACCGTGAGCAGGGCAGGGGCAAGCAACCGGGCGCAACTCGCCCGCAAGGAAGTGCCTGCCGGTGCGCACTTGCCCTATGCCCGCCATCTGGACGATGCCACGCTGGAGACGCGCGATGGATTGCTGATCCAGACCATACGTATTGCCGGATTTCATTTTGAAACTGCCGATAGTGAAGAGCTGAACTACCGCGCGACCTTACGCGATGCGATGCTGCGGGCGCTCGGCAATTCGCGCTTTGCGGTCTATCACCACGTCGTGCGGCGGCGCGCTGATGTCTATCTGGAGGGCGATCATCAGGATCGGTTCAGCCAAGGGCTGGATGCCCGCTGGCGGCAACGGCTGGGCGCAAAAAATCTTTATGTAAATGATCTGTTCGTCACCATCGTGCGCCGACCCTTGCAGGGCAATATCGGTATTGTAGAGCGGATCGGGAACTGGTTCGGCAAAAAGCGCAAAAGCCGCAATGCCGCGCTGATTGCTGGCGAGAAACACGCGTTGGACAATGCGCGAGAGGCATTGGTGGCTGCGCTGCGGCAATATGATCCGCGCGTGCTGACACGCTATAACACGCCCGATGGAGAGCGATCCGAGCCGCTCGAATTCATGGGCTATCTCTACAATGCAGACATGCGCCCGATGGCCGTGCCGCACGGTGACCTTGGCCGCCACATACCTGCACGCCGGGTCAGCTTCGGGCTCGACACTGTTGAGCTGGCTCAAGCAGGCCCGATGAAGCGGCGCTTTATGGCGCTGGTCTCGATCAAGGATTATCCGGGTCGCACTATGCCCGGTATGTTCGATGAACTGTATCGCCTGCCGTTCGAACTGGACGTGACGCAAAGTTTTGCTTTCGTCGAACGGGCAGCAGCTTTGGGTCGGATGAATTTGGCGCTCCGGCGGATGCGCTCGGCAGAGGATGAGGCGATTTCGCTGCGGGACGAACTTTCGCTGGCCAAAGACGAAGTCGCGGCTGGCCGCGCGGGCTTTGGGGAGCATCACACGACCATTGCTGTCCATGCAGACGAACTCGAATTGCTCGATGGGCAAGTTGCGGAAGTCATCGCGCTGCTCGCCGACCTTGGCATCAATGCCGTGCGCGAAGATCTGGCGCTAGAGCCGACCTTCTGGGCGCGCTTCCCTGGCAATTTCAAATATGTCGCCCGGCGCGGACTGGTCTCAACCACCAATTTTGCCGGACTTGCGAGCTTGCACAATTTCCCCACTGGGAAGCCGCATGGCAACCATTGGGGCGATGCGGTCACGCTGTTCGAAACCACGGCGGCAGGGCCATACTACTTCAATTTCCACCAGCGCGATCTTGGCAATTTCACCGTCATTGGACCTTCGGGCAGCGGCAAGACAGTGGTGATGAATTTCCTGCTCGCACAGGCGCGCCGCTTCGATCCGCGCATCATCTTCTTCGACAAGGATCGCGGGGCGGAACTGTTTATTCGCGCCATCGGCGGGCAGTATGATCGCCTGTCATCGGACAGGTCGTCCGGCCTGAACCCGCTCCAGCTGGGCGATACGCCAGCCAATCGGCAATTCCTGATCGAATGGCTCGGCCTGCTGGCGGGCAGCGTCGATGAGGAAGAGCTCGACCAGATCCGCGATGCCATCGACACCAATTTCGATCAGCCAATGGAGCGCCGCCGACTGCGCCATCTGGTCGAATTGTTCCGCGGTTCCACTCGCCCCCAGGCGCGTGACCTCCACCACCGGCTGAAGCCATGGTGGGGAGACGGTGAGCGGGCGTGGTTGTTCGACAATGCCCGTGACCGCACCGATCTCGACGCCAAGGCGGTCGGTTTTGACATGACTTCGATTTTGGATGATCCGGCGGCGCGCACGCCTGCGCTGCTGTATTTCTTCCACCGGGTGGAGGAACGGCTCGACGGGACACCAGCCATCATCGTGGTGGATGAAGGGTGGAAGGCGCTCGACGATGACGTCTTCGTTCGCCGGATCAAGGATTGGGAAAAGACCATCCGCAAGCGCAACGGGATTGTCGGTTTCGCCACGCAAAGCGCGCAGGACGCGCTGGAAAGCCGCATCGCCAGCGCTATTATTGAACAGGCCGCAACGCAGGTCTTTATGATCAATCCCAAGGCGCGGGCGGAAGATTACATCAATGGCTTCGGCCTCACCCGCCACGAGTTCGACCTGGTGCGCACACTGCCGGACAATTCGCATTGCTTCTTAATCAAGCACGGCAATGACAGTGTCGTCGCGCGGCTCGATCTGTCGGGCGAAAGCGATTTGCTGACCATTCTGTCAGGCCGCGAAAGCACGGTCCGCTTGTTCGATGAGCTGGTCGAAGAAACCGGGCCAGATCCCAAGAACTGGATGCGCAAGCTGCTGGAAAGGGCCGCTTGATGGCCTGTCCGCAAATCCTCACCGGTAGTGAATTCGTCACACGACTGGTGTCGCATATCGATTGCCAATCGCGCTATCTCGGCAGCTATGGTTACGAGGCGCTCGGCCAGCCCGGCTCGATTGCCGCTACAGCCATGGCGGGGTTGCTGACCCTGTTCATCGCCATCTGGGGCTTTCGGCTGTTGTTCGGGCAGGCGCCTGATGGGCGCGACGTGGTGGGCGATGTGCTCAAGATCGGCATTGTGTTGACGCTGGCGTTCTCTTGGCCCGCCTTCCGTACTGTGGTTCACGACCTGACGCTGGATGGACCCGCGCAAATCGCCGGATCGCTGTCCAATCCCGGCATCGCGGCGACGGGTGGCGGCTTCGTCGAGCGGTTGCAGGGCGTCGATAATGGCATCCTCGCGCTGATCGATCAGGGCACCGGGCGCTGGTCGGGTGCGGCGCTGGAGGGTCAAGCAGGCAATGCGACTTTCGCCGGGACAGCCTTGCAGGATGATACGGCGCTGGGCTGGGGGCGGCTTATCTACCTGTCCGGCCTGATCGGATCGCTTGGCCTGTTGCGGCTGGTCGCCGGACTGCTTCTGGCATTGGCTCCGCTGGCGGCAGGAATGCTGTTGTTCGAGGCCACGCGCGGCCTCTTTTCCGGCTGGCTTCGCGGACTGGTGCTGACCTTGCTTGGATCGGTCGGTGTGACTGTGATCCTCGCGGTTGAGTTAGCCGTGCTTGAACCATTCCTGCGCGATGCACTCTATGTCCGCAGCTCCGGTTACGCCGCGCCGAGCGCACCGATTGAACTCTTCGCCATCGTCACCGGGTTTACGCTGGTGCAATTGCTGTCGATCTGGCTGCTGGCAAAGGTCGCCTTTATGCGCGGCTGGCCGAGCGCCTTGCGCCTGCCAGCGCTTCCCAGTGGCAATTTGTGGCAGCCTACCAACATCAATGGACCACCACCTCAGCCTGCGCCCTTCGCCAATCGCGCCGACCGCATTGCGCAGCAGGTGGAGAATCGCATGAGTATCGAGCAAAGCCGCTATATGCGCCTACCCGCGCCAGCCGGAGCAAGTGGAGGCGGAACTGCCGCGACCGCTGCCTCAGCTGGTTCGGCGAGCAGTGGCAGCGGTGGCCGTAACAATGTGAGCTTCCAGCCGCCTGAACGGCTCGGCAATTCCTATCGCCGCAACACGCATTCGCGCTCCATATCGAGCCGCAGGAGAGACGGTTGACCGCCCACGATCCCATTGATGACACTGACTTCAACGTCGCCGACAGCTGGTCTGTCAGCGTGACGGACGAGCTGGAAAAATCGCGCCGCAATGCGTGGATTGTTGCATGCGTATCGGCGGCTATTGCCCTGCTGCTGGCTATCGCGCTGGTCATGCTTTTGCCGCTCAAGACGGTGGAGCCATACACGCTGTTGGTGGACCGGCAGACCGGCAGCGTTGAAGCGCTCGCCCCGCTTGATGAGCAGGTGATTGCTCCCGATGCTGCGCTGACCCGGTCATTCCTCGTGCAATATGTGATTGCGCGCGAGAGCTTCGATTATGGCGATTTGCAAGCTGACTACGCCAAGGTCGCTCTCTGGACCACGGGTGAGGCGCGGCGGCGCTATGAGAATTTGATGCGCGCAAATACGCCGGGCAGTCCGCTGTCGGCTTATTCGCCCGGCACGCGCATTTCGGTTGAAGTGCGCAGCGTGTCTTCACTTTCAGCAGACCGCTCGCTGGTGCGTTTCTCCACCATGCGCACGGATACCGGCGGCCAGCCGCAAGTGGCGCAGCATTGGGCAGCGGTGGTCGATTACACCTTCAGCGGGGCGCAAATGAGCGAGCAGGACCGCTATCTCAATCCGCTCGGCTTTCAGGTAACGCGCTATCGCCGCGATGCCGAGACGCTGCCCGAAGTGATGGAAGCGCAAGAGCCTGTGCAGTTGCAGGCGGCTCCACCAACATCCGAGGAGCAAGTCAGCCAGTGACGCGCTTCCTCGCCCTTCTTCTTGCAATGACGCTGGCCCCGGCCACGCAGGCGCAGGTCGTGCCCAATCTGGAGCTCGACAATCCGCGCTTGCAGACCGTGCAATGGGAAGACGGGCTGGAAGTGCTGCTCACCGTCATGCCGTCTACCGGTGTCACGGTGATGCTTGAACAGGGCGAGCGGATCGAGCGGGTGACGCTCAGCAATCCGACTGATTTTGACATTCGCGTCTCACCCGAAGGCAACAGCCTGCTGGTGCTGCCCAATGGTCAGGATTTAACTGGCCGCATGGTGATCGATACCGACCGCCGCAGCTATCCATTCAGTGTCCGCACGGGGGAAGGGCTGACAGCGGCCTATCTGGTGCAGTTCACCTATGGCGATCACTCGCCCGCCACCCAGGCAGAGACTGCTGCGTCCGCGGCGGATCGCCCGCGCTGGACCTATCGTTTGCGCGGCGACAACGAAGTGCGTCCGCAGGACATAAGTGACGATGGCGCGCGCACTTACATCACTTACTATCCCAGTCAGGCGCTCCCCGCGGTCTTCGCCATCGGGCAGACAGGCGATGAGGAAATGGTCAACGGCCACATGCGCGGTGATGTCTACGTTATCGACCGGGTCTATTCCGAGCTGGTTTTCCGCCTTGATGGAGAGCGTGCGCGGGCGCACCGCAATGCTCAACCGGAGGGCGAGGGATGAGCGAATTGTCCGACCTCCCCGAAGATGATGGCCGCCCCGTCGTGCGCACAGCGCCGCCCAGCAATTACGGTCTTTACGCCTTTATCGCGATCCTTGCGCTTGGTGGCATCTGGCTGTTCTCGACGCTCAATAGCGCGCGCCAAACAGCGCAGGCCCCGGCAGTGTTTGCAACAGACGCTGGCGGGTCGCGGATTGCCTCGCCGCCGCCGCTGTCCTTGCCCGAACGCCCGCGTGTGCTTCCGGTCGATCTGGGAGAAGACGACACCGCGCCGCCTGCAATTCCTCTGCCGCCGCCACCGACTTATTACGCTCCGCCGATTGCGCCGCCGCAGCCCGCACCGCCACCTGCTTTCGACCCGCCATCTGCTCCCGAGCTGTACGAGCCGCCGCAGCCCCGTGTGGTGTTTGATCGCGCAGAGCAGCCGGACAATGCAGCAACGCAGGCGCAGCAGCAGGCCGACGCGAACCGAGTCACCGCCAGCAGGCTGAGCAATCCATCCTTCACGGTCACGCAAGGCACGATCATTCCGGCGGTGCTGGAGACGGCATTTGATTCTACTCGCCCGGGCCGCGTGCGGGCGCTGGTGCAGCGCGATGTCCATTCTTTCGATGGAACGCGCATTCTGGTGCCGCGCGGCAGCCGTTTGTTTGGCGAATATGATGCGGGAATCAATCCGGGTGAGCGGCGCGCGCTGATTACCTGGACGCGGCTGCTGCGGCCTGATGGCGTAAGCATTGCGCTCGACAGTCCGGCGTCAGACCCGCTTGGTCGTGGCGGCGTGGAAGGGGACGTGAATTCGCGGTTTTTCGCCCGCTTTGGCGGCGCCCTGCTTCAGACCATTCTCGATATCGGCGTGGGTGTCGCAGTGGGGCAGGCGGCAGATGGCGGCACTGTCGTTGCCCTGCCGGGCAGCACTCAGAACATCGCGCAAGGTGGCCAAAGCCAGCAAGCGCGCCCTGTGCTTGAAATTGACCACGGCACCAGTGTCTCGGTCCACGTCGCGCGCGATCTCGACTTCTCCAGCGTCGAGAGCTGATCCGCGTGGAAGGCGGATATTATCTCGACAGTTTCCTCGCGCCCTTGGCCCCGTGGCTGGGTCGGCCCGACATCACCGATATCTGGATCAATCGCGAGAACGAGATCTGGTTTGAAACGCTGGGCGGCGGTATTTCGCGTGAGAAAGTTGAGGGGCTGGATGAAGCAACACTCGGCCGATTGTCGCGGCAGATCGCGGCACATGGCGCGCAAGGTGTAAGCCGCGCACAGCCGCTGCTCGCGGCATCTTTGCCCGATGGCAGCCGTGTGCAGATCGTCGGCCCACCCGCCACGCGCGGCGGCTATGTGATCGCTATCCGCAAGCATGTCTCGCCCGATTTTTCGCTCGATCAGTGGAGTGCCGGCGGCGCGTTTGACGGGCTGACCGCAGGCAAGGCCGCACTCGACAGTACGATCACCAATCGCATGGTCGGCCCTGATGAGGCCCCGGCGGTTCTGAAAGAGGCAGTGCGCTCGCGGTGCAATATCCTAGTTTCGGGCGGCACATCATCGGGCAAGACCACGTTTCTCAATGCTCTGCTGGCGGAAATTCCTGCCGAGGAGCGACTGGTGTTGATCGAGGACACAGAGGAACTGAAGCTGCGTCACGAGAACGCTGTTGGCCTGATTGCAGCGCGCGGGGCGATGAGCGAGGCGGAAGTGACAGCGGAAGACCTGCTGATTGCCGCTCTGCGCCTGCGCCCCGACCGGATCATTCTGGGCGAATTGCGCGGACCTGAGGCGTTCACTTTCCTGCGCGCGGTCAATACCGGGCACCCCGGCTCGATGACCACGATCCACGCCGACACGCCGACACGCGCAATCGAACAGCTGGTATTGCTGGTATTGCAAGCAGGCTCACGACTCGGTCGGGATGATGTGCGCCATTATGTCCGCGAAAGCGTTGACGTGTTCGTGCAATTGTCGCGCGAAAATGGGCAGCGCACAGTCTCGCAAGTCATGCTGGCAGAACGCGCCTGACACTGCGACCTGCGGGTTCAGGCATGTAGAATTTACGAGTCTTTACTCAGCCAATTGGCGGGGGAGTGTTATCCACCCTTTCAGAGACGAAATGAGCGTGGGGGAGACGCAAAGTGGCGAGTATTTCGGCAGACACACGGCGATCAGAGCATACCAAGCGGATTGCAGTTGCCCTTGCTGGAATAGCTACCGTCGCGTGTTTCCTTTTCGCCAGCATGTTTTCGAGCGGCCCTGCAGAGGCCGCAGGATCGCCCAATGCGGTGATCGAATATCCGGGAGATGCCGCCAAGCAATAACCTCCCTGTTGCTTGCCGACATCACGTGAAAGCCTTGTCCGGGTCCTTCAGGGTCGCACCTGAGACTGAATGCAGGGATATCACGCAAACCGGATATGCCTGTTCGCGCCGGAGCGTTTCGTTCTCGCGGTGCCGCCAATTGGCGGGCCGAGGGGGCAAGGCGAAGCTCTCCGGCGTGACATTTTGCGCCAACAATCAAACCTAATCGCTGAGTAAGCCTTGCGTGTTGGCATATTGGCGGCGTAACTTCGCGTGAAGATCAGGGGATGGAATATGCGCAGCAAACGAAACGCAGTTTTCCGGTTTGTCGCCAGAGCCTTCCTGTTGCTGGCGGCGATGGCGATGCCGCCACAGCTTGCCCAAGCGCAATCGGACAGCGGTGTCGTGACTTACCGCATGAAGGCAGGCGACACGCTGATTGGGATTGATAATCGCTTTATGAGCGGGGCCAATGCCGTGGTGACCATCGCGCGGCTCAACCGCATTTCCAATCCGCGGCGCATTCCGATCGGCACGGTTCTGCGCTTGCCTCGCCGCCTGCTTGCATGGCGAAATGCCGGGCTTGTTGTGCGCAGCTTCTCCGGCCCGGTGAATATCAATGGCGCTGCCCCGCAAATTGGTGCGCAATTGTCCGAAGGTGCGGTGATCCGTACCGGAGCGAACGGCTTTATCTCCTTCCAGTCCGCCGATGGCGCAACGATTGCGCTGCCATCCAATTCGCACGCGCGGCTGGATCGTGCCCGCATTTATCGCCTGCGGAACTTACGCGATGTGGAATTCCGCATATTGGGCGGGCGCGGCACGATAAATGCACCGACGTTGCGGCAGGAAGAACGATTCCGAACCAGTACGCCCGTGGCGGTTACGGCAGTGCGCGGCACCGAATACAGGGTCGGATTTGATGCGGCATCGTCACGAAGTGTGACCGAAGTGGTCGAGGGGACAGTGTCGGTTGAAGGCACAGTGCTGACCGAATCCGATCCGCAACTGACGAATGAGGGATTTGGTGTTGCTGCAACATCTGCCGGGGTGGCCGAACCTGAGGCTCTGCTGCCGCCCGCCGAAATCGCCTCGCCCGGCGCAATCCAGACTGGCGAAACCGTGGCCTTTACCATTGCACTGCCAACGGGAGCGCAGGCCACCCGCACACAGATTGCGCGCGATGCAGGATTTCTTGAAGTCATCGCTGAGCAAATTGGCAGTTCAGATGTCAGCGAATTTGTAGACATTGAAGATGGTCGCTATTTCATCCGCGCACGCGGGATTTCCGACAATGGCATTGAAGGCCTGTCCGAAACTTTCTCCTTCCGCCGCAAACGTCTGGGGGCAGAGGCGGTGGTGGAAGCATCCCCTCTGGCAGACGGATTCCGCTTTGCATGGCTGCCGCAGGGTGAGGGGATCACCCATTTTGCATTCCAGCTCTGGCGCGAAGGAGCCGCCGATGTGCCGCTTTATGACGAGATCGCTTTGCCCGGTAGCGCCACGGTAATCACCGGGCTGGAGCCGGGGACCTACATCTGGCGTGTTGCGGCGATCCAGTCCGATGCAGAGGAAGGGTTGCTAACGGTCTGGGGGCCGGAACAGAGCCTGACTGTGTCGCCTGAATAATGCGCCGGGCTCAGATGATCGCTCAGAGTCAGGATTAGGACCGGTCACCGATGGTCTACCGCAGGCTTCTTGTCGAATGGATTGTGCTGCTTGCGCTCGCCATCGCGCTTGGCTTTTTTGCCGCGCGGGCAGATATCGCGAACCGCCTCGACGCCGCCCTGCTGGACCGTGCAGCGGCATTGGCACGCCCGGCATCTTCGGACGATATTGTTATTGTTGCGATTGATGATGCCAGCCTTGCCCAAGTCGGAACATGGCCTTGGCCGCGCACTGTTCATGCCCGCTTGATCGATCGATTGGCGCAAGCAGAAAGCGGCCCGGTCATGTTTGATGTGCTGTTTCTTGAGCCATCGACGGGTGAAGCCGATGCGCAGCTAGCGGCCGCCATCGCGCGCCATGGCAAGGTTGTCTTGCCGCACACTTTTGCACCGCAACCCAATTCTCTCGAGGGAATCGTGCCGGTGTTTCCGATTGCTCCGCTAGCCCAAAGCGCGGCGGAGACCGGCCATGTGGTCATCACTCCCGATCCGGATGGCGTGCTACGCCGGTTCGACATGGGGGTGGAGGCAGGCGGGGACATCTATCCGCACTTTGCCCTCGCCGCGGGGCGGCTTGGCGCGAGTGCAGGCGGACTCGAATCTGACACGCGCCCGATCCTGTCCTTCCATCCGGCGGGGTCCTATTCCCAAATCTCTGCTGGCGAAGTCATCGCGGGCAGCGTTCCGGACGAATTCCTGCGCGGAAAGACAATTGTGATTGGCGCGACAGCGCAAGGCATGGGCGATCGCTATTCTGTAGGGGCAGGCTCGGTTGCAGTCATGTCCGGTGTGGAAACGCAGGCCAATCTGTATGACGCGCTGCGCGGTGGCGGTCTGGTGACCGACTGGCCACCTTTCTGGTCCGGCCTGCTGGCGGCATTGGCCCTGCTGGTGCAATTTCTGGTGTTCTGGAGAATGTCGCCGCGCGCCGGCTTGGTGGCGACACTCGCCATTGCGGCGGCGGTTGTTGCGGCCGCCGTCATGCTGGTGCCTTTGACCGGAGCGTGGATCGCGCCGGGCGTCGCATTGTTGGCGGTCGTACTGGCCTATCCCTTGTGGAGCTGGCGACGCCTTACATCGGTCAGCGCCTATCTTGAGGAAGAAGCAGCCTTCCTGCGGCCCGAAGGTGCCAAGCGCGCCGAAGTTGAGGGCTTCGACCAGATCGCGCGGCAAGTCGCCCGGATGCGCCGCCTTGTCAGCCATGTCAGCCGCAGCTTCGCTTTCCTTGGCAAGGTGATTGAAGCCGCTCCCGATGCCATTCTTGTGCTGGACCGGGCGGGCGATGTCGTGATGGCCAATGCCAAGGCGCACTACTTGTTTCCGCAGTGGAGCGAAGAGCGGCCCGAACCACTCGGCGCGCTGTTGGCGGCGAGCTTGGCAAATAGTGAAGATGGACGCCGCGAAATCAGCTTTCCTGATGGTCGCACTTTCCTTGTCGCCCGTGCGGAATTCGAGTTGGAAGGCGATCTTGAAAGCGGAGAAATCATGGCCTTGCGCGATGTCTCCGAAACCCGCCGGCGCGAGCAGGATCGGCGCGAGATGCTTGAATTCTTATCGCACGACATGCGCACGCCGCAGGTGGCGATCATCGGGCTGTCGCGGCAGGCTGGGCAAGGCGAAGATGGCGAGGATATCTCCCGCCGTATTCGCTCTCAGGCGCAGCGTACGCTGAAACTTGCCGATGATTTCGTGCAACTTGCCCGGCTGGACGAGGCGGAACTCGATTTCGAAGACAGCGATTGTGTCGCCTTGGTCGAGGAGGCGTGCGATCGCGCCTATACAGCTGCCAGAGCCAAGCGGATCATTGTGGAGCCTGAATTGCCCGAAGAGCCGGTTTTCGCCGAGGTCGATGCGTCATTGATCGCGCGGCTGCTCGATAATCTCATTGGCAATGCGATCAAATTCGCGCCTGAAGGCAGCAGTGTGCGCATTGGTATAGACAATGCCTCGGCGCAGCATTTCTGCCTCTGGATTGCTGATGCAGGGCCTGGTCTGCCAACCGAGCGGCTGGCTAACCCCTTCGCCCGTTTTGGCGCGCACGAACAGAAGGCAGGGCCAAGCGTGGGGCTGGGGTTGGCCTTTGTGAAGCGCGTGGTTGACAGGCACGATGGCACGATCACGGTGGCATCGCGCAGGGGCGAGGGCACAAGGTTTGAAATCGAACTACCGTTGCAGCGGTAAGCACCGCTGGTCTCTCGTATTGATCAGTCGCTGGCGACTGCTCCGCTCGCATCAGCGACAAGAACCTCGGCGAGAGTGACCAGCTCAGCCTCGTCGAATTCGCACGATGTGCTTTCGCCGACACCGCGATAAACAACTTCGCCGCTCGCACGGTCCAGCAAGACGAGTGTGCCGCGCAGGCGCTGTGCATCGCATATGTCGAAAATGCCGCCGGGGCGCGGCTGCGATTCCCAAATCACCTCTTCTTCAGTCGAAGCGGCAGGATCGGCCACACCTGTTCGCGCTTCGCGCACCGCAACGGCATATGCGGCAACAACCGAGGCATCGTCGGTGATCTCGATTGATTGAGCGGCCATCGCAGCATCCAGCGCCCGCCCAAAGGTCGCGCGCAGCGATCCGTCCGTTTCTATGGAAGGCAACTGCACGGCATTGCCTTGCGGGATTTGCCCAGTGGTGGAGATGATGCTGGTTGGCTGTGTAACGGTGCAGCCCACTAACAGGGGGGCAAGCACGGCCCCAAGTGCCAGAACGCGCGCGCCTTTACGCCATGCGCTTGCTGCTAAATCAGGTTTTTGCCTCGCCATCATCACCGCCCTCTTCGAAAAACGCATCCATGCGATAGCCGAAGCCGAAGACAGTTTGAATGGCAAAGCCGTTATGCGGCCGTAATTCCAGCTTCGATCGCACCCGCGACACATGCATATCGAGCGTGCGCGTGGTGATATCGCCCAGATTTCCCCAGATTTGCGAGAAGATGTAGCTGCGCGAAAGTGGACGGTTCACGTTTTCAAAAAACAGCGCGGCAACCTTGAATTCCTTGGCCGTCAGCTTGATCGGCTCCCCACTCCGCTCAATTTCGGAGTTCAGTCGGTCGACGCGATATTGGCCGTAAGTCTGGTACCGTTCGGGCTTGGCCGGGCTGGAGCGTCGGCGGGCTGCGGCCTCTATCCGGGCGATAATTACTTCTTCGCTTTCCGGTTTGACGATGTAGTCGCTGGCACCCTTTTCCAGCCCGCTGACGATATCAGATTTTTCGGACCGGCTGGTGATCAGAATGAAGGCGGGTGGCTGGTCGAGGTTTTCGCTGCCCCAATTGACAACTTCCAAGCCCGTGGCGCCGGGCATATTCCAGTCAACCAGAACAACATCATAAGTTTCGCGGCGCAATGCGACCTGCAAATCCTTGCCGTTACGGAAGCTGTCAAAAAGATATCCAGCATTTTCCAGATAAGACGACAATTGCTGGAGAACCTCCTGATCGTCATCAGCAATTGCTATTCTCACGTTCCGACCCACTTTTGTTCACTTGCAGAATTGATTCAGTTTGTATGAATTTTTGGCAACAATGGCTAGGTTACAACTCCGAAATGGATCGAATTTGACTCGATTTTACATCTGGGTGCGCTTCGACGCATAGGTTTGCGTCTTTTCGGCGTTGGTTGGCTGGCACTCGATGCACGGCGTAAGGGTGAAGCGTGGCTTTACCTGCCGCTGCTTTTTCGCCATGCGGTCGCCATGGAATCAATCGCAAGCAGCATCACGCCCACTCGCACCGACTGGACGCGCGAAGAGATAGCACAGCTCTTCGACCTACCCTTTACCGAATTGCTTTTCCGCGCCGCCGAAGTGCATCGCGCGCATCATCGCGCCGACGAAGTGCAATTGTGTACCTTGCTCTCGATCAAGACTGGCGGTTGCCCCGAAGATTGCGGCTATTGTTCGCAGAGCGCCCACGCCGACAGCGGAGTGGAAGCGACCAAGCTGATGGATGTGCGCCAGGTGCTGCAAGGCGCTGCGCAGGCGAAGGATGCGGGCAGTCAGCGGTTCTGCATGGGCGCGGCGTGGCGCAATCCGAAAGAGCGCGACATGCCCAAGATCGTGGAGATCGTGAAGGGCGTGCGCGAAATGGGGCTGGAAACCTGCATGACGCTGGGAATGCTCAGCCCGAAACAGGCGGATCAGCTGTCCGAAGCGGGCCTCGATTACTACAATCACAACGTCGACACTGGACCGGAGTATTACGACCGTGTGATCACCACGCGCAACTATCAGGACCGGCTTGATACGCTGGAAAATGTGCGCGGCGCTGGCATTAACGTGTGCAGCGGTGGCATTGTCGGCATGGGCGAAACGCGCGCCGACCGCGTGGGCTTTGTTCATACGCTGGCGACGCTGGAGCAGCACCCCGAGAGCGTGCCGGTCAATGCTCTGGTGCCGGTCAAGGGTACGCCGCTCGGCGATATGCTGGTCGACACTCCCATGGCGAAGATCGACGATATCGAATTCACCCGTACCGTGGCGGTCGCGCGCATCTGTATGCCGATGAGCATGGTGCGCCTGTCTGCGGGGCGCGAGAGCATGTCTGACGCGACGCAGGCCATGTGCTTCATGGCGGGTGCGAATTCGATCTTCACCGGCGACAAATTGCTCACCGCGCCCAATGCGGGCGACGATAGCGATGCGGCACTGTTCGCGCGGCTCGGCCTGAAAGCGATGGCAGGTGAAGAACCCGCGCGCGCGGCAAAGAGCTGTGCAGGCACCTGCCAGACAGAAAGCGTGCCCGCCGAATAGGCTTTCAACATGCGTGACAAATTCGCCGAGGCCATCGCACAGCGCAAAGCGGCTAACCGCTACCGCAGCTTGCGCGCGGTTGAACCGGGCGGGCTGGGGATGGTTCGGCGTGACGGGCGCGAATTGCTCGACTTTTCCAGCAATGACTATCTCGGCATCGCGCATCATCCTGAATTGGCGCGCCGCTCTGCCGATTGGGCCGAGCGCTATGGCACCGGGGCCAGAGGGTCGCGGCTGGTGACGGGCACTTTGTCCGTCCACCGCGACATCGAAGCGCGCGTTGCCGCCTTCAAGGGCATGGACGCCGCATTGCTGTTCGCCAGCGGGTGGCAAGCCAATGCCGCGCTTTTTCCCGCTTTGCTCAAGCTGGAGCCACAGGCAGCTGTCTTCGCCGATTGGCTCGTCCATGCGAGCATTCACCACGGCATTGCCGCTGGCCGAACCAAGCATCACGGCTATCGCCACAATGACCTCGATCATCTGGAAGAATTGCTGGAAGATCATGGCAGCAAGGCTCCCGCACGGATCATCGCCACCGAAAGCGTGTTCAGCATGGACGGTGACCGGGCAGACTTGCCGCGCCTTGTCGAGATCGCGCGTAAGCACGATGCTCTGCTGGTGGTCGATGAGGCGCACGCGACAGGTGTGCTGGGAGCAGGTGGGGCAGGGCTGACTGCCGATCTGACCGACAAGCCCGATATCGTGATGGGCACCTTCAGCAAGGCTATGGGCAGCTTTGGCGCCTATATCGCGGCCGATGCGGACATTTGCGATTATCTCGTCAATGCCGCCTCCGGTTTCATCTACACAACCGCGCCGCCGCCTCCTGTTCTGGGAGCGATTGATGCAGCGCTCGATCTGGTGCCGGGCATGGACAAAGAGCGCACTCACTTGCGCGATTTGGCCGAGAGCTTTCGCGCCGGATTGCAGGCGCAAGGCTATGACACCGGCACATCGGACACGCAGATCGTTCCGGTGAAAATGGGTACGGAGGCGGACACGCTCGCTGCCAGTGCCGCGCTCGAAGAGGCTGGTATTCTCGGCGTCGCAATTCGCCCGCCGACCGTGCCCGCTGGCGAAAGCCGCATCCGCTTTTCGCTTTCCGCCGCTCATGACAAAGCGCATGTGGACCGCGTGCTTGAAGTCATGGGGGGATTGCAATGACGCAGGGGTTCATCGTCACCGGCACAGATACGGGCATCGGCAAGACGATCTTTGCTGCTGGCCTGACCGGCGCTTTGAAAGCGGCCTATTGGAAGCCGGTACAGAGCGGGTTGGGCGATGGCACTGATACGCAATCGGTGGCGCATTTGACCGACGGTTGCGATGTCCAAATTCTGCCCGAAGCCTATTGCCTTGAAACGCCATGCTCGCCGCATGAAGCGGCCCGGATTGATGGTGTCGCGATTGAGCTTGATCGGCTGGCATTGCCCGATGTGGAACGGCCACTGGTTGTGGAGGGGGCAGGCGGTGTGCTTGTGCCTTATACCGACCAAATCCTAGCTGCTGATCTTTTCAAGCGCTGGGGACTGCATGCTATCGTCGTTGCCCGTACGACGCTTGGCACCATCAGCCATACGTTGATGACGCTAGAGGCGCTGCGAAAGCGCGATATCCCCATCGCGGGTGTCGCCTTGGTCGGGGATGAGGAACCCGTTGCGCAATCAGCCATCGACCGTTTCGGCGCTGCGCCAAGCCTTGGGCGCCTGCCGATACTCGATCCGCTTGATGCGCAAAGTCTGCGGGAAGCCTTTGCGGCGAACATCGATCTGGAGCTGCTCGCATGACGACGCGGTCGCCCGTGTGGCATCCGTTTCACCAGCATGGGCTGGGGGAGGCGATACCGCTGGTGGATCGGGCCGACGGAGCCTTGCTCTACACTTCCGACGGGCGCGAAGTGGTGGATGCGATCAGCAGCTGGTGGGTCACCACGCATGGCCATAATCATCCGCGTATCGTGTCGGCCATTCAGGAGCAGGCGGCGAAGCTAGACCAGCTGATTTTCGCCGGCTGGACGCACCAACCCGCTGAAGATCTTGCGCGCGGTTTGAGGGCGATCATGCCGCGCGAGCTGGAATATGTGTTCTATTCCGACTCAGGCTCAACCGCCGTCGAAGTGGCGTTGAAAATGGCGCTCGGCTTCTGGGCCAACATCGGTGAGCCGCGCGACCGGATTATCGTGATGGAGCACAGCTATCACGGTGACACAATCGGCACCATGAGCGTGGGTGAGCGCGGTGTTTTCAACCGTGCGTACAGCCCTTTGCTGTTCGATGTTGAAACCGTTCCTTTCCCGCAGGAGGGTAGCGAGCAGGCAACGCTGGACGCGTTAGAAGCGGCTTGCAAAGCAGGCGATGCCGCCGCCTTTATCGTCGAACCGCTGGTGCTCGGCGCGGGCGGAATGCTCATGTATTCGGCTGGCACTTTGCGCGAAATGCGCGCGATTTGCGCGCGTCACGATGTACTGTTCATTGCCGATGAAGTGATGACCGGCTGGGGTCGGACCGGAGCATTGCTCGCCTGCGAACACGCGGGCGTGGTGCCGGACATTTTGTGCCTTGCCAAAGGGCTGACGGGCGGCTTGATGCCGTTGGCGGTCACGATGGCGAGTGCGCCGATCTATGACGCGCACTACTCAACCGACCGGTCCAAGCTGTTCTTCCACTCCTCCAGCTTCACTGCCAACCCCATCGCCTGTGCTGCCGCCAATGCGAACCTTGCAATCTGGCGCGAAGAGCCGGTTCTGGAGCGAGTGGCGGCGCTGGCCGAGCGGGAAGCGCAAGGCTTTGCCCGCATCGCGCAGCGCCACCCGATCACCAATATGCGTCAGTCAGGCAGCATTATCGCGATGGATGTGGACGTGCCTGAAACGGGCTACCTCGCCGATATTGGCTTGAAGATGCGTGAAGGCCTGTTTGCCCGCGACATCCTCCTGCGCCCGCTCGGCAAGACGCTCTATCTGATGCCCCCCTACTGCCTCACCGATGCGCAACTGGATCGCATCATGACTGCTATCGACGAGACGCTCACAGACGTTCTCTAGCAGCCGTTTGCCCGGAGCTTGTCGAAGGGCCGTAATGCCAGACCATCGTGGTTCGACAGGCTCACCGCGAGCGGCAATCAGTGCGCGTCAGCCTGCTGGTCAGGGTGGGCGCGATGGAAGGCGGGCAGGGCGTTACAGGCGCTCTCGATCCGGATGATATGCGGGCATTCCGATAGGTCGAAATTGAACCGCCGCGCATTGTAGAGTTGCGGGATCAGTACTGTTTCAAACAGGCCGGGCGCATCGAACAGGAAATCACCCGTGCCCAACTGTGCGAGCCGTTTCTCGACCGGGTGCAGCGTCTTGGCCAGCCAATGACGATACCAGATGTCGACCGCCTGCTGATCGTGGCCGAGTTCGTTTTTCAGATATTTGAGCACTGGCAAGTTGAGCGGTGCGTGTAGTTCCGTGGCGATGGCATAGGTGAGCTCACGCGCCGTGTAGCGCTGCTCGATATCGGCAGGCAGCAAAGGCATGTCGGGATAACGTTCATCCAGCCATTCGATAATTGCCATGCTTTGCGCCCGGTCGCGGCCGTCGGCTTCCAGCATCGGCACAGTGGCGAATGGGTTGCGGCTGGCGAATGCCGCGCTTTTCTGCGCGCCTTCCAGCAGGTTCACAGGGTCCTGCTCGTAAGCCAGGCCCTTCAGCTCCAATGCGCAGCGCAGCCGATAGCTGGTTGAACTGCGCCAATATCCGTAAAGTTTCATGTCGGCACCTTGTGTCGCTTCGCTCGTTGCTACCGTCAAGACCATTGCGAAAAGGGGCCGAGCGGGGCATGAGACCATAAGGTTTCATGTGAGACTATATTACGATGCAATATCAGACTGGATTTCTCAACCACTTCGCAACCGAGGCCGTGGAAGGTGCGCTGCCGGAAGGGCGCAATTCTCCGCAGCGTCCGGTGTTCGGCCTTTACGCCGAGCAATTCAGCACCAGCGCCTTCACTGCGCCCCGTGCCGAGAATCGCCGCAGCTGGCTCTACCGGATGCGTCCGGCGACAGAGCATGGCGCGTTTGAGCCCTACCGCGGCGCGAGCAGGTTTGCTGCGGCTGATGACTCCCATACTTCGCCCAATCGCCTCCGCTGGGACCCGCTACCCTTGCCCGATGGCGATGTCGATTTCGTCGATGGCATGGTCACTTACGCTGGCAATGGCGGGCCTTCCGAAGGCGGCATTGGCATTCACCTCTACGCTGCCACCGCCAGCATGGATGCGCGCGCGTTTCAGAACAGCGATGGTGAGATGCTCATCCTGCCGCAGCAGGGCGCGCTAATGATCGTGACAGAGATGGGCCGCATGGATGTGTCCCCCGGCCATATCGCCGTGATTCCGAAGGGCATGCGGTTTCGTGTCGAGCTCACTGACGGGCCTGCACGCGGATATGTCTGCGAGAATTTTGGCGCGCCGTTCCGCCTGCCCGACCTTGGCCCTATCGGCGCCAATGGCCTCGCCAATCCGCGCGATTTCGAAACGCCGGTTGCGTGGTATGAAGACCGGGACGAGGACTTCGAGATCGTCCAGAAATTCAACGGCAAGCTTTGGACCATAAGCCAGGGCCACTCGCCTTTCGACGTGGTCGCTTGGCATGGCAATTCTGTGCCTTATCGCTATGATCTTGCGCGGTTCAACACGATTGGAACCGTCAGCTACGATCACCCGGACCCCTCCATCTTCACCGTGCTTACCAGCCCTTCCGATACGCCCGGCACTGCCAATTGCGACTTCGTGATATTCCCGCCACGCTGGATGGTGGGCGAAGATACCTTCCGCCCGCCGTGGTTCCACCGCAATGTGATGAGCGAGTTTATGGGGCTGGTTCACGGCGAATATGATGCCAAGGAAGGCGGCGGTTTCGCCCCTGGCGGCGCGTCGCTCCACAACCAGTTCAACGGTCACGGACCCGATGTCGACAGCACGGCAAAGGCGATTGAGGCCGACCTTAAGCCCACCAAGATCGACAACACGCTGGCCTTCATGTTTGAAAGCCGCGCGATCATTCAGACCACCCAATTCGCCATGACTGGCGGGCTGCTGCAAAGCGATTACGATGCCTGCTGGACTGGCTTCCCGAAAGCGAGATTGCCTTAAATGACTCAGACCGATTTCACCCACGACGCCAATGCCACCAGTTGGGTTGAGGGCGCAGACGGCCATCCGGATTTCCCGGTACAGAATTTGCCGTTGGGCGTATTCGGTCCGCCCGATGGCTCGACCCCGCGCGGCGGCATAGCGATTGGTGATTTCATCCTCGATGTGTCGGCTCTTGCCGGAAGGCTTGATGGCGTGGCTGCGGACGCTGCCCGAGCAACCGGCGCGCCGATGCTCAACATTCTGTTTGCTGCTGGGCGCGAACCGGTTCACCAACTGCGCCAGGGCGTGTTTCGCCTGCTAACTGACGAAAGCCAGCGTGAAGTCGTGACGCCGCATCTGCACCAGGCGGCCGATTGCACTCTACACGTGCCTTTCATGGTCGGCGACTACACCGATTTCTACACCGGCATTCATCATGCGATGAACATCGGCAGTCTGTTCCGCCCGGATAATCCGCTGCTGCCGAACTACAAATATGTGCCCATCGGCTATCACGGCCGCTCCTCTTCAATCCGCGTGTCCGGCGTCGATGTGAAACGTCCCACGGGTCAGACCAAGCCCGGCGATGATGGCGCAGCTCCGCCTTTCGGACCGTCGAAGCGCCTCGATTACGAGTTGGAAATGGCCATCTGGGTCGGGCAGGGCAATGCGCTGGGCGAGCCTATCCCCGTGGGAGAGGCTGAAGAGCATATCGCCGGTATTTCGATCCTGAACGACTGGTCCGCGCGCGATTTGCAGGCGTGGGAATATCAACCGCTCGGCCCGTTTCTGGCCAAGAACTTCCACTCCAGCGTTTCGCCCTGGGTCGTGACGATGGATGCGCTTGCGCCGTTCCGCACCGCGCAGCCGCCACGCCCTGAAGGCGATCCCGCGCCATTGCCCTATCTTATGGATCAAAACGATCAGGCGGCGGGCGCGTTCGGCATCACGATGGAAGTGCTGATCACCACACCCAAAATGCGCGAAGCTAATGACGCGCCGCACCGCCTTTCCAAGGGCCCGATGACGGCCATGTATTGGACCGCGGCGCAGCTGATCGCGCATCATTCCGTTGGCGGGTGCAACCTCCAGCCGGGCGATCTGCTTGGCACCGGAACGCTGACCAGCGGCGAAGAGGGCGGCGAGGGCAGTCTAATCGAGCTGACTGAAGGCGGTAAGAAGACAATCACGCTCCCCAATGGCGAGGAGCGCAAATTCCTTGAGGACGGGGACGAAATTATCATGACGGCCTATGCCGAAAAAGACGGCTTCGCGCGCATTGGCCTTGGCGAATGCCGTGCCATCATTCGGGGCTGATAGAGGTACTTTAGGCCGCTCAAGAAACGTCGACATTGCGGGGAGTTGGCCACTCCCCATTTGCTTATGCAAAGGAGACACGCAATGATCGAAGTTCGCAGTTTCGACAGCCTCGGCGGTGCCAA
>Ga0209121_10001139_pt1 | contig 27817 bp, 25 predicted proteins | sample Cruoilmetagenom3_FD_187292 | JGI IMG/M metagenome (GOLD analysis project Ga0209121, IMG submission 187292) | Oil polluted marine microbial communities from Coal Oil Point, Santa Barbara, California, USA - Sample 3 (SPAdes) (version 2) | ecosystem: Environmental > Aquatic > Marine > Oil seeps ...
GCCGGAGGTCCTCAAGAAAATCCGCGAGCTGCGTGATTGGTGTCTGGGTCATCTAGAATCCTTTGGGTTTCATCAAAAGACAAAAGCTTCAGTGCAAATAATGTGATCGTCTTAAGTCCGCTCCTTTGAAATCTCCATTATCCAAGCGTGCATACGGATTAGCGGCTTTTCTTGAAATGCTTTGGTCGATGTTGTTAGAGAATTGACATCTCCTCATATTGATGTAATTATCCTATATATTGGGATTAATGTCCATAGAGGGGTTATTCTCAGAGCGATATTTGCAGACCACAGTTCTGTGTCGCTCAAATAAGGGGGGAAAATGAACATACTCATTGATGATGCCTGTGATAGGTTTGGAATCATACTAGAGGTCAAAGTGCCTGACAAACCTGGACACCGGGCGTTGGGGGTGTTCGTCGTTGGTTACAAAAAACGCAGTGTTATTGGCGACATCTGTTTGAGCGTAAGAATCGCCTTTGGGCAAGCGTTGGCTTTCGGTAAGCGATCGAAGAAACAAAATCGGTCAGTTGGGCCTCCCGTCTGCCGAGTGCAATCCGGTTACAAGCCGCTCAATTGGGGTACTTAAAATGAAATCGATAATTTGCACTGCCGATAGACTGCTGAGGCCGGTCGAGACCCTAATGGCTATTGTAGCGGGCTTGATAGTTCTCCTGCTGATGACCCTCGGAGTGGTCGAAGTGATTGGGCGCTCGTTCTTTAACAAGCCGATATATGGGAATTTGGATATTGTTGAACAACTGATGATCCCTGTAGCTGCGCTCGGGGTTTCTTATTGCCAGAGTAAATTCGGCAATGTCCGTATGACACTTCTGACGCAAAGCGTAGAAGGACGGACGAAATGGCTATTTGAGTCGATCACCTTCGCTGTCGCAGCGTTTGTTGTCTTCGTCTATTTAAGGGGTAGTTACCTCAACCTAGAAAGGTCTCTGACTCTGGGGGGCGACACGCCGGAAATCGGCATTCCACTGTGGATCGGAATCTCTTGCGTAACCGCATCTCTTGCACTGCTTTTGATCCGGCTCGTGGTACAGCTTGCTGAGGCGCTGCGCCTCATCATCACTCCTGACGATAATTCAGAAGTCTTTTTGGCCTCGCCCCAAGAACAAATGAAAGAGGAATAAGCATGGATCCGATCACTCTTGGTTATCTTGGAATTGTCGTTGTCGTCACGCTCGTCGTAGTCGGTGTTCCGGTGGCCTTTGCCACCGCATTTACTGGAATTGTCGGCCTCACTATTATCCTTGGATTCGACGTTGCGGTTGGGTTGGTAGGGATCATTCCTCATTCTGAATCGTCTCACTATGCATTCAGCGTCCTGCCTTTGTTCATTGCCATCGGGTTCCTCGCTATGCATGCCGGGATCACGAAGTCTGCCTTTAATGCGGCACAAGTCTGGGTTGGTAGAATGCCTGGAGGGTTGGCCACGGCCACAATTTTTGCCAGCGCCGGATTTGCCGCTGTATCGGGGGCTAGCACTGCCAGTACCGCTGTTTTCACCCGCCTCGCCCTGCCGGAAATGGAAAAGAGGGGCTATGATCAGGCATTGGCAGCCGGAGTGGTCGCCGTTGGCGGCACACTCGCTGCGCTTATCCCCCCGAGTGCCATTTTGGTGATCTACGGTATCATTGTCGAAGAATCCATTGGCGCGTTGTTGCTCGCCGGATTCGTGCCAGGATTGATATCCATTGTTGTCTACTTCCTGGTGATTGTTACCGTGGTCACCATAAAACCCAGCCTCGCGCCTAGGCTCGAACGGACGACGATGATGGAGAAAATCCGCACGATTCCCCAACTCTCCGGTATTACGCTTGTCGTAGGTGTGATTCTCGTCGGGATTTATCTGGGTATCATGACGCCAACGGAATCAGCTGCCGTAGCGACTGCGATAATGTTCATTATGGCTTTGATTCAAAAAATCAGTTTAGCCGATCTTCGCCTTGGTCTGCTTGACACGATCAAAACTACGGTGATGATTTTCATGGTGATTTGGGGTGTGCTCGTGTTTGTGCGGTTCCTTGCATTCACTGGATTACCTGCAACGATCACAGATACGGTAGTTGGGCTGGATCAACCGCGATGGGTCATCCTGATGGCGGTGGTACTGCTTTATTTGGTAATGGGGATGGTGTTGGACGGAATCGGTATGATGATGTTGACATTGCCCGTTATTTATCCCGTTATCGTGGGTTTGGGCTATGACCCGATTTGGTTCGGCGTGCTTTTGGTCAAGCTGATCGAGGTCGGGGTCGTAACGCCCCCGGTCGGACTTAACTGCTATGTAGTGAACGGCATTCGTCCCGATATTCCACTGCACAAGGTATTCAAGGGTGTCGCGCCTTTTCTTGTTGGCGAGATCATCATCATCGGAATTATCATCTTGTTCCCAGATTTGATCCTGTTCCTGCCAAACACAATGCGATGAAATCTGAGCGGTGGCCGAAGAGTTTAAAAACACTTCGATGCCACGGCTAAAGTTAGAATAAGGAGAAACAATATGTCTGATTCTGAAGTCCTTTCAGATATTTTGGACCGCAGATACAGCTGCCGGGGCTTCCGACCGGAAACCGTTTCGCAAGAGCAAATCACAACGATGTTGCGCATGGCGCAGCGTACTGCCTCCTGGTGCAATGCCCAGCCTTGGCAGGTCACGATTCTGTCGGGCTTGGCGCTGGAGCGATTCCGGGAAGGGCTAATTGCAAAAGCGGAGCAAAGTGGAAATGATTCACAGATTCCGTTTCCAGAACGGTACGAAGGTGTCTACAAACAGCGACGTAAGGAGTGCGGAGTAGGGCTTTATGAAAGCCTTGGAATTACTCGGGCGGACACAGTTCGACAAAATAACCAACGCATGGAGAATTTTCGTCTATTTGGCGCTCCGCACGTTGCGGTGATTTCAACGGCGCGTGACCTGGGGGTTTATGGTGCTGTCGATTGTGGGGCCTATGTTGCGAACCTCCTTTCGGCGGCAACTAGTCTCGGGATTGCAACAATTCCGCAAGCGGCACCGATGAATTATGGCACCTACGTGCACAATTTTCTCGAGCTAGATGATGACCGGGATCTTGTTTGCACCGTTGCTTTTGGTTTCGCAGACGATTCCCACCCTGCTAACGCATTTCGTACATGTCGGGAGGTGTTGGAGAATGTCGTGACTTTTATGGACTAATTAGGACGGGCATCGTAGGTGCCCTTTGTCAACCGGATGCCAATTTCGGCCCCCCAGAGAATTTGTCTACTACCGTCTGCCATAGGGTGCGGAGCTTTGGCGAACAAAAAAAATCCAGCGACATCGTTCGACTGGAACGGTCCGATGTGCCAACGTCAACCAACATGTAACACTATGAAAACTAAACACTAATGCAGCTTTGGAGATTCAGTATTGTATATGAATGAATAGTCATTCATATTGGTTTTAAGGAATCACCACGATGCGCCACTGGAGAAAAGCATGACTATTCTGCCGCGTAAAATATTTGACGATCATCATGAAATGTTTCGCGATAGCGCGCGTAAGTTCTTTGAACAAGAAGTTGCACCCTTTCATCAAGAATGGGAGGAAATTGGCGTTGTTCCTGATTCAGTTTGGAAAAAAGCAGGTGAAACGGGCCTGCTTTGTGTAACACTGCCGGAGGAATACGGTGGCGCAGGCGCTGACCGTATCGCGGCTGCGATTTTGATCGAGGAGCAGGCGCGTCTTGGTTTGTCCGGCCCTGGGTTTTCCACCCATTCTGATATAGTTGCACCCTATATTCTAAACTACGGCACGCAGTCTCAACGGGACAAATGGTTGCCCAAAATGGTTTCTGGCGAACTAATTGGTGCAATAGTCCTGACGGAGCCGGGGGCTGGCTCGGATTTGCGTTCAATTCGCACAAATTTCATTCACGATGGCAACGACATTATCCTAAATGGATCAAAAACCTTTATTACAAATGGCCAATGTGGTGGCATTATGGTTGTTGCCGCTAAATCCGGTGATGCGGCCTCTTCCAAAGAACTCACACTTGTTGTTGTTGAATCCGCGACAAAAGGCGTCTCAAAGGGCAAGAACTTCAAAAAAATCGGGATGAAGGCGCAGGACACCTGCGAAATCTTCTTTGACAACGTGCGGATCCCCGCTTCCAATATTTTGGGGGAAGAAGGGAAGGGCTTTCCCCTACTTAGCAAAGAACTGGCGTGGGAGCGTCTGCAAATTGCTGTTGCTGCGGTTGCCACCTCTGCGGCGGCGCTTGAGTGGACGGTTGAGTACACGCGCGACCGCAAAGCCTTCGGCACGCCTGTTTCTGAATTCCAGAATACCCGTTTCCGTCTAGCCGAGATCAAAACCGAGGTTGAAATTGCCCAGACATTTATAGATCGCTGCCTGCTCGAAGTGAACGAAGACAAGCTCGACCCGACCGCTTCGGCTATGGCCAAGTATTGGTGCACTGAATTGATGGGCAAAGTTGTCGATCAATGTCTGCAGCTACATGGCGGCTACGGTTACATCTGGGAATATCCTATTGCGCGCGCCTTTGCGGATGCTCGGGTGCATCGCATCTATGGCGGCTCCAACGAAATCATGCGTGAGCTGATAGCGCGCAAACTCTGATAATGACGTCAAATGTAGCCTAACGATGCAGCAAGCTGCCTCGACCGTAAACTCAAAGGAGGAATTTCGATGCGTATTCTTTTGACTGGTGCAAGCCGTGGTATTGGCCGTGGCATTGCCGAAAGGTTGGCCGCAGGTGGTAATAACCTGGCGCTCTGTGCCTCGCGCCCTTCGACCGAGCTAGATGAAACTGTTGCAATCTGTAAATCCCTAGGCGCAGAAGCGGTTGGCTTGACGGGGGATCTTGGGGCTAGTGGCACGGCAGATCAGCTGATTTCGGCGGCGGTAGAGGAGATGGGCGGGCTTGATTCTGTAGTGTCGAACGCCGGTATCGCCATTTCAGGCACATTATCAGAAATGCCCGAAGACGAGTGGGATCGTGTGTTTGATGTTAATGTTAAGGGGGCATGGCTGTTAGCCAAAGCGGCTTATCCACAGCTCCTAAAAAGCGATGGCAACCCGAGTTTCCTCTCGGTTGCATCTATGTCTGGCTGTGAGGCCTATCCTGGCACAGGGGCATATAGTGCATCAAAGGCGGCTCTCATAATGATGATCCGCACCTTGGCGCTTGAATGGGCCGGGAGCGGCGTGCGCGCAAACTGTGTTTCGCCCGGGTTGTTCCTTTCGGCAATGACGGCTCCGATTTATGCGGATCCCGAAAAGAAAGCGGCCCGCGAAGCGCTCGTTCCTATGAACCGCATTGGCGATCCGGCGCGCGATTTTGCCGGGCTGGTCGAGTTTATGATATCCAAAGATGCCGGATACATCACGGGCCAGAATATTCTGGCGGATGGCGGCATAATCGGCTCGATCCACACGCAAATCGCCGGTCGGCCAAAATCAGGTAATATCTGATGGAATATCCGCCACTCGACCAACAACGCGCAGCGCAGTATCGCAAAGCAGGATATTGGAAAGACGACACAATTGCCTCTCTTTTTACGGCGGCCGCAGCGGCAAATTCAAAGAAACTTGCGGTGCGTGATAATACGGGTGCAAGCCTTACATATGCTGAACTATCCGACAAATCTGCGCGGCTTGCCGGATTTTTGACCGCACAGGGCATTGAGCGTGGTGATATCGTCACTGTGTGTATGCCAAATCTATGCGATACTGTGGTGGTGTTCCTGGCCATTGCGCGGATTGGAGCCGTATCCAATCCGGTGCCTGTTACTTATGGCCGCGCTGATCTTGTTTATGCGATCACCAAATGCGATTCTCGCGCCCTATTTTTGCTGGATCAGTTCAGAAGCGTCGATTTCCGCGATACTTTGGCTGAAATTAACCCCGAAATTCTTCAAGGCAGAGCCATCGTAATGGTCGGTGACGCTCCGGATGGTATTATCAAATGGAACGATGCACTTGCCTCCGCACCGATCGAATCCGATACTTCTGTTGGGGCCGATGAGCCGGCAGCCGTTCTTCTAACCTCCGGCACTGAATCAAGATCCAAAGGCGTGGTACATACCCATAATACGATACTATTTGGCGAAACGGCACTCGGCATGGTGCTTGGACTTGGGCCAGATGACGTAACCTTTATGGCCTCCCCCATTTCGCACACCACCGGCTTTATGCACGGGGTTGTGCTGACCTTGATTACAGGCGGGACACTATCGCTGCTTGATGTTTTCAACGGGGATGTTGCCGCAAAACAGATGGCCGATCATGAATGCACATGGACCATGGGGGCGACGCCGTTTTTAGCTGAGATAACGGAATCCGTAGAATCTTCAGGCGCCACCTTGCTAAAATTTCGCTACTTTTTGTGTGGGGGTGCCCCTATCCCTGAGGTTCTTGCACGGCGCGCTACCGATGCTGGTTTTCATGTCTTGTCGATCTATGGATCAACCGAAAGCCCGCCTCATACTATAGTTCATCCTCAAGACCCGATTGAAAACGCGTGGACAACTGATGGTCGCCCTTTGCGAGGGATCGAGCTACGCGTTGTCGATGAAAGTGGTGCGGATCAGCCAGTAAACGAACCTGGTGAAACTTGGTCACGGGGGCCAAATACATTTATCGGTTATCTTGGCGAACCGGGTTTAACCGCCCGCGCTTTGGATGCTGACGGCTGGGTGCATTCTGGAGATTTAGCGCAAATGCGCCCTGATGGGTCTATTCGTATCACCGGACGGTTGAAGGAAATTATCGTGCGTGGCGGGCAAAATATTTCGGTTCGCGAAGTTGAAGATTACCTAATAGCCCATCCGGCCATAAAAAACGCCGCCGTTGTCGCTATTCCGCATGATCGCTTGGGTGAAATCGCTGCCGCCGTGGTTGTTGTGAATGAAGGTGAAACCATCGATTTGCCGACATTATCCGCCTACTTGATTGCCGGGGGCATTGCCAAGTTCAAATTACCTGAACGGCTTCATGTCTGGCCTGAGCTGCCGATGAACCCAACCGGAAAAATCCAGAAATTTGTCATTCGCCAGAAATTGGCAAAACCAGATAAGGAAACCGACGCATGATTAGTTTTACAAAAGACGGCAATGTTGGCGCCATCGCGCTAAGTCGGGCCTCGGTAAACGCTATGAACGCTGCGTTCATCACGGCGCTAAACGCGGCTCTTGATGCGGCAGAGGCCGCAAAGCCAACCGTTCTGGTGATCAAATCCGATCAGAAGTGTTTTTGTGCCGGGGCAGATCTCGGCTTGATCGCCGGGTTTTTTGAAGAGGACAACGGCACCGAAGGCATGGTCACCTACGTTAAAACCCTGCATGATGTTTTTAACCGAATAGAGCGGTTTCCCGCAGTAACGCTCGCTGTTATCAATGGCCCCGCCCTTGGTGGCGGCCTTGAAATGGCGCTGGCCTGTGATCTGCGCATCGCTTCTACCCGTGCTAAAATTGGCCTGCCCGAAGCGCAGGTTGGCATGATCCCGGGGGCTGGTGGCACTCAGCGCCTACCGCGCCTTGTTGGCCCTGGCGTCACCGCCCGCCTGATCCTGAGCGGCGATGTCATTGATGGCAGCGAGGCCGAGCGTATCGGCATTGCCCAGTGGGTTGCCGAACCTGACGCTTTGGATGCGCTGGTAGACGCCACTGCCAACCGGATTGCCGGCCTGTCGTTGCAGGCGCTGATGGCGTCGAAGGACTGTATCGCCGGATATTACGATCCGAAAATTGATGGTTTTGCGCTTGAACTGGAAAAACCACTCGAACTTATCCCTACCGAAGAGGCCCGCGAGCGCGTTCTCGGCTTCTTCAAACGCAAATAATCAATCCAACTTATGGAGCTAAAAACATGAATTTTAACGGCAAAACAGTCCTCGTTACAGGCGCGGCATCTGGCATCGGCAAGGCCTGCGCCAAAGGGTTCGCGGCCGCTGGTGCCAAAGTGATCCTGACCGACATCAACGAGGACGGCGGCAAAGCGGTTGCGGCTGAATTGGCCGGATCGGTATTTATGCAGATGGACATCACCAATCGTGAGGAAACTGACGCTTTGGCTGACAAAATCAAAAATGAGATTGGCGGGTTGGACATATTGGTGAATGCCGCTGGTTGGGACGTTATTGAGCCGTTCATGAAAAACACCCCTGAATATTGGGACAAGATCATGGCTCTGAACTTTATGGGGCCAGTACAGTTGACCCGTGCTGTGTTGCCCATGCTGATGGAAGCTGAAAACGGCGGTCGTATTGTCAACCTTGCATCCGATGCAGGCCGCGTAGGTTCGTTTGGCGAAACTGTTTATGCGGGAGCCAAAGGCGGCATCATTGCATTCACAAAATCGCTGGCACGCGAAATGACACGAAGTGGAGTCCGTGTGAACTGCGTTTGCCCCGGGCCAACAAATACGCCGCTTTTTGCAACTCAACCGGAAAAAATGCGCGTCGCTCTGGCCAACGCAATTCCTATGAAGCGCGTGGCCGAGCCTTCTGAAGTTGCAGACGGTGTTCTCTTCTTTGCGTCTGATCGTTCCAACTTTGTTACCGGTCAGGTGCTGAGTGTTTCTGGCGGTCTGACGATGGTTGACTAAACCTCGTCCCGAATAGATCAGGTGTTTTTGCACCTGCTAAACGGCAAATAATGGAGCATAGCACAATGACAAAAAAAACCACTATATCAGAGGCTATTTCATCAATCGTTCGTCCAAACGATGTGCTTTGCTTCGGTTTCACTCATAACCGCAGTCATACGGCGGTTTATGAAGTTGCCCGGCAATTTAAAGATCAAAATTGCCTAACCCTCGTGGCAACGGGGCTGCTGGAATATGCGTCTATCCTTGTTTCGGCAGGCGCCGTAAAGCGGCTGGAATCTGCTTTTGCAGGCAACACCTACCCTGCACCTGCGCCGTCCAAAGTGTTGCAAAATATGTTTGCCGCCGATGAAAGCAGCGATCCTGACTGGACAAACCTGACGATGACCCTACGCCTGATGGCTGGCGCGATGGGGTGGCCCTTTGTACCGGTCAACAGCCTGTACGGGTCTGGCCTGTGGCAGGATAACAACCGTGCATTGGTGAAAAACCCGTTTAATGGTGGTGACCAAGCCGTGATCCCCGCGATGGTTCCCGATGTTTCCTTCCTTCATGCACCCATTGCCGACACCCTTGGCAATGTTGCGGTGCATGGCCCCGATGCCGAAGAAAGCTGGGCGGCGTTTGCTGGCCGAAAACTGATTGTAACAGCTGATCGCGTGGTCAGCCCGGAAGAGTTTCGCGCCCTTGGGCCAAGGACGGGCATTCCCGGTCATTTGGTCGATGCGATTGTAGAGGCGCCATTTGGCGCTCACCCCCAAGGCCAATTCGTGTGGTCCGAAGAGGAAGGCGTTGCGTCCTACGCCGAGGATTATGAGTTCCGTAAAAACCTTCGCCGCCTGTCCCGCGATCCTGACGGGTTGCGCGCATGGATTGAAGGCTGGGTATTCCCGCTGGACCATGAAAGCTATCTTGAACGCCTTGGCAAAACCAGGCTGGAAGCACTACAAAAGGCGGCCCTTGATCCTATCCCGGCACCGCCGCGTGATGCTGATGCCGCCCCCTCTCCCGAAGAATGTGCTGCGGTTGTTGCCATGCGCAAAGCCGTTGCCAGCGCTGAATCAGGAGACAAAAAGAGTTTTTTTGCTGGTATTGGCCTATCGCATATCGCGGCTTGGGGTGCAGAGCAGGTGCTACGTGACCATAACGTCGATGTGGCGCTAATTGCTGAAAATGGCATGGTCGGGTTTCGCCCGCTGGCTGGAGATCCCTATCTGTTTAACCGCCCGAATGCTGCGTCGTCCCGGTTCCATTCCAGCTTTCTGCGTACACTTGGTGTTTTGTCTGGTCCACGCGCTCGGGATTGTATTTCGTTTCTGGCCGCTGGCCAGATTGATGCCGCCGGCAATATCAATTCGTCGCGCTCGGCCAATGGTCGCCTGATCGTAGGGTCTGGCGGAGCCAACGATCTTGCCGGAGGCGGGTCAGAGGTCATGGTGGTTATGCCGCTAAAAGCAGGCCGCTTTGCATTTGAAATGGCATTTACCACCTCGCCGATCAAAAGCCTCGCTGGTGTTGCGACCGATCTGTGCTGGCTGGAACGCGGCAATGATGGCCTGCTTGAGATAGCGGGTATCGTTTGCAAGGCTGGTGACGAACAGAAAGCTCTCGATGCAATAGAAATTGCCACCGGCGCGAAACTGCCGATACGGGCCATTCTGGAACGCATCGACCCCCCCACAAAGAGCGAGGTTAAACTGCTCCGCAGTTTCGATCCTGCTCGCGCCATTCTTGGCTAATTAGTAGTAAATCCAAAGGAGAGAACCATGGAATATACCGACGTAACCTACGAGACGAGTGAAGGCATTGCGACCATCACGATCAACCGTGAAAACCGGCTAAACTGTTTTCGGGGCCGTACAATTGAAGAACTAACACACGCGTTTAAACGTGCTTGGGCAGATAAAGACGCTGCTGTGGTAATATTTACAGCTGCGGGCCAAAAAGCGTTTTGCGTTGGTGGCGACCAAAAAGAAATGGCGGCCACCGGGTCTTATGGCTCTTCTGAAAACGGCCTGTGGGAAATTGATGACCTGCACATGGTTATCCGCAACATTCCCAAGCCGGTTATTTGCGCAGTAAACGGCTATGCCATCGGTGGCGGCCATGTTCTGCACGTTATCTGTGACATGACAATTGCCTCTGAATCCGCAAAGTTTGGCCAGGCTGGCCCACGGGTTGGCTCGTTTGATGCCGGTTGGGGCTCTGCCTATCTTGCCCGTACAGTTGGTGAGAAGCGCGCCCGTGAAATCTGGTTCCTGTGTCGCCAATACACCGCAGAACAAGCCTATGACTGGGGCCTGGTAAACGCGGTTGTCCCTGCCGACAAATTGATGGAAGAAGCCCGAAAAATGGCGTCCGAAGTTGTTGCGCTAAGCCCAACAGCCCTAAAATTTCTCAAGCATGCATTCAATGCAGATAGTGCGCATATCTTTGGGCAGGTTAAAATGGCCGCAGACGGGCTTAACAGTTTTGTAAATTCTGATGAAGCCGCCGAAGGGCGCGACGCATTTCTGGAAAAACGCGATCCTGACTTTTCGAAGTTTCGCTAATGTCTTCAGTTGCTAATAATACACTTGGTTGTGCGCACGTTACGGGTGCAGGTTCGAGGATGGGTGTTTTGTGGCAATAAATGACCCTGATAAGGCGGTTGTAGGCGGCGTTTCGTCTAAAACCGGTGTCGATAAGATTGTTAGCCATGCCGCCGAGACTTTCGGGGGCTTGGTCCTTCTTGTTAACAGTGCGGGGGTGGCCGATAGTGCAATCCTTGTTAATAGTGGAAACCCTAATGGATAAAAATGAAATCATTTCCGACGTTGAAGATGTGGAGCTTGTTGAGCGTCGGCGCGCCCAAATTGTTGCGGCCGCAACTTTGCTGTTTTCTCGGAACGGGTTTTATAAGACCACAATAAAGGACATCGCTAAAGCTGCGGGTGTAAGCGCAGGTTTGGTTTACCTTTATGTTCGCGAAAAAGAGGACGTCCTACTTCTGACGTTGCTCCAGGTTTTGAATGCATATGCAGTAGAAATTCCGAAAGCTATTAAAGACGTAGAACAACCTATGGATCGTCTTGTACGGGCGATAGATGCATATTGCCGCGTTGTAGACAGCCATGCTGAAGCCACAGTTCTGGCATACCGTTCTACAAAATCACTAGCACCCAAGCGCCGGCTAATTGTTCAGCAACGTGAACTCGAAACAAATAGCATAATCTCGGGCATTATCATTGAATGCATGGATCAGGGCCTGATCAAGAAAATGAATGTTGATATTCTGACCTATCAAGTGGTCCTCATTGCCCATGGCTGGGCGCTTAAGGGTTGGTATTTTAAGTCTCGATTAGATCTGAATGAATACATATCAGGCAGTATCGAAAATGTGTTTTCGGGGATTCTAACACCCGAAGGACGGGAAAGTTACGATTCATCAATACTGGCAGCAGGGAGGCGATAGTGCCTCACTCAGCACCAAACGATAAGGGTTCGCTCTGTAGTCGAGTGCAGAATCTGTTCATTATAGCCATCGGCCAATTGTCGGGCGGATGGATCAAAGTTCTTCCTTTTGCGGCACCCACATACCGCACAAAAATTCCAGCATCCTGAAAGAGACGAAATGACCGTTACATATAAAACCATCGGGACTGCCTTCGTGATTACGATTGATAACGGGAAACCCGATTGGACCGGGCATTCCGGACGCATTGCTTTGATGGCCGCGCTGGATGCCGCAGAGCCATCAAAGATTGATCGGGTGATTCTTACGGACACGAACAACAGTTTAGCAGTAGGCACCACTCCGCAAGAATATCTGACGGCTCCAGTTGCGCCTATATTGGCAGATATCACGACCCGGATTGAAAACTTTTCGGTTCCCTGCATTGCCGCTCTGAACGGGCCTGCCTCTGACGAAGGGCTAGAAATTGTGCTCGCTTGCCGTTATCGAGTGGCAACCCCCAAGGCCAAATTTAGCCTGCCCGCTGCGACGCTGGGTTCCTTACCTCAAACCGGTGCAACCCAACGTTTGCCGCGCCTTGTTGGCATGGGTTTAGCAATGGAAATGGCGGCACAAGGTAAGGTTATTATCGGGGCCAAGGCCGCGGATCTGGGGCTTATTGATGCCGTGGACGACTCCCCGCTGGATGTGGCCCTGACACTTGCGGATAACACACTGGCTGACACAACGCCCGTTTCCTTGCGCCCAGCCCCTGTTGCGAACAAAGAAGCCGAAGCCAATATCCGCGCGGTGTTGGCCAAACGGGCTGCACGCCAAATCGCCCCCGTGCGGGCCATTGATTTAGTGACCGCCGCCGCAAATACTCCGTTCGCAGTGGCCGCAAAACGGGAGCAAGCTGCCTATCTGGAATTACGCAACGGCTATCAGGCGCGAGCGCTGCGTCATATGAAAATCGCGGACAATTCGGCAAAAAACCAGATTATAGGTGGCGCGGCGACACCGGTCGAGGTTATCGACGCTGTGGTTGTCGGTGGCGGCAATATGGGGGCCTCCATCGCCTATTCCCTTGCTCTTGCAGGTATCAAGGTCACCCTAGTTGAAGCCAATGAAACAGGGGCCGCACAAGCGGCTGACAATGTTAAACGCCTTTATGATCAGGCCGTAAAACGGGGCCGGATGGATGCGGGTACCGCAAGTTCGGCCCTAAAAAGCCAGTTCAACTTTGTTATCGGCTATGAAGCTCTACCCGCCGCCCAAATCGCCATTGAGGCCGCATTTGAGGATATGGAGGTTAAAAAAACAATCTTTGCTTCGCTGGATGCGGCCTTGCCAAAAACAACGGTTTTGGCCACCAACACCTCTTATCTGGATGTTAACCAAATTGCGCAGGATATATCCAGCCCTGAACGGGTGATGGGGCTGCATTTCTTTAGCCCGGCGCATATTATGAAACTGCTGGAAGTTGTTTGCGCGGCGGAAACTTCGGACGCGGTAATGAACACTGCGCTTCGTCTGGCGCAGCGGCTCGGCAAAATTTCGGTCAAAGCTGGTGTTTGCGATGGTTTTATCGGCAACCGCATCCTGACCCGGTATCGTCAAGTTACAGATATTATGATGATTGAGGGCGCCCTGCCATGGGAAATCGATACGGCTATGCGAGAATTTGGAATGGCTATGGGGCCGTACGAGGTGCAAGATCTTTCTGGCCTTGATATTGCTTATGCCAACCGAAAACGGCTGGGCCTTAAAAGTGATCCGAATTTCCGCTATATCCCGATTGCCGACAAAATGGTTGAAGACCTCGCGCGATTGGGTCGTAAAACAAATGCAGGGTGGTACGACTACCCAGCAGGTGCGGCTCCTGCCCCTTCACCGGTTGTAGAAACGCTGATCAAGGAAATCGCCAATGAGGCCGGTATTCCGCAGCGGAAATTCACGGAGAAAGAAATCCAAACCCGTGCACTTACAGCCATGATTGAAGAAGCGTGCCACATATTGAGTGAGGGCATAGCCAAACGTCCGGCTGACATCGATCTTGTGCTCGTCCACGGCTATGCTTTTCCCCGCTGGCGCGGCGGGTTGATGCATTTTGCTGACTCGATGGACCCGGTGGAATTGCTTGACCGAATAGAAGCTTATGCGGCTCAAGATCCAAAGTCTTGGTCATCACCGGAAATCTTGCGGCAACTGGTACTGGAAAAGCAAAACTTTGCCTCATTAAACTGATACTAACTGAAGGAGATTACCATGGCAAATGCCTTTATTTGCGACTATATCCGCACCCCGATTGGTCGCTATGGCGGTAACTTAGCCAAGGTTCGTACTGACGATCTCGCGGCCTTACCAATTGCCGCGTTGATAAAGCGTAACCTGGGTATGGATACTTCCGCAGTCGAGGAAGTTTGGCTAGGATGCGCCAATCAGGCCGGTGAGGACAACCGCAATGTGGCGCGCATGGCGGGCTTGTTATCCGGCCTGCCGGATACCGTTCCCGGTGTTACCGTTAACCGGTTATGTGGCTCAGGTATGGAGGCGGTGGTCGCAGCTGCCCGTGCAATAAAAGCTGGCGATATTGAACTTGCCATCGCTGGCGGTGTTGAAAGCATGACCCGGGCACCCTTCGTCATGCCTAAAATGGAGACGGCCTTTGGCCGCGCCAATGAGGTTTACGATACTACCATTGGGTGGCGGTTTGTGAACAAAAAGTTAGAAGCTGAATATGGCACGGAGTCCATGCCGGAAACCGCAGAAAATGTCGCTACTGAACATAACATTAGCCGCGAAGATCAGGATGCATTCGCCATTCGCTCTCAAACCAAAACGGGGATTGCGATGGAAAATGGCCGTCTGGCCAAGGAAATCATGCCGGTAACCGTGCAGCTTGGCCGTGGCAAAACCATCGAAGTTACGCATGACGAACACCCGCGCCCAACCACCACTATTGAAAACTTGCAAAAACTGCGCTCAATCACCAGCCCCGACGGCACGGTTACTGCCGGGAACGCGTCGGGGATCAATGATGGGGCCGCCGCCATAATTATCGCAAGTGCCGAAGCCGCAAAACGTCACGGCTTGACGCCAATTGCCCGGATCGTTGGAGGCTCTTCTGCCGGGCTTGCACCGCGTATCATGGGATATGGCCCTGTACCCGCGATCCATAAACTTTGTGCACTGGCAGGCATCAAACCTGATGATCTATCCATTTTGGAACTGAACGAGGCCTTTGCCGCCCAAGGGCTTGCCGTGCTGCGTGCAATAGGCTTCGCCGATGACGATCCGCGCGTGAACCCAAATGGTGGCGCCATTGCACTGGGCCATCCACTGGGTATGTCTGGCGCTCGGATCGTTGGAAGTGCCGCTCTGGATTTATCTAGTGGCACGGGTCGCTATGCGATGGCTTCTATGTGTGTTGGCGTTGGTCAGGGCGTTGCCCTTCTCCTCGAACGCGTTTGATCAGAACTTTATTGAAGGGCCGATAATATGGGTAATATGAAAAAGTTTAAGTGGGACGACCCGTTTTTGATCGAAGATCAGTTGACCGAAGAAGAACGGATGATCCGCGATACTGCGAATGCTTATTCTCAGGATAAGCTGCAACCACGCGTGCGCGACGCCTTTCGCAATGAGCATACTGATCGAACCATTTTCAACGAAATGGGCGAATTAGGCCTGCTGGGTGTCACGATCCCCGAGGAATACGGCGGCACTGGTGCCGACTATGTGTCTTACGGCCTTGTCGCGCGAGAGGTGGAGCGCGTGGATAGCGGGTATCGTTCCATGATGTCCGTGCAGGCGTCGCTCGTCATGTATCCGATTTATGCATATGGCTCAGAAGAGCAGCGCCAAAAGTATTTGCCAAAACTGTGTAGTGGGGAATGGGTTGGTTGCTTTGGTCTCACCGAGCCGGATGCCGGATCCGACCCGGGCAGCATGAAAACCCGCGCCACCAAGGTTCAAGGTGGTTACGTGCTTAACGGTGCGAAAATGTGGATTTCAAACAGCCCGATGGCCGATGTTTTTGTCGTTTGGGCCAAATCCGATGAGCATGACGGCAAAATTCGTGGTTTCGTGCTTGAAAAAGGCACAAAGGGCCTTTCTGCTCCTAAAATCGAGGGCAAATTATCGTTACGGGCGTCCACAACTGGCGAAATCGTAATGGAAAACGTTGAAGTGCCCGAGGATGCTTTACTCCCAAATATGAGTGGGCTTTCAGGCCCATTTGGCTGCTTGAACCGTGCTCGATACGGTATTGCCTGGGGCGCAATGGGCGCCGCAGAGGCTTGCTGGAAAGCCGCGCATCAATACGGCTTGGACCGAATTCAATTTGGGCGTCCCCTGGCCAATACACAATTATTTCAGCTCAAATATGCCAATATGATGACAGAAATTACCCTTGGGCTTCAGGCCGCCTTACGGGTTGGCCGCTTGTTTGAGGCTGGCAAAATGGCGCCTGAAATGATCTCGCTGGTCAAGCGAAATAACTGTGGTAAGGCGCTTGAAATCGCGCGCGTCGCCCGAGATATGCACGGTGGCAACGGCATTTCCGACGAATTCCCGGTATTCCGCCATATGGTCAATCTGGAAACAGTTAACACCTATGAAGGTACGCACGACGTTCACGCACTTATTTTGGGCCGGGCCCAAACTGGCCTGCAAGCATTTTTTTAGCGGGAGAGACGCAGACTCCTTATTGGCTGCGCAAGCCTGTCATGAGGCTGCACTTGGAAGTGCCGATAATTTGTTGCGGTAACCTACAGAGTTGCCGCAATTGCAGGCGTGTCGCTCCGCTGATGTGGCATCGCAACAACGCGCTAGATTCAAGAACCGGATTGGTAATTCATGCTGCGATCTAGCGGTAATTAAGTCGACTATGCCGAACACCGCAGCAGACCCGCGGCGCTCTTCATACCCGGTTCCTACAGCACTTTCGCCGCACAGTGCTCGTTACAGAATGCCCTACCTGATGTCATCAGAGTAATTTCTACAAACCATTGTGGATACGGCGAGACACGTAAAACGCGCTCTCTTCAGCTGAATAGGTTTGAAGTGTCTTGTGGCGAATGTTCTTCACCAGCTTATCAGCCGCGGCTTTGCTATTTCCGGATTCTTGTTCGTCTTCACTCCTTAGTGGTTACGATGAACCAGAAATCGTCCGATAATCGAATACCCAATTCTGTCACATAGGCGCTGACTTCAGACAGGTTTTTCCGTGCCTCGGTAACGAATTCCCTGCGTCTGCAACTAAATCCCCTGATGGCTCAAGTGATTTCCCTGCTACGTAACAAGGGAATTGGTCCGTAACCGGCTGAAACTACGCGTTGAATTCGGATCAACTTGATCAAAATCTACCTATTCCAAAAATATTCCCTGCAAATTCCCTGTTAGCAGGGAAATCCCGCAAGCGAACTGCGCGATGCTGCCAACCGAGACTTTAGCCTCAAAACGCATAACTTATAGGAAAGATGCCGTCTCTGTTCTGCACGCATACCGCTAACCCCCGCAATTGCGGCAGAAATTCAGTAAGCAAAACTTATGAATGGCAGGGATGAAGATGGGTGGCGGAGGACACGACATACCAACGACTTTTTCTCGAAAAGCCGGTCAAAACACAGCGAAAACCCGCAATTATCCGAGCGTTTTCATTCTCTTAGTTCAGTATTGGTGCGGCATTTTTCGAAAATCTTCGTGATGTGTCGCGCTTGTCAGCAAGAAAGAAAGCTGATGCAAAGGCCAAGTGCTGCCAACGGTTTTTCGGCAGAATTTCCGCATGGAAGGCCCTTACATTATTTTCGCAATCTGGAGATTTCATCCATCAGCGCCAACAGCGGGATCGCCGTGATATCTTGGGTCAACGCGAACGCCTCATTTCCACCATAGACGACATATTTGCGTGCCGGTTTCAGATCTTCGCAAGCGATATGAAACCCTTTGGACAATTTCGGCGCGGTCGTTTTCTTGATTTCAATCGCCCAGGTTTCCTGCCCAAAATCCAGCAGCAGATCAATTTCCGCCCCTGCTGAGGTACGGTAGAAATATGGATGAACGCCACTAGGCAGGGCGGAAACGACATTTTCGATAACAAGCCCTTCCCAACTGTCGCCAAGCTTCGGGTTTCCCAGTAAAGCTTCGAAATCGGGTATCTGCAGCAACGTGTGCAATATCCCACTATCGCGAAGATAGACCTTTGGCGATTTCACCAACCGTTTTTTAACGTTGGCATGCCACGGTTGCAAACGCCGGACCAGAAGAAGATCCACCAACAAGTCAAGGTAATTGGTGATGGTTTTGTTGTCCACTTCCAGGCTGCGCGCCAGATTTGCAGAATTCAGTAGTCCGCCGTGGAGGTGCGCCAGCATGGTCCAAAACCGTCGAAGGCGTTCAGCCGAAATCCTCGGGCCAAATTCCGGCACATCACGTTCCAGATAGGTGCGGATGAAATCGCGGCGCCAGACATCGCTCAGGCGATCATTGTTTGCCAGAAAGCTGTCGGGATAACCGCCGCGCCACCAAAGCTGTTCTTGCCGGTCCCGGCCAACCTCACGGATATTCAACGGGAACATTTCGCAGTAAGAAATGCGCCCGGCAAGGCTTTCACCAGATTGGCGCAGCAGCTCTATTGCCGCCGATCCAAGGATCAGAAATTGCCCCGCTTTGCGCCCCTTGCGACGGTTCTCGTCAATTACCCCGCGCATTTCCTGAAAGATTTCCGGAACTTTGTGAATTTCGTCCAGCACGATCAGTTTGTCACTGTGCTGACGCAGATAATATCCGGGATCGCTCAGCTTGACGCGGTCGCGCTCGGATTCCAGATCCAGATAGACAGAAGGCCGGGTTTCAGCGATCTCATGGGCAAGGGTCGTCTTGCCAACCTGGCGCGGGCCAATGATGGCTACGGCGGGGAAACTGCCCAGAAGCTCAGTAACTTCGTGATATTTTTCTCTTTCAATCATCCTTGCAATATTGGATATTCATTCCAACTTTGCAAGGTTAAATTCAGACTTAGTTATTTGGAGGAACGTGACGCCAGCCAAAACATTTCTGCCTGAACTGACGGCCATCAAAGACAACTAAGCGCGTTTTTCCTTGTTGTTCTCCGCACCTGTCACCGGTTGCGCCAGCGCAGCAGTTGCCTGGAAAAACGCATCCTGCTGTTCGTTCGACATGCCGCGGAACAGTTCCAGAAGCGCGCGTTCTCGTTCTGATTTGGCCTGTGGCGGGGCATCGAGCAGGTCGAAGGGGTGACACTCGAGTGCTTCGGCCAACCTATCGACCCAGTCCACCGTCAGCCCCCGGCGGCCTTTCTCGAGATGGCTGATCTGCTGGTTGCTGGCCCCCACCTTGTCAGCCAGGGCCTGAAGGGTCAGGCCACGCGCCTTTCGCAGCTCGGCAATGCGGTTTTTCATGCCCGACTTCCTACATTATTCACTTTTTCGGCCAGATTACCCCCACTATCGCCCAGGAGCAACCTGTAGGTAAGTAATTGAAAAACAAGAAATCAATCCCACTTAATTCACTTTGTTTAACTATTTTCCTACATATTGGATGGACTCCTTGTTGCCAATTTCCTACGATCTGCACGAATCAAGCCGCACCTTCCGGTACTTTGGCCTGACAACACCAGGGTTTGGAAAGGATCGATTTTGACAGCGGCAAAGGAACTAGGTGGATCGGAAGAAGACACGCGCGCAGAGGTCCGGCCTGTAATCAGGGCCGCCGAATATGTGCGCATGTCGACCGAGCATCAGAAGTATTCCACCGAGAACCAGGGCGAAGCGATCCGCGCCTATGCCACCACCCACGGCATGAAGATCGTGCGCACTTATGCCGACGCGGGCAAGAGCGGGCTGAGCATCAAAGGGCGTGATGCGCTCCAGCGCCTCATCGAAGATGTCGAAACCGGCGCGGCTGATTTCGAGGTCATTCTGGTCTACGACATCAGCCGCTGGGGCCGGTTTCAGGATGCGGATGAATCTGCCTACTACGAATACATCTGCCGTCGCGCCAACATTCAGGTCCAGTATTGCGCCGAGCAGTTCGAGAATGACGGCAGCCCCGTCGCCACCATCGTGAAGGGTGTGAAACGCGCCATGGCGGGCGAATACAGCCGTGAGCTGTCGGTCAAGGTCTTTGCGGGCCAGTGCCGCCTGATCGAGCTGGGCTATCGCCAAGGTGGCGCGGCAGGATTTGGCCTGCGCCGCGTATTGATCGGCGAGAATGGCGAGAGGAAAGCCGAGCTGGCGCGCGGCGAGCATAAGAGCCTGCAGACCGACCGCGTCGTCCTTGTCCCCGGCCCCACTGAAGAGGTCGAGATCGTGCGCGACATTTATCGGCAGTTCACCGAGAATGGAAAACCCGAGAGCCGGATTGCCGCCGACCTCAACGCCCGCGGCATCAGGACCGACCTTGACCGCGACTGGACCCGCGGGGTGGTGCACCAGATCCTAGCCAACGAGAAATACATCGGAAACAATGTCTACAACCGCAAATCCTACAAGCTGAAAAAGAAGCGCGTTGTCAATGAACCGGACATGTGGATCCGGGCTGACGGTGTGTTCGAGGCCATCGTCGATCCGCAGGTGTTTTACACTGCACAGGGGATTATCCGGGAGCGCAACCGTCGTTATTCCGATACGGACATGCTCGACCGTTTGCGCAGCCTGTTCCAGCACCACGGCTATCTGTCGGGGCTGGTGATCGACGAGGCCGACAGCATGCCCGCCAGCGGGGCCTACCAGCGCCGGTTCGGCAGCCTGGTCCGCGCCTATCAACTGGTCGGATTCACGCCGGACCGGGACTTTCGCTATATCGAGGTCAACCGGGCGCTGCGCATGCTGCACAAGGATGTGGTCGCAAACGCTGTCACTGAAATCACAGATATGGGCGGCGTGGTCTGTCGCGACCCAGCCACCGACCTTCTGCGGATTAACGACGAGTTCACGGCATCGATAGTCATCGCCCGTTGTGCGCATACCAAAGCTGGATCCCTGAGGTGGAACATCCGTTTCGACACGGGGTTGGCCCCCGACATCACCATCGCGGTCCGAATGGACAAGGCAAACAGCGTGCCGCGCGACTATTACATGCTGCCACTCATCAAGATGACAAAAACCTGGGTGCGGCTGACGGAAAACAACGGGTTGATGCTCGATGCTTATCGGTTCGACACGCTGGAGAGGTTCTTCTCGCTGGCTGAGCGCACCAAACTATCGGAGATGATCCCATGACAAAACCGGATGAAACATTGGTCGTGGAAATGGTGCCCATCGCGCGCATCAGCGTTCCCAACCCGCGCGTCCGCAGCAAGGTGTCCTTCGATCAGTTGGTGGACAGCATTTCCAAGGTCGGGCTGAAAAAGCCGATCACGCTCACACGTCGGAAGAATGATGATGGTGGTACGGGTTACGATCTGGTCTGTGGTCAGGGCCGCCTCGAAGCCTATGCCGCATTGGGACAGCACGAAATCCCCGCGATCATAGAGGCGGTAAGCGACGAGGACCGGATGTTGCGCAGCGTGGTCGAAAATATCGCCCGACGCCAGCACCGGCCACTGGAACTGTTGCGCGACATTGGCGAGCTGCGCAAACGCGGCTATTCCGACCCGGAGATTGCAACCAAGACAGGCCTGACCCAAACCTATGTGCAGTCCATCGGACGACTTCTGGCCGAAGGCGAAACCCGTCTGATCGTGGCGGTTGAAACCGGCCGTATTCCGCTGAACGTCGCGCTCGAAATCGCCGAGGTCGATCTGGACGGCGCACAGGAAGCCCTGGCAATGGCATATGAAAGCGGCGCCCTTCGCGGCAAGAAACTGCTGGCGGCAAAGCGGATCGTCGAGCAGCGCCAGCGGCGGGGCAAGTCACAAGACGTCGGACGCATCCGTGAACGTGGCAAAAAACTGTCCTCGGATGCGCTGGTGCGGGCCTACAATCAAGAGGCCGATCGGCAGCGCCTGTTGATCAAGCGGGCCGAGATCTCACAGAACCGTCTGCTGTTCATCGTCACGGCCATGCGCTCACTGCTGGCGGATGCACATTTCGCGACATTACTGCGGGCTGAAAAGCTCGAAACGCTGCCCCGTCCACTTGCCGATCTTATCATCGCGGAAGAAGTCTGATGGCGAAGCATGAAAAAGTAACCATGGCCTTCGAGCCGGAAGGCGTTCGCATCACCCTGACCGACATCCTTCCGGTCAAGCAATTGGCGGCATCAACCAGAACCGGACGAAAGTACAAACAGATTGCCGCCTCCATTCGCGAAATCGGTCTCATCGAACCTCTGGTGGTTACTCGTCAAAAGGGGCACAGGGGTGCCTACCTGCTGCTTGATGGCCATGTCCGCCTGCAGATCCTGAAGGATTTTGGTGCGCTCGATACCATGTGTCTGATCGCAACCGATGACGAGGCCTTCACCTACAACAAGCGCATCAGCCGCCTGGCCACCATTCAGGAACACAAAATGATCTTGAAAGCGATCGAATCCGGAGTTTCGGAAGAGAGGATCGCCAAGGCGCTCGACATCAACGTGGCTTTGATCCGCCGCAAGCGCCGCCTGCTCGACGGCATCTGCCCTGAGGTCGCCGATCTGCTGAAGGACCGGCATTGCCCAATCGAAACCTTCCGGTCCCTGAAACAGTTAAAGCCCATCCGCCAGATGGAAGTGGCGCAACTGATGATCACCATGAACAATTATTCCGTGCCCTATTCCAAAGCATTGCTGGCGGCCACGCCCGTCGATCAGCTTATTGATGCAAAAAAGCCCAAAGCCACCAAAGGCGTGTCCTCCGAGCAAATGGCCCGGATGGAAGCGGAAATGGACCGCCTTCAGCGCGAAATGAAACAGGTCGAGGCCTCATATGGTGATGACCAGCTGAACCTGGTGATCGCCGGGGGCTACGTTTCCTCGCTGCTGCGCAACGAGCAGGTCGTGAAGCACCTGGATCTGCACCACGCTGAAATTCTGAACGAGTTTCGAAGGATTACAGAGGTCGTGGGTGATGCGGCTGACGGTTCGGATGAAGCCGATTTGCCGATCGCAGATGAAGCGTAGGTCCGCGCCGCAGCCGTTGGAATTAATGGGGACCGGGACCCGACAAGCGCCGGGACCGTCGGAGACGCCGTCGTAAGGGTCGGATCAATGGCGGTGGTGGGAATGCCGGCGAACCCGGATGAAGCCCGCCAGGTCGGCCGACATATTGCCGACCGCAGGACCGCTCGATATGCGTGCGGTCTTTGATGTTGGAGGGGCGTGTCTTGGATTTGATGGCGAGCGGTATTGATCCATGGCACGCCCGATATTTCGTGACATTGCCCAGCGTTCTCGCAAGGCACCGCCAATCCGCCTTCACGGGTAGATAATTCCATCGCACAACTATTGGTAGCACAGGATTTGGCTGTCATTCAAGCCAGACCACCTTGACCAAACCCTCATTTAAGTCGGCTAAAACACACTCATTCCGGTTAAATCAGTTTACAATTGAGGCCAAGTCAGTGTAGGTTTCGCCATATCACCATTATAGCCGAGAGAGGATTTCTCATGTCGGATCGATGGCTCTCGGTCGACGAAATTGCCGACTATGTCGGTGTGAGCAAAGACACGATATACGGCTGGATTTCAAAAAGGGATATGCCGGCACACAAAGTCGGCAGGCTGTGGAAATTCAAGGCGGGTGAGGTTGATGAATGGGTTCGCTCCGGAAAGGCTGCGGACGAATTTGGAAATGTGCAGTTTGGAAAAGGTAAGAGTTAGGCTGCGAGTTTAGGGAGGTTGAAAATGCGTGATTTGGCTTGCATCGACCTGTTCTGCGGTGCTGGTGGCCTGACACAAGGCTTGATCCAGGAAGGGGTCGACGTCGTCGCCGGCATAGACGTCGTGTCGACCTTGAAGAACCTCGGCTATCATGTTTGGAGCAATGTGGTCGATTGCACCGAGTATGGCCTGCCTCAACGAAGAAGGCGGACGGTACTGCTCGCCTCTCGAAGTGGTCCGATTGAGCTGATCTCTCCGGCCCACGAGAAAGCCGTGACCGTGCGACAGGCGATTGGCGATATGCCTGCTTTGGATCAGGGCGGAACTTGCGGTACCGACTCGTTGCACACAGTCGCCAAACTCTCTGATCTGAATTTGGAGCGCATTAGAGTTTCCAAACCGGGTGGAACTTGGCGGGATTGGCCATCGCACCTGGTTGCCGAGTGTCATCGCCGTGATAGTGGGCGAACATATCCGGGCGTTTACGGCCGGATGGATTGGGATGAACCCTCGCCGACCCTGACCACCTAGTTTTATGGATTTGGGAATGGACGATTTGGCCATCCCGAACAGGACAGGGCAATTTCATTGCGTGAGGGTGCGATCCTGCAAGGATTTCCAGCATCATATTCCTTCGTCCCGGACGGCGCGCCCATCCATTTTAAAACCCTTGGACGATTGATCGGCAATGCCGTGCCGGTAACGCTGGGCCGCATCATTGGGAAAAGCATTTCGGCACATCTCGGCACGAGCTCCGCGAGTCAAACCTCAATTAATATGGATGGAATGGCCGATGCCGAAGATAACCCCCTCGTCGCATGAGGCCAGCCGCCGTATGGCACGGGTGCGTCAGAAAGGTACAATGGCAGAGGTCGAGATACGAAGAGCACTGCGCTCGAGAGGCCTTAGGTATCGGTTGCAAGTACCTGTAATGAACAAACCGCGGCGAACTGCTGACATCGTTTTCCCTCGGCAGCGTTTGGCCGTTTTCGTTGACGGATGCTTTTGGCACGGATGCCCAGAGCATGCTTCGTGGCCGAAGAGCAATGCCGAGTTCTGGCGAAACAAAATCGAAGAAAATATTGCGAGAGATGTCGACACGACCCAGCGGCTGGAAATGGCGGGCTGGAAAGTCATTCGTGTTTGGGAACATGAAGGCGCTCTCAAGGCCTCAGATCGCATCGCTCGAAAATTGGCCAGCGCCAGAAATCATAAGAGGGACGGATGATGGCGGCCACTGATCATCCCCAAACGGGAATTGCCCACCATACTGCGCCCGAACCAGGCCAATTGGTCGAAGCTCGAGGCGTCAGTGGATCGTTTCAGCCGTGGATGGCGGATCAACCGCACCGAGCTCCCCCAAGCGGCATCTGGTTCGCCTCGCATCCATTGATGAAGATTCTCTTGGCGAAGAAGTGGAAGTCGTCTGGGAAAACGAGCCGGGTGCCCATGTGATTGAGAGTGCTGGTTTGCCTCGAATGACGGGGCTCGATGAGCCGGAAATGTTGCAGGCCTTTTTGGATGCCGTGCGATGGGGTGCCGCAACGAATGCCGATCGCGGCTACCTTCAGGCACCATTTCGTAGTGGAGTGAGCATAGAAGATTTTCAGCTGGATCCTCTGGTCCGGGCTATCGACATGGCCAGAACGAACTTGCTGATTGCTGATGACATCGGACTGGGGAAAACCATCGAAGCAGGCCTGGTTATCCAAGAAATGCTGATACGCCACAGAATGAGAACCGCACTGGTGCTCTGCCCTGCATCACTGCAGGAAAAGTGGCGGCTGGAAATGCAGGAAAAGTTCGGACTCGAATTTCAGATCGTCGATACCGAATATGTGAGACGGTTGCGTCGCGAACGGGGACTGCACGCCAACCCATGGACTTCGTTTCCCAGGCTGATCACGTCGATGGATTGGGCCAAGCAGGGTGAAGGGCTGCGGTTGTTTCGCGATGCGTTGCCTGCTCATGTCACGCACCCTCGAAAATTCGACATGCTCATTATCGACGAGGCACACAATATTGCCCCCACGGTGGGACGTTATGCGGTCGAAAGCCTAAGGACACGTTTGGTTCGGTTGATTGCCCCACATTTCCAGCACAAGCTCTTTCTGACGGCGACGCCCCACAATGGCTATACCGAGTCGTTTACCGCTCTGCTTGAACTCCTTGATGATCAAAGGTTTGCCCGGAATGTCATGCCCGGAGAGGCCCAGCTGTCGCGTGTCATGGTGCGGCGCTTGAAAAGTGATCTCGTCGATGCCGATGGGAAACGGATTTATCCCCGAAGGCAATTGGAACCGTTACCGGTCGATTACACGGATGAAGAAAGGCACATTCGTAATCTTCTCGAAAAATATATCTCCAGCAGGGAGAAAAACGGGAGGGAGAACCGCGCAGTCGATCACTTTGTGCATCAGCTTCTGCGAAAACGCCTGTCGTCTTCTCCTGCCGCTTTTTCGACCACATTGGAAAAGCATATCGCCACGATAGAAGGACGCAGCCCGACGGATCGTAAACACAGTAAACTGGACGATCGAATTCTTCGGCGCGCCATAGCCAAAACCGAAGAAGATTACGCCGACGACAAACAGCGAGAAATTGCGGAAGCCGAAGCCGTGGAGGAGGCCAACAGGCGTGCCAGACCGCTGGACGATAACGAAAAGCAAATGCTCAGCGAGTTGCGGTCTTGGGCGCAACAAGCATCTCATAAAGAAGACAGCAAAGCTCGTGCCCTGCTCGCATGGCTGGCCGAACACCTCAAAGATGGAGGCGACTGGACCAACGAACGTGTGATCCTATTCACCGAGTATCGATCCACCCAGCAATGGATGCATGAAATCCTCGCCACACATGGTTTTGGGGGTGATAGATTGGCATTGATCTATGGAGGCATGGACCCAAAAGAGCGCGAAGCGATCAAAGCTGCATTCCAGGCCAGCCCTGACGTGTCTCCCGTGAGAATTCTTCTGGCAACAGATGCCGCGTCAGAGGGCATCGACCTCCAGAACCATTGCCACCTGATGATCCATTTGGAGATCCCGTACAATCCAAACGTAATGGAACAACGGAATGGCCGCATCGACCGGCACGGACAACGTTCGGATGAAGTGGTCATCTGGCATCCCGTCGACGCTGAGGGTGGCCATGGGGATGACATTCTACGCGCCCTAAGAAAACTGGATGCAATGCGGGCTGATATGGGGAGCGTAAATCCAGTCATTGCCCCTCAATGCCCGATCTTCTCGAAGGCCGCCGCAGGGAACTCGATACCCGCTCTGCAGAAGCCAAAATTGCTAAGTCTCGAAAATTCATAAAGGTCGAGCGCGACCTTCGGGATCGTATCTCAAAGCTGCATGATCGCTTGAGTGAAACCAGAAACGAGCAGAACCTATTGCCGGACCATATCGAACGAACCGTTCGAACGGCACTACATCTTGCGGACAAACCTGATTTGGTGCCGGCATCCCTAGACGGTGCCCCAGACGGAACGGTTTTCCGAATGCCGGAATTATCGGGATCGTGGGCGCGTTGTCTGGAGGGGCTTGAGCATCCCTATACTCAGAAAATTCGCCCCATCACTTTCGATCATGACGCAGCCAAAGGGCGGGATGATGTCGTCCTAATCCATCTCAATCATCGACTGGTTCAAATGAGCCTACGCCTTTTGCGAGCCGAAATCTGGGCACGTGATGATGTCAAAAAACTCCATCGTGTCACGGTGCGCACCTTGCCTGACGATCAGATCGATGGGCCGACCGTAGTAGTGATTTCGCGATTGGTCATCACGGGAGGAAATCACCACCGCCTTCATGAGGAACTGACCGAAGCCGGTGGCTTCCTTCGCGATTCCGGGTTCAAGCGGGAAGATAGAGTAACCCTGATACGCCGCTGGTTGGATGACTCAAGACCAGCGAAACTTCCGGAGCCTCTTTTTGATGCGCTGCGAACGCGTTTTGGAAAGTACCAGCACTCCATTCTCTCGGCTGTCGAAGCACGCTCGAAAGATCGGCTAC
>Ga0209121_10001140_pt1 | contig 27809 bp, 27 predicted proteins | sample Cruoilmetagenom3_FD_187292 | JGI IMG/M metagenome (GOLD analysis project Ga0209121, IMG submission 187292) | Oil polluted marine microbial communities from Coal Oil Point, Santa Barbara, California, USA - Sample 3 (SPAdes) (version 2) | ecosystem: Environmental > Aquatic > Marine > Oil seeps ...
AGTCTCAGTTTACTTAAAACAGATTGGTAAAATGCGAACCAATCTAGACAGTAAATGGATGAATTTCACCGCAATTCAGCATTTCAATATAGAAAACCCTGCCTTTGTTTGGACAACCAAAGTAGATGCCTTACCAATAATTAATATGATTGGAAGATGTAAATTATACAAGGGTAAAGGGAAAATGCTTATTAAATTGGCTGGTTTAATTTCTATTGTAAATGAAGGTGAAAATGATAAAATAAATCAAGGCGCAATGATTCGGTTTTTAGCAAAAATATGCTGGTTTCCATCGGCAAATATATACAATTATATAAGTTGGGAAATGATTGATTCAACTTTAGCAAAAGCAACATTAACTATAAATGATAAAACCGTTTCTGAAGGATTTTCATTCACAATTGAAGGCGATTTAGTAGCTTTTGAAGCAATACGTTACTATGGAGGAAAAACCAATTCTAAACTTAAAAAATGGGCAATAAAAATGAATTGTTACAAAGAATTTAACGGCATTAAAATTCCAAATAAAAGTAATGTAATTTGGAGACTAAAAGAAGGCGATTTTAACTGGCTTGATTTGGAAATTATCGACTTGAGATATAATTTGAAAACTGCTTTTCAAAAATAAACTCCAAATTTATTTAATTTCTTCAATTAATAATACCAGTTGATCTTCTACTTGTATTACTTCTTACATTTTTGCTGTGATAATCTCTAATTGTATTGCCTCGATAATCTTTTATTCTAACATATCTACTTTTACTTAAATCTACATTTCTATACTGAGTAGGCAATACATTAACACGTACCCAAACATCATTTTTTTGGTATAAATAATTACTCATTGATAAATCAAAGTAAATTGCATACTCTGGGAAATAGACATATCGCACCAATTCTAAACGGTTTGGATAAAACCAAGGTGGTGGTGGATTATTTAATCTAGATGTAACTACTACAGGACCACAACTTACTAAAATCAATGCAACTATTACTAGCGATGTAAAAATTTTATTACTTTTCATAATACTTTATTTTATACTACAAAATAACTAGATTGATAAGAAATCATAAATGATCCTGATCATTTTAAGTATTATAGTTTTTACAATAATTTCAACAGCGTAAATACTTTTAAAAAAAAGAACTTTAAAAATTGAATCTTGAAAATATGCTAACAACCTCAAAGTATATCGTATCAATTTGAGGTTTCTCCTTTAATTACTTTTAAATATGCAGCTAATTGTCCTCTATGATAAATTTCGTGTTCTAAAACATTTCTCATTATGAACCACCAAAACGTAATTTCATTTCCATTTTCATCAACAACTTTATCATCTATTCTTTGAGCATCAAAAGCACTTATAAATGTGTGTCGTTTTTGACCATATTCTTTTAATTTTTCAATCATAACTTCATAGGTTAAATTTTCAACTATTTGGTGTGGCTCTGCTGAACCTAGTTTCCATTGAAATTGTTTTTCTTTGGAAGTTGTTAAACTAAAAAATAAATCATCTACATTAATTAAGTGTTGTACAATATGCGCAAAACTCAAAGCAGTAGTATTCAATCTCCAATTCATAAACCCTAAAGGCACTTCTTGAAGTCTTTTAAGTGTTGTTTTTCTTATTTCAAAAGAAAAATCTGCTAATTTTTGTAAATTTTCTTTTGCATCCATAATTCACATCAATATTAAACTTTAGTTTATAAATTAATGCTCTTAAAATTTAACCTACAATGATTTTAATCAACCAACCTAAATTATAATCTCTACGAATGGAAAATGACCTAGGTCATTTTAAATTTACAATTGAAATGCAACCTTTGAATTATAAATAAAAAACTAACAATATGGGACTAGCAATTTTATACAACTCTAATATGCATTTTGAACATCGACTATGGAAAGGAGAACTCGCTTTTTGGCAAGATGAGTTAAAATCTTTCAACAATAGGTTAAGTGAACTTGTTTCTCGTTGGACGGACAAGCAAATTCTTGCTCAATTAGAGCATTATCAAAATCAATTTATTGTTCACGGAGGCATTATAGAAGATTTACTTGAAGATTTACAAGAACACGAAACCCGTATTGCCGAGCAAAGCAAAAAAGATATTGACCTCTTGAATAGCTCTATGGCTAAAAAACATATTGAATTTAGAAATCGTTTAGAAACACAAAGGCGTATTTATGCGGAACTTAAAAAAGAGTTTTTTAGGTTTCTAGAAAAATATATGTAAAAGTAGCTTTAAACATTTTTACAAAAGACATACATGCAAACTTACCAAGATCTAAATGAATTAGTCGGATCCTATATTTTGGGAGTACTCATAAGTATGGGAATAGGACTTATTCTTGGTTTAGAAAGAGAATTCAATAAAATTAAGGAAAAAGGCTTTGCTGGAATACGTACATTTCCCATTGTTTCCATCTTAGGTTTTTCTTTGGGTAGTTTAACTATGGTTTTTACAAACTGGTTAATTATTATAAGTTTAGGCTGTTTTATTCTATTTTTAGCATTGTACCATTTTTCGCATAAAAAAGAAGAATATGGTCAAGGTTTAACTACAAATTTAGCTTTAATTGCCACCTTTATTTTAGGCGCAATGGTTTCCGCCCAATATTATAAAGATGCTATTGCTACGGCAGTTATTATTGTAACCTTACTTTCACTTAAAACTAGACTTTACTCAGTTATTAGCAATATCACTTCCGAGGAGCTTTTTGCATTTATAAAATTCTCAATAATAGCTTTATTAATTCTTCCTTTTTTACCAAACAAAGAATACGGCCCAGATAATTTATTAAATCCTTTTGAAATTGGCTCAATTATAGTAATCGTGTCTTTTTTAAACTTTATAGGCTACTTTTTAGTGAAGTTTGCAGGCGCAAAAAGAGGTATTCTTCTTACAGCAATTCTTGGCGGACTTATATCTAGTACAGCTGTGGCTTGGAACTACGCATCAAAAAGTAAGGAATACCCGGAGTTGTCTAAAAAGTATAGTGCAGGAATAATTATAGCATCAGCTATTATGTTTCCAAGATTGGCATTGTTAGCTTCTATTTTTAATAGGGGCATTTTAAAACATTTAATGCTCCCATTTGGATTATTATCATTGCTCTGTATTGTAGCCACTCTAATATTAATGCGAAAGGATGATCATAAGCCCGACACAAAAATTAAACTCGGAAATCCGCTAAATATGCTCAATGCCATTGGGTTTGGAGCAGTATATTTAGTTATTCTTTTTACAGTTTTCTATAGCAACCTATTTTTTGGAGAGAATGGTTTGTACTATTCAGCTTTAATTGCTGGTTTGGCTGATACCGATGCCATAACCATAAGTATGGCTAAATTTTCTTTAGATGGCGAAAAACTACAGCTTGCATCATTGATTATTATTACAGCAACGATGAGTAATATGCTCGTAAAACTAGGAATTACAGTTATTAAAGGCTCTAAAACTGCAAGCAAACTTATTGGATATGCTTTTGGTAGTGTAATTTTAATAGGAATTGTTTATATACTGATTAATAAGTAGTAATGAGTCAAATTTCTTAAAGTAAATCAATAAGACGATGAGAATTTAAACACCTTTTAGGTTATGTTTTTTCAAATTTTCCTGTTTTCTTAGTTAACTTAATTCTATAAACCACACCATGCATTGCTTCAATATATTTTTGATGTGAATCTGTCATTGGATGGTTAATTGTTGTTTCGCCAGTCATTAATGGCATTACAACATCCATTAATTTTCGCAAACCATTCTCTCGTTGTTCGGGCGTTTTTAGCTCCTCAAATTCACCCCAGGCAATTACACTCCGCCAATTACTCATATTCTCTATTACATCAACTTCTAGGCATACTTTTGGGTTTTTACGCATCATTTCAATTTTCAAACCCTCTTTTGTATGTCCATAAATATAAGTACCATCATACGCATAAGTTATTGGTACTACATAGATTTTATTATCGGCGTAGCAACCTATTCTACCAATAATTAAGCTGTACAATACATGCTCTATTTGTCTGCTATTTAAATCGCCTAACATACTAGTTTTATTCTGAATTAATTTTACTATTAACAAAGTAAGGTTATAAAAACAATTGTTGAAATGACCGTCATCAGTTTACAATTGGAAGGTTCATAATATCTTTGAAAAGTAAATACTTTATAGAATGAAAAATCATCGTGAAGCAGAATTTCTTGGTGGAAGACGAAGTCGATTTAAAGAATTTAAAAGTGTGCTTTCCATAGTTTACGAGTTTATTCATGGTTTTAGAAAATTACATTTTGTTAACCCGTGTATTACCGTTTTTGGTTCTGCAAGATTTGAAGAAGATAATTTGTATTACAAACAAACCCGAAAACTAGCTCAATTAATTGCGAAAAAGGGTTTTACAATTATAACTGGAGGTGGGCCTGGAATTATGGAAGCAGCAAATAGAGGTGCTAAAGATGTTTTTGGCAAGTCCATTGGTTGTAATATAACGTTACCAATAGAACAACAACCCAATCCGTATCTCGATTTTAATGTAACAATAAATCATTTTTATGTTAGAAAAGTATTACTGTTAAAATACTCGTATGCGTTTGCAGTATTTCCTGGTGGCTTTGGCACCTTGGATGAATTTTTTGAAACGCTTACACTCCTACAAACCAACAAAATATCTAATTTTCCGGTCGTTTTATTTGGGAAGGACTATTGGTCTAAATTATTAGATCAACTAAAAGTAATGCAAGGTTTGGGGACAATTTCTGAAAAAGATTTGCAGTTATTCTTGATTACAGATTCTGTTACTGAAGGAATGGAATATATTTATAAAAAATTAGAAAAAAAGTATGGTGCTCCAATAAAAATTAAAGCTTCGAAAACAAGATGGTGGCTTGGTGAAAAGGTTTAACAACGGATTTTAATATTAAAAACTACTATTAAAATTTTCTAAATATTTTTTCAAAATAGTCACTTGAAATTCACCAACAACTGGCAAATTTGCTTCAGCATTCATTAATACCAATCCGTAACCCAAATTCGATAGTTTACAATCTTGTATAATAACTTCATGTGTTCCACTAAAAACAGGCATAAAATGTTTGTAGGTTTCAATACCTGAAGAGTTCGCAATTTTTATAGCCATTGCCACTGCATTTGAAATTTGTTTTGGTGATAATCCTTTTTCTATTAAATCACTCGCCAAATACTTCATATTTATAGCGTAATAAAAATCCATAAAATTTTGAACGGCATCTGTCACATCATAGTTCTTTGTATATATTGTTAATTCCATAGTATGTGATTTGTAAATTAATAGTTAATCTGGTATTTATGTATATTGTTGAATAATTGCAATAAGCTGATTTTTTGTTTGCACTCCAGATTTACGCCAAACAATCTCTCCATTTTTAAATATAGCCAATGTTGGTACTCCTCTTACATTATATCGTTGTGCAATTGTTTGATTTTTATCAATATCTATTTTAATAATACGTACTTTCCCTGCAACCTCTTTTACAACCTCTTTTATAATAGGCGATTGCGCTTTACAAGGTCCGCACCACTCTGCATGAAAATCAATGAGAACAGGTTTTTCTCCATTAATTAATTTATTAAAATCTCCTTTCATCTTTATAATTTTTAAAATGAGTACTAAATCGTATAATTCTACACCTTATATTAATTATTTTTTGAATTTTCAATTGCCGTTGTGTTCATATTAATTTGCATTCGTTGTTTCCCTTAATCCTTGCAGTTTCTTAAATAATTCTTCTTCTTCATTGGTAAGTTTTTTTGGTAAATTCACATGCAGCTTCACTAATAAATCGCCATGTTGTGAAGACTTACCATATGTTGGCATTCCCTTACCTTTTAGTCTTAATAATTTCCCCGTTTCACTGCCTTTTGGAACACCTACCTTAACTGAACCTGTAAGTGTTGGCACCTCTATTTTACCACCCAAAATTGCAGTATATAAATCTACCGATGCGTTGTAAATTAGGTTGTTTGCACTACGCTTAAATCGAGCATCAGGTTGCACTCTTAAAATAATGTACAAGTCGCCTCGCTTTCCTCCTTGCACTCCTAATTGTCCTTTGCCTTTTATCTTTAATTGTTGTCCATCATAAGAACCTGGTTTTATAGTAATTCGCAATTTTTGGTTATGAATCTCAAAGGTGCGCTTACTGCCTTTATAAGCCTCTAATAGTGTAATTGGCATTTCTGCTTGAATATCACTTCCTGCATATGCAGCTTGCTGACTTCTGCCTGTATTTCCACCTCCAAAAAAGGTTTCAAAAAAACTAGAAAAATCACTCCCTGCTCCTCTTTGACCAAAATATTCTGAAGGATCGCCTTGATAGTAACGTGTATTTCTTCCACTTTGTTTAGCACTATTAGCATAGTCTCTCCAATCGTCTCCTGTATTTTGGTAAGCTTCCCAATTAGAGCCTAACGTATCGTATTTCTCCCTTTTTTCTTTATTGCTCAATACTTCGTTTGCCTCATTTATTTCTTTAAATTTATCTTCAGTTTCTTTGCTATCTGGATTTTTGTCGGGATGATATTTTGCCGCCAGTTTTCTATAGGCTTTTTTGATGTCTTTTGGTGAAGCATCTTTGTTTACGCCCAATATTTTATAATAATCTTTGTAATTCATTATCAATTTCTGAAATTATAAAAATCATCTAGTCCTTTAATTTGATGCATATCTGTTTAAAAGACTTGTTTGCAATGCCTTTTTAGCTTCATTTAGTAATTTTTCAACTTCACTAATAGTCGCGTTTCTTAATTTGGAAATTTCTTCAATACTGAGATATTGATTGGTAGAGAGTTCAAAAACAGTTCGCATTGGTAAAGGTAAATTGTGCAATACTAATTGAACATGACGATTAATAGCCGCTTCATTTAATTCTTCATCTAGTTCTTCTATTAACTGCTTTTCGTTATCCTCAATAAATACATCATTCAATGTATAATCATTTTTATTATATGAACTATCATCCAACTCTTCAACCATCATTAAATCTCCGTCGCCATCGGTGCTAAATTTTTCCTGCATTGCATCCCATTCAGGTTTTGAATACGCATCAATGTTTTTAAAGAAAAAGTCATCAAATTCTTCTTCTTCAATGGTTTCATCAATTATTTCATTCGTTTTTTTGAACAACCAGAGGTAGAAATCTTTTTCAGAAGAAATTTCGTCAATATGATTATAAACTTCAATAAAAAGCTGACCTACAAAGTCATCATTTTTATACTTTCCCTTAGAAAAATGACCTTTTTTAATTGCCGTATTCAATCTCCCATTGATATACTTTTTTATTTCAGGAAGTATATTCAATATTTGTTGGTTAAAAGCAATTTTATCATCTTCCTTTTTAGATTTAAGAAGGTCTGAGAATGTGTTTTCAACAACTACTCGAAGCTTATTTTTCCGGTAATATGAAATGTTACTTTTCATAAGATTTTATTTATTGTTTTAATACAAATATAAAGTTGCAACTATCTTATAAGTGATAAAATGACGTAGGTCATTTTTTACATTAATTATAAACTTAATTACACTTTTACTTAAAAAAAATGTTAAAATTAAATCGACTGAGGCAGATCATTTCCAAAGGCTTACATTCAAAATATATTTGTTTAATTATTAATTGTTTAATTAAAATTTAGTAGAATTATGAAAACTGATGCACAAATTAAAGAAGATGTTTTAGACGAATTAGCTTGGGAAGCAAGTATAGATGAAACAGAAATTGGAGTAATTGTAGAAAATGGTGTTGTAACGCTTACTGGAATTATTGATAGTTACGCTAAAAAAACAGCAATAGAAAAAGCTGCTAAAAGAGTTAGTGGTGTAAAAGCTGTTGCCGAAGATATTGAAGTAAAATATGGCGACGAATACAAAAAAACAGATAAAGAAATTGCTAAAGCTGCTGTGAATGCATTGAAATGGAATATTTCCGTACCTAATAACAAAATAATGATTAAAGTAGAAAATGGTTGGGTGTATTTAACAGGAGAAGTACAATGGAATTTTCAAAGAGTTGCTGCGAAAAAAGCAATTGAAGATTTATTAGGTGTAAGATTTGTATCTAACAATATTACATTAAAGCAAAAAATACAACCAAGTAATATTAAAAATAAAATTACAAAAGCTTTTGAACGCATTGCTGATGTTGAAGCCAAAAACATTAGAGTAGAAGTTAATGGGCATAATGTAACTTTAAAAGGAACAGTACATTCATTAGCCGAAAAAGAAGAAGCCAAAAAAGCTGCCTTCAAAGCTCCAGGTGTTTATTCAATAAAGAATGAATTAGTAGTTGATTTTCATCCTGCTTACGCGTATTAAGTAGCAAATTAAACTTGATTAAAGTTTAATAAAAAAATATTCATAACCTTAAGGAGGCTATCTAAAAAGTACAATCTTCGTCATTCTGAATTTATTTCAGGTTCTTATAATAATTGATTATCATCAGGGTGAGATTCTGAAATAAATTCAGAATGACGGATTTCCAGACTTTTTAGACAGCCTCATTACTCAACAACAGCTTGTAATAAATTTTCCAATTGGTGTAATTCATTTTCAAAACCTCTAAAAACCAGTAAAAAATTACCTCTATTTAGTAATTTTAAATAGGCAGAGGCTTCAATTTTACTGGCGCCTATCCCTCTAAAAATACCATATGACCCAGAGGATAATGCAGCTAGTGGCTTACCGTTTATCTTATGAAGAAATGTGGATGCTAAAGATCCTACAATAAAAATAGTTCCTATTTGAGGATTGTAAAAGCTACCAAAATTAACGGAATGACCTAATTGGTTTTTCCAATATTTTTTTATAGAAAAAAATTCGTCAGAAATTTCAATTTCTTTATCTTCAAAAAATTGAGTTGTCTTTCCGAGAATAGAAATTTGAGAATTAAAAATACCTTCTCTTTTTATACATTTTAAAGCATTTTCTAAATGAGATAAATGTTGGAATGCTTTAAAATAAATTTGTTTTTGTTTTGTGTAATAATTTTCCGTTGTCATTGTATTTAAAACTAGGGCACGACCCAAATAATACAACTAATATAATGTGAGTTATAAATATGTAAAATGACCTAGGTCAAATTAAATAAAAATAATCTGATTTAAATTTTATAAAAGTGAATAATAAAAACTCTAAAAGTGTTCTAAGTCATTTTACAAAATATTGAATCTTATTTTTAAATGCTATAATTGGTTTTTTCAGTATCCGAAAATCCTAACCAAACTCGGCAATACCTTCTAAAGTTTCTTTACATTCAATAGTTATTTTTCTTCCAGCACCTATTTTTATAAGACCTTCTTCTTTAAATTCGGTTAACATTCTTATGGCTGTTTCTGTTGCAGTACCAATAAGCCCTGCAAAATCTTCTCGGACTATACTAATTCCATTCTCATTATTATTGCTTAAGAATCCTTTATTTTGTAAATCTAATAATGTCTTTGCAACACGCTGTCTTACAGTTGCATAAGCTACATTTATTAATTGCTCTTGTACTTCAACCAAATTATTAGAAATTAAGTTAACAAACTTGTTTGCTATGTCTTTGTTACTGTGAATGAGCGTTGTAAAATCTAATTTAGGAATTTCAAAAAGTATTGCTTCTTCAAGCACTGCGGCAGATTCAATATACGTTCCGTGATCTGTTAATAAGGATAACTGACCTACAAAATGTCCAGAACTGTACAAACCTGTTACAAACTCCTTCCCTTTTTCGGTAGTTTTATATGTTTTTACAGCTCCACTTTCTATAAAATATAAAGAATTTGCTGTGCTTCCCTCCATAAAAATTAAGTCTTTCTTATTGTATTTTTTTGAAGTATAATCTCTCGATAAATACTCTAAATCCATATACTTAGAAGCTGCTTCAATAAATTGTGAAACACCTTCAATAGTTTGTGAAAATTCTTTTTTTAAGAAGTCGTGTTTCTTTAAACGACTTTCTATAGCCTCTAAGAGTTCCTCTTCAGAAAACGGTTTTGTTAAATAATCGTCTGCGCCTAAATTCATACCTTTACGCATATCATTTTTTTCTGTTTTAGCTGTTAAAAATATAAATGGAATTCTTGCTGTTTTTGTGTTTTTACTTAACGTTTGAAGTGCTTCGTAACCATCTAATTCAGGCATCATTATATCACATAAAATAACATCAGGAAGTAATTTCTTTGCCATCTCAACACCTATTTTACCATTTTCAGCCATTGAAACTTTATAACCTGCAAGCTCTAGAATATCTGCTGTATTTTCGCGAACATCTTCATTGTCTTCAATGATTAATATATTTTTCATAATAAAAGTATCTTTTGTCACTCCTAACTTTTAACATTGTCAAGAATAAATTATATGATAATTTAATTGCTAATATTATTCTCTAAAGGAAACGCTACCAAAAAAGTTGAACCTTTATTTAAGTCACTTTTAAAACTAATTTCACCTCCCATTAATTCTGTATAATTTTTTGCAATATTTAATCCCAACCCTGTACCTTCAATATTGGCAGCGTTTTTTGCTCTGAAAAAACGATCGAATAAATGTTGTTGTTCTTCTTTTGAAATACCCATACCTTGATCTGTAATTTGTAGAATCACTTTTTCTTGTTGATGCGATATTTTAAAATCTATTAATGAGCTTTCTGGTGAATATTTCGATGCGTTGGACAAGATATTATTAAGTATATGACGTAATAACTTTGTATCTAAATACACCAAAATTTCTTCATTTGAACTTGTTATGTTTATTTTTTGCCCTTTTTTTAAACCAATTTTATTTTCCGTAACCAATTTATTTGAAAAGGAAATTAAATCGAATCGTTCTGGAATCGCGACTACTTTTCCTTCTTCTAATTTGCTCAAAGACAAAAAGTCATTTAAAATTACGACAAGATTTTTTACATTTTTCTCAATTTGAGCTACATACTTTTCTCTCTTAATTTCTTTTCCAGACTCATTTTGTTTACCAATTAAAATTGCAGATGTAAGTATCGCACTTAACGGAGTTCTAAACTCGTGAGATGCCATAGATACAAATCGTGATTTAAGGTTATTTAATTCTCGTTCTTTTTTATAAGCATTTTGTATATTAAATTCAATTTCTTTTTGATCTGAAATATCTGTATATACCATTAAGGCATTATTTATTTCATTGTTTTCATCAAACATTGGAGCTGTATTTACAGCGAAGTATCTATTTTTATAATTGGTTTCAAAAGAGAGGTGTTTCCCAGCAAGTGTTTCTATAATATTTTCTTTAATACGATCTTTTCGTTCTTCAGAAAAAATAGTGATATCATCAAGCGTTGTACCGTTAATAATTAATTGCTTTAAACCTAACTGAGTCAACGCTTCACCTTCGGCAAACAGTACTGATACATCCTTATGTACAACAACAACAAAGCCGTTTGGAAAGTTTTTAGCAATTTCTGAAGCAATACTTTTACTGGCAATGGCATCGCGTTCAGCTTTTTTAGTTATCACTATTTGGTCTTCAAGATTAAGATTAGATTCCACCAACTTTTGTACAGTTGCCATTACTTCTTCGGTACGCTCTTGCACTTTATCCTCTAATTTTTGAGTATATTTTTCAAGCACCTTTTTGCTTTCTTGTAATGCAATGGTATTGTTATGTTTTTCTATAGCAATACTCGCCAGATACGTCATGTCCAAAAGAATTTCTTTTTCAGTTGGTAAAGGTTTTCTTGGAAATGAACTATAAATTGAAAATGTTCCCAGCACTTCATTTGTAGATGATAGAATTGGAAAAGCCCAACAAGATTTTAAACCATTCTTTGATGCAATTATTTTATAATCTTCCCAAAGAATACTAGTCTCAATATTTGAAACAATAACTTCCTTTTTTAAAAATGAAGCTGTACCTGATGAACCTACTTTAGGACCAATTGCTGTTCCCTCGATGTAATTACTAAATGACTTTGGTAAATTTGGAGATACTAACTTATGCAATGTTTTATTTTGATTATCTAACACTAAAATAGATGCCATACAATCTTTAAGATGTGTTTCAACAATTTCAATAATTTTTTTACCTATGATTTTTACAGGTTTGTCTTTAGTAATTAGCTCTAAAATGGTTTGTGTTTTATCTTTAAGGTCTTCTTCTTGCACTTTATGAGTAACATCATTTTGTACACCAATAAAGTGTGTTAATTTATTATCTTCATTATAAACCGGAGTAAACGTAACATCGTTCCAGAACATGGTACCATCTTTTTTGTAATTTCGAAGCATTACATTACAAGTTTCACCATCTAAAATTGCGTTTCTCATAACGTCAATTTCTTTTTGATCTCGATCATCATTTTGTAAAAAATTACAATTTATACCAAGTACTTCACTCGCACTATATCCTGTTAGTTTTGTAAAAGCTTTATTACAATAAATAATTGGCAAATTTGGTTTTATAGCGTCGACAATTATAATACTATTACTTGCAGAAGCGAGCGCATTATTTCTTATGTTAAGTAGAATATCTGTAGCTTTTTCCTCGGTTACATCTCTAACAATGGTTAAAAGACTATGATTGTTTAAAAGTACCACACGTGCCTCATAATGTTCAATACCATTTTTGCCTTGAATACTATATTCTGTAAGCTGCATTTTTCCAGATGCCATAACCTTGTTATGTGATGATTTAATTTTTTGATAAATATTAGTAGGCAATACTTCTTTCATATTTAACCCAATAAATTTTTCTGGTGGTAATAACAACTTTTCAGGATTATTTGTATACCAATTTAGATAATCTCCTTTTCTGTTTTGTATAAAAATCAAATCTGGAAGGACTTCTAGTAAAGCCTTCATTTTAGCTTCACTTGTTCGCAATTGTAATTCGGTTTCTTTTTGAGCGGTAACATCCGTTATAAAACCTTCCAAAGCCTCTAGTTTACCATTTTTATTGAAGATACCTCTGCCCAATTCCTGTAAATATTTAATAGAACCTTTTTTATCTCTAATACGAAAATTCAGCGTGAAAGGTTTCCTTTTATTTATTCCATTTTGAGTAACATTCCAAATTTGTTCTTGATCTTCCTTAAATATAATATGAGAGAAATGCACTCTTCCAGTTAAAAAATCTTCTGGTGAATATCCCGTTATATGTAAACAACCTTTACTTATGTATTCCATACTCCAATCTCGATTATTTTTACATCGATACACAATACCTTGCAGGTTGTTAATTAAAGCATCATATTTTCGATTGCTTTCTTTAATTTCATCATTTGTTTGTTGAATATTTTTATTTTCCTCTTTTACCTTAGTGGCATTACACAAAAAGGCAATAATTATGCTGGCGCCATCAACTTCTGTTTTACTTAAACTAATATCCAAACTGATTGACGAACCATCATTTTTAATTCCCAATACATTTGTTTGCTCTTTAAATATTTTAGGGATAATAATTTCAACATTTTTACCTGTTAAGGCTTCAGAAGAATAATTAAAAAGTGCCTCACAAACAGGGTTTGCCATTAAAATACGGTTATCTTCACTAACAACTAAAATACCAACTGTAGATGATTGTACTATATTTTGAAGCAAGTCTCTATTTTTAATAACATCAATCATATTCACTAACATAACTTGTTAATTTTAATAAAGTTAACCATTTAACAAATTATAACAAAGGTTAATTTATTATTTAATTTAATAGTCGTTCTCTCCTTATTTTTGGTAACGAATTTGGATACTTTTTTTGTATAAACTCAATTAGTTGTTCTCTAATATTGCAACGCATATCCCAAACATCTGTAGCATTTTTAGCACTGAATGAAACACGTACTTCTACACTACTAGCGTCAGTTTTGGTTACTAAAAGTTCTGCTATTTGTTTATCCCACAAGGCATTATCATTTATAATTTGAAGAAATTTTTGTCGTAACTCTTTTACAGGAAAAGTATAATCTACATACAAATAAATACTACCTATTATTTGGGCAGAATTAAATGTCCAGTTAACAAAAGGAGTTTCATTAAAATAATTTAAAGGTAATACCAGTCGTCTCCAATCCCAGGTTTTTACCACTACATATGTAAGAGTTATGTCTTCAACAATACCAAATTCGCCTTCAATTTCAACTTCATCATCAATTTTAATGGGTTGAGTAAATGCTATTTGCAAGCCTGTAATGAGATTTGCTATAGATTTTTGAGCCGCAACACCAGCTATTACACCAATAATTCCGGCAGAAGTAAGTATCGTAGTTCCTAAAGTTCTCACTTTTGGAATATTCCATAAAATAGCTGCTATTGCAAGTATTATAACAATAACCATTGAGATACTTTTTATGAAACGTAATTGAGTAATAATCTTTCTATCTTTTGCTTTATGGCTGTTGTTACTCGTAAATTTTTGCTTTACTATTTCTTCTAATGCATTTATAAATGCAAGTAATGCCCAAGAGAAATTAATAATAATGAGAGCTTCAATAACTTTATGCCAAAATGAACTTAGCTCGAGCGAATATATAGAACTGTAAACAAATAGAATTGGAAGTAAAAATTTAGTTGGTGTTTTTAAATACTTTAATAGTTGTTCTTTAAAAACTGTAGGCTTCTTTTTGTTGTAAACTTTAATAAAATAAAAAACAAGCTGCTGTAAAACTAAACCTAAAAAAACTCCTATTACAAAGGTTATTATAATTTTCAACCAAAGACTTGTAATAGCAAATTTTGAAAAAATAATTTCCATAAATTGTTATTTTTCTTCAAAATTAAGTACGTTAAGCAGGTTTCAAAATGATATTCATCAGTTTAAAATGACATAGGTCATTTTTACCAATTAAAACACAGGTACTATTATTCTCTAAACTTTTGTTGTGTTATTAATGTTAGAGTGGTCAAAAAAACCAAAATTTTAAACCCTCTTACCAAATATTATAATTGTTTTTTTGATAAGAGGGGAAATTTAAAAAAATCTTAATTAAAAAGTTACATTATGCAATCTCAATTTTTTTTGATTTGTGGGCTTTTACTTCTTCTTTTTTTATAAGTTTAAATCGAAGTACACCATCTTTATACTTTGCCTTAACATCTTCTTCTTTTACAGAATCAGGAAGTTGTAATTTTTTGTTGAAAGAACTATAACTAAACTCTTTTCTTGTATAATTATCCTCTTTTTCTTCTTCTGAATGTGAACTCTCTGCCGAGATATTTAAACATCCATCATCAATTGTTACTTCAAAATCTTTCTTAGAATATCCAGGTGCAGCCAATTCAACCTCAAAAGCATCATCGGTTTCTTTAATATTCAAAGCAGGTTCATTCAACTGATTGTTCCAGAGTTCATTACTCAATAATGGGCTATTCCATAATTGATTGTTAAAGAAATCTCCATTATCAAAAAAATCTGATGTGATTAGATTTCCAAACGGTCTTCTTCTAAATTTTACTAGTGACATAATTTTATTATTTTTAAGTTAAACATTTAATTCGTCTCAAAATTAGAATGAAACAGCTGTACTGAAAATGACCTGCATCAGATGTATAGCTTTTTTTAAATATTATTGTATGAATAATATCAACTTTAAGTTTTTATAAAACAAAAATGCAATGAACCAATTATGAATTTTTAGTTGCAACAAAAAAAGACTTTAAAAAAAAATTTAATAAACAATTATATAACAAAACACATTTGTTTTTTTATTTTTATTTTATATTAAAAAATACTTGCACATATAAAATAAATTAAATTAATTTGCACCCGTTAAAAGCCGATGTAGCTCAGCTGGCTAGAGCAGCTGATTTGTAATCAGCAGGTCGTGGGTTCGAGTCCCTCCATCGGCTCTTTTAAACACCAATCATAATTCTATGGTTGGTGTTTTTTTATATCTAAAATTTATAAGGACGAGAAGTTTATACTGAGCATAGCCGAAGTGAGTCCCTCCATCGGCTCAAAAACCTCTTCAAATGAAGAGGTTTTTTTATGCCTAAATTCAAATTATTTAAAGATTTTATAAAAGTTAGGTGACAATTTGACGTTTTATTAAAAATAGTTTAAAAAAAACTTCAAAAAATAACAAAAATCAGTTTTACTCAATTGAATATTCATTAAATTTGTTGAAATAAAACTAAGAACTAAAATGTTAATACTTGGAATTGCTGGTGGAACAGGAAGTGGAAAAACTACGGTTGTAAATCAGATATTAAATGAATTACCTGCCGATGAGGTTTGTGTAATTTCACAAGATTCTTATTATAAGGAAACTAATGATTTATCCTACGAACAACGTACAAAAATTAATTTTGACCATCCAAAAGCAATTGATTTCGAATTACTAGTTGAGCATTTAAAAGAACTTAAAAAAGGAAATAACATTGAACAACCTGTGTATTCTTTTGTAGCACACAACAGAAGTATTGACACGCTAATTACGCACCCCAGAAAAGTTATTATTATTGAAGGTATTTTAATTTTTAATAGCAGAGAACTTAGAGATTTATTTGATATAAAAATATTTGTTCACGCCGATGCCGATGAACGATTAATTAGAAGAGTTAGAAGAGATATTGACGAAAGAGGAAGAGATGTAAACGAGGTTTTAGATAGGTATAAAAACACCTTAAAACCAATGCATCAACAGTTTATTGAACCTACTAAAAACTTTGCCGATATTATTATCCCTAATGATCGCTACAACACAGTGGCCGTTGATATCGTTAGAACTGTTATAAGCGAGAAATTATAAACTATGTCCTTTAAAGAATTCAGAAATAAACCTATCATCAAAATTTTAACCAACCGATATGTTTTAATATTGGCGATTTTTATTGTTTGGATGTTTTTTTTCGATGAAAATTCTTGGCTTAATCATAGAGAATTTAATAAAGAAATTAAAAAATTAGAAACCGAACAAGAATATTACAACGCTGAAATTGAAAAAGACAAAGAGCTTATTAAAAAATTAGAAAATGAAGAAGGTCTTGAAAAATTTGCGAGAGAAAAATACAATATGAAAAAAGAAAACGAAGATATTTATATTATTGAATACGACACTTTAAAAAAGAGGTAGATTTTTCAAAAAAAAATCAGGTCATATTTAATACTAAATTTCAATGTTTTGTTAATATAAATTAGATATGAGTAACTACATCACCGAGAATTTCCAGCCAACAAGTGAAGCAGCCTGGAAACAGAAAATTCAAGTTGATTTAAAAGGTGCCGATTATAACGAAACCCTTTTAACAAACACAAATGAAGGTATTACAATTAAACCTATTTACCATTTAGATAGCTTTGAAAAATTAGATATTCCAACTACTGAATCTGATTTTAAAATTTGTGAAACTATTTTAATCACAACCGAAGTTGAAACCAACAAAATAGCCTTAAATGTAACTAGCAGAGGTGCAACTTCGCTAAAGTTTGTTTGTAAAGAAGTCTTTAATATTGAACAATTATTTGAAGGATTATCAGGTAAAAAAATTGAATTTCAATTCGATTTAAAATTTCTTTCTTTTGATTTTGTTCAAAAATTATCGAATTATTTAGCCAATGAAACTGTCTTTTACAATATAGATATTATAGGGAATTTTGCAAAAACAGGAAACTGGTATTCATCTTTAAAAGAAGATTTTAAAGAAGTTGAAAAAATTTTGAAAATAAATTCAAAAACTGTTTTTTTAAGTGTTAATTCAACTATTTATCAAAACGCTGGTGCAAACACGGTTCAACAAGTAGCTTATACTTTGAACCATGTTAATGAATATCTTTCCAATTTCGGTTCTGAAATAGCTGAGAAAATTCAATTTAATTTTGCAATTGGAAGCAATTACTTTTTCGAGATTTCAAAAATTAGAGCTTTCCGTTATTTGTACAATTTAATTTTGAAAAACTACGATACTTCAGCAGAAGCTAAAATATTTGCAGAACCTACTTTAAGAAATAAAACTATTTACGACTACAATGTAAATCTACTAAGAACAACTACCGAAGGAATGAGTGCCATTTTAGGTGGTGCAAATACCATTTCGAATATGGCATACGATGCTTTATTTCATAATTTTAATGAGTTCGGAAGCAGAATTGGTCGTAACCAATTGTTAATTTTAAAGGAGGAAAGCTACTTTAATAACGCCCAATACATAGCAACAGATTCGTATTATATTGAAGCTGTTACAAAACAAATTGCCGAAAAAGCACTGGATATTTTCAAAGATATTGAAGCAAGTGGAGGATTTTTGAGCCAGTTAAAAGAAGGAACAATTCAACGAAAAATTTCAGAAAATGCACAGAAAGAACAAACTCAATTTGACAAAGGAAAATTAGTTCTTTTAGGCACCAATAAATACCCTAATGATTTAGACAAAATGAAAAACGATTTAGAAATAAATCCTTTTTTAGAAAAAAAATCGAATAAAACATTAACAACACCAATAATTTCTAAACGATTGGCAGAAACATTGGAACAAAAAAGACTAAAAGATGAAGCGTAAAGATTTTTCAAATTTAGTTATAGAAACTCAAAACAAGAAAGAATCTAGTTTTGATCACGAAAATTATGTTGCAGGAATTGCACCTAATTTAAGAGGACCTTACTCAACTATGTATGTTCGTCGCCCTTGGACGGTTCGTCAATATGCTGGTTTTTCAACTGCAGAAGAAAGTAATGCTTTTTACAGAAGAAATTTAGCTGCTGGACAAAAAGGACTTTCAGTTGCTTTTGATTTAGCAACACATAGAGGTTATGATTCTGATCACGAACGTGTACAAGGAGATGTTGGTAAAGCTGGTGTTGCTATTGATTCTGTTGAAGATATGAAAGTTTTATTCAACCAAATTCCTTTAGATAAAATGTCGGTTTCAATGACCATGAACGGTGCTGTTTTACCAATTTTAGCGTTCTACATTGTAGCTGCAAAAGAACAAGGTGTTGACAAAAGCTCATTGGCAGGAACCATTCAAAATGATATATTAAAAGAATTTATGGTGCGTAATACTTACATTTACCCACCTACTCCATCAATGAAAATTATTGCCGATATTTTCGCATATACTAGTAACAATATGCCTAAATTTAATTCAATCTCTATTTCAGGATATCATATGCAAGAAGCTGGAGCAACTCCTGAAATTGAATTAGCTTATACATTGGCTGACGGACTTGAATACATAAAAACTGGTATTGCAAGTGGAATGGATATTGACTCATTTGCACCTAGATTATCATTTTTCTGGGCAATAGGAATGGATCATTTTAGTGAAATTGCAAAAATGCGTGCAGCAAGAATGTTGTGGGCAAAAATTGTAAAAGATTTCAACCCAAAAAATCCAAAATCTTTAGCATTAAGAACACATTGCCAAACAAGTGGATGGAGTTTAACAGAGCAAGATCCTTTTAACAATGTAGCACGTACAGCAATTGAAGCTATGGCTGCTGCATTAGGTGGAACGCAAAGTTTGCATACCAACGCCTTAGATGAGGCAATTGCCTTGCCAACTGATTTCTCTGCTCGAATTGCACGAAATACTCAAATTTATATCCAAGAAGAAACAAAAATTACCAAAACTGTTGATCCTTGGGCTGGCTCAAAATTTGTTGAAAAACGAACTGAAGAAATTGCCAATAAAGCTTGGGAATTGCTAAAAGAAGTTGAGGAATATGGTGGAATGACCAAAGCAATTGAGCAAGGAATTCCGAAGATGAGAATTGAAGAAGCTGCCGCAAAAAAACAGGCTCGAATTGATAGCAATCAGGATACTATTGTCGGTGTAAATAAATACAAATTAGAACAAGAAGACCCTTTACAAATTTTAGAAGTTGACAATGCTGCAGTAAGAGATTCTCAAATTGCGCGTATTAATGAGTTAAAGGAAAATAGAAACGAAGAAGCTGTTCAAAATTCATTAAATAAATTAACGGATTCAGCGAAATCTGGTAAAGGGAATTTATTAGAATTGGCTGTTGAAGCTGCTGAAAACAGAGCTACTTTAGGGGAAATTTCATATGCTTTGGAAGAAGTTTTTGGACGATATAAAGCAACTATTAAATCAATATCTGGCGTGTATAGTAAAGAAATTAAAAACGATGTAGAATTTAAAAAAGCAAAAGATTTAGCCGATAAATTTGCTGAAATTGAAGGTAGAAGACCAAGAATTATGATTGCCAAACTTGGACAAGATGGTCACGATCGTGGTGCAAAAGTAGTTTCAACTGGTTATGCCGATTTAGGTTTTGATGTCGACATAGGGCCACTTTTCCAAACGCCTAAAGAAGCTGTGAAACAAGCAGTTGAAAACGATGTTCATATTTTAGGAATTTCGTCTTTAGCTGCCGGACATAAAACTTTAGTTCCGCAAGTAATTGCAGAATTAAAAGAATACGGGCGTGAAGATATTATGGTCATTGCTGGAGGTGTAATTCCGGCGCAAGATTATGATTTTTTATTCAAAGCTGGTGTTGTTGGAGTATTTGGTCCTGGAACCAAAATTTCAAAAGCAGCAATCGATATTTTAACCGTATTAATAGATAGTGTTACAGAATAAGTTCTAATCAAAACGAAATGATTTAAGCAGCTAAGAAATTAGCTGCTTTTTTTTATCTTTAGCCTATTATTAAAATTTCTTAAACACATTTATATGTCAGCTAATTATTTCAAAAAATACCCAAATCAAGAAGGATTTTTCAAAGATTATGGAGGAGCATTTATTCCGCCGCAATTAGAAGAAGAAATGAAAAAAATTAATGATGCTTATTTTGCTATTAGCAAATCGCATAAATTCATTTCTGAACTTAGAAATATTCGTAAGCATTTTCAAGGAAGACCTACTCCTGTTTATCATTGCCACAGATTATCGGAAAAATATGGTGGACAAATTTATTTAAAACGTGAAGATTTAAATCATACAGGAGCACATAAATTAAATCATTGTATGGGTGAAGCGTTGTTGGCGAAATATATGGGTAAAAAGAAATTAATTGCAGAAACTGGCGCAGGACAACATGGTGTTGCATTAGCTACTGCTGCTGCCTATTTTGGATTGGAATGTGAAATTCATATGGGAGAAGTTGATATGAAAAAAGAATTTCCAAATGTTCAACGAATGAAAATTTTGGGAACCAAGGTTATTCCTGCTACTCACGGTTTAAAAACCTTAAAAGAAGCAGTAGATAGCGCCTTTGGTGCGTATTTAGAAGACCCTGTTAATTCAATTTATTGTATTGGATCGGTTGTAGGACCACATCCATTTCCAATGATGGTTCGTGATTTTCAACGAATTGTAGGAATTGAAGCCAAAGATCAGTTTTTTGATATGACTGGAGAACTGCCTGACAATATTGTAGCATGTATAGGTGGTGGAAGTAACGCAATGGGAATTTTTTCTGCATTTTTAGATGATGAAGAATGTAAATTATTTGGTGTAGAACCTGCTGGTAAATCTCTCGATAAACTAGGTGAACACGCCGCTACTATGACACTTGGTAGTCCTGGAGTTATTCACGGATTTAAATGTTATATGTTACAAGATGAAAAAGGAGAACCTGCACCGGTACATTCAATTGCCAGTGGATTAGATTATCCTGGTGTTGGGCCAGAACACAGTATGTTAAAAGATTTGAAAAAAGTGACTTACGAAAGCGTTTCAGATAAAGAATGTATTGATGCCTTTTTTGAATTGAGTCGTTTAGAAGGAATTATCCCAGCGCTTGAAAGCGCTCATGCAGTTGCTTTTGCTTTAAAATTAGCCAAAGAAAACCCTAAACAATCAATTCTTGTGAATTTAAGTGGACGTGGAGATAAAGATTTAGATTATGTAATTGATAATTTTGGATTGCCAGAATAAATAATTTATTAAGTTCAAAACTAAAAAGCTCGGATTTTAAATCCGAGCTAGCGGTTAACTTTAACTAGTTCAGTATTTAGGTCGCAGAGGTTCTCGAAGCGACATTTTCAATTAAAAAAATTCAATGCTACTTTATTATTTAAAAAAAATACGGTCATTTTGGGTGCACTTCGAGAACCTCAGTGACCAGATCTAGATGAAACGGATTTAAAATTCGAGCTAACTGGGTGCACTTCGAGAACCTCAGTGACCACAGCTTCGAGAACCTCAGTGACCACAGCTTCGAGAACCTCAGTGACCCTGTTTAAAATGAAATAATAAAAATTCTTTTAGATTGCTTTCTTTTCTGTCTTCTCATTTTCTAATGACTGTCTTAAAAAAATCATTAAAATAACAGCAAGTAACCCTAAACCTCCCATAAAAAACCAGTTTGTAATAAAACCAAAGCGGTCAATGATTTCCATTCCTGTTTTGGCACTAAAAATATGTGCCATTGAAAATGCCATGGAATAAAAAGCCAAATATTTTCCATCTTTACCGGTAGGTGCTCTATTCATTGCAAAATTATTGGTAAACGGAAACGCTAACATTTCTCCTATGGTTATAAATAACATTCCAATTATTAACACACCAAACCAATTCGATACGTTCAAAACCAAAAAACTCAATGCCATTAATACCAAACTCCACGTTATTATTTTCATCCTGTCAATTAGGGTTTTTTCTAAATAATGTACTAGTGGCATTTCTAGCAAGAAAATTACAAAGCCGTTTAACGACATTATAAGTCCAATTTGTACTTCGGTTAATGAATGAACTTCCTTATAATACAAAGGCATCGTTGTAAATAGCTGAAGAAAAATAAAGCCCATGATGAAAACAACAGCTAAAAAAATTACATATGATGCATCCTTAAATATTGAACTTGATTCTTTTAAAACTTCTACTTTTTTAACACCATTTAATTCTTCCGTTTTTTGTAATTTCTTTGGTTTTAAAACTGTTTTCATCAAAAATATTGCTCCAATACACGTTAAACCATCCACCCAAAACAATCCAGAATAACTAAGAGAAGCAATAATGATTCCGCCAAAAAATGGACCAAAACTAAATCCTAAATTAATGGCTAAACGTATTAAAGTCAATGACCTCGTTTGGTTTTCTAACTTACTATAAGCTTTTAATGAAACAAACATTGCTGGTCTAAAAGTATCTGCAATGGTCATTGTTAAAAATATACCCAAAGCAAAGCCATAAAAGGTAGTTACATACTGTAAGGCTATAAACATAAAACCTGTTGTTAGTAAGCTCCAAAACATCACTTTGTAAAACCCAATTTTATCGGTCAGTTTTCCTCCAAGCCATGAACCCAGTAAAGATCCAACACCAAAACTGGTCATAACCCAACCAACCTGACCTAATGTTAAACCTAAATCTTTTGTTAAATAAAGCGTTAAAAATGGCAAAACCATAGTTCCAGCTCTATTAATAAAGGTAATCAAGGATAACCACCAAACCTCTTTCGACAATCCGTCAAAAGATTCTTTATAAATATTTATTGTCTTTTTAAGCATACTATAAAACTAAAAAACCCAGCTATAAGCCGGGTTTAAAATGAATTGATATTATTTATTATTGAATAACTATAACACATATAAACACCGACAATCTCTTTGAGACCACTTGGTAACATTATATTTTTGCTTACAATTATTCATAATTATTTTCTGAAATTTTATCAAAACTACAAAAATTAATTAAACTGAAAACATTTTTTATTAAAATTGCAATATTTAGTACTTTTGAATAAGAAATTAAATCTTATGAAAAATCTATTCTTTTTTACCTTCTTACTACTCGTTTTATCAAGTTGCTCATCTGAAAAAACTACCTATTTAGATGAAGTTAGGCAACATCAATACGAGCTTAATACATTTTATTCGGATAAGGATGAGTCTCCATTAACTGAAGAAGGTTTTAAAACATTCAAGTCTTTAGATTTTTTTGAAATTAATGAAGAATATAGCGTTAAAGCTTCATTTGAACTAACACCCAATAGTCCTATTTTTGAAATGACAACAACAACCGATCGTTTACCGTTGTACAGAAAATACGGAATTGCAACCTTTAAATTAAAAGGAGAAGAATTTCAATTAAGTTTATATCAGCATCAAAAAGAAATAACTTCAACCGACCATTCCAATTTATTGTTTTTACCATTTAACGATCTTTCAAACGGTAAAACTTCTTATGGTGGTGGACGGTATATTGACATAGAAATTCCCGATGTAAATGCCAAAACTGTTATTATTGACTTTAACAAAACATATAATCCATATTGTGCTTATAATGGGGAATATTCTTGTCCTATTCCGCCAATAGAAAACAATTTAGCCATTGAAATTCCTGTAGGAATTAAAAGTTACGGAGAGCATCATTAAAAAAAAGACCTATCCAATGAAATATTGAATAGGTCTAAACAAACCTAACATAATTAACCAATAATATATATTAAATAACTTTTTTTAATGTTGATTTAAACGGAAGTCTGGATACGCATCCATACCATGTTCGTGTATATCCAATCCTTCTTGTTCTTCCTCCTTTGAAACTCGAATTCCAATAGTAGATTTTAATGTTTTTATAATAGCGTAAGATGCAATTAGACATGTAACTCCTATTGCAATAACTCCAATTGCTTGATAGCCCAGTTGTGTCCAACCTGCTAAATCACCAAATATCCCCACAGCTAATGTTCCCCAAATACCACAAATTAAATGAACTGCAATAGCACCTACTGGATCATCTAATTTCAATTTATCAATTAATGCAACTCCTAATACAATTAAAGCACCTGCGATGAAACCAATTACAATTGAATCGGTTACACTCATAAGATCGGCACCAGCAGTAATTCCTACTAAACCACCCAATACACCATTTAAAAACATAGATAAATCATATTGTTTGTATTTAAATAACGAAACTAAAAATGCTGACAAGCCACCTGAAGCTGCTGCAATACTTGTCGTAACCAACACTAGCGAAGTTGCGCCAGGGTCAGCTGACAGTACTGAACCACCGTTAAATCCAAACCAACCTAACCATAATAAAAATACACCTGCAGTTGCAAATGGCATATTATGCCCAGGGATTACACCAATTTTACCACTCTTTTTAAACTTTCCAATACGAGCACCTAACAACCAAACTGCTACCAATGCTGCCCATCCACCAACTGAATGAACCAATGAAGATCCTGCAAAATCGTAAAACCCTAGCTCATCTAACCAACCTGCACCCCATTTCCAAGAACCTACAATAGGATAAACCAATCCTACATAAATAATTGTAAAAATCATAAATGCACCTAATTTCATTCTTTCAGCAACTGCTCCAGAAACGATTGTTGCCGCAGTAGCTGCAAACATTGCTTGAAATAGGAAGTCTGTCCAATAAGTATATCCTCCATCTGCATATTCGGCAGTTAAACCATTTTCTGGTAACGATAGGCCCCATAAATTCACAAAATAATCTGGTATTATTCCTGCAATAAATGACCCTGGATACATTAGATTAAAGCCAATTAACGCATAAAGCACCAAACCTATTGAAATGATAAAAACATTTTTAAATAAGATGTTAATCGTATTTTTTTGTCTTGTTAATCCAATTTCTAAAAGTGAAAATCCCAAATGCATTAAGAATACCAGAGCGGTACAAATCATCATCCAAACATTGTTCACTGTAAATATATTTTCCATAATATTATTATCTTCTTTTTAGTTTATAGCGTCGTTACCTTTTTCTCTTGTTCTTATTCTATAAGTTTCTTCAATAGTTGAAACAAATATTTTGCCATCTCCAACATCACCAGTAGAGGCAGAATTTAATATTGCATTAATTGTTATTTCTAAAAATGAATCGGAAACAACAATCTCTAAATATCTTCTTTGAATATCAGAAGTACTATAACTAACACCTCTATAAACGTGACCTTGCTTTTCGTTACCAACTCCGGTTACATCCCAGTAACTGAAGAAGTTTACTTCAACTTGATGCAAAGCTTCCTTCACTTCATCAAATTTTGATTTTCTAATAATTACTTCAATTTTTTTCATAATAAATCGATCTTTATTTTTAGTTATCTTTTCCTTCTTTTTATAGTGATAATACAAATACTAAATAAGCATCATCTGTATCTGGGTTAAAGATTGCAGAAGCAGAAACTCCTAAGCTATATGCGTCTGTTATTTTAACATCTTTTGAAGCAGAGAATCCAACATTTGTTAATGCAAAATCTCCATCGGTTGAATAAATTTCATTTCCAGCCCCAACAAAAGCTCCCATTTCCATATCTCCAATTGAAAAAGGAATTCCCAACTCTGTATAAATTGAATTCTCATCGTCGTTATAAATGTTCGCTCCTACCATTAAACTAATTGGAAAAGATTCGACACCATTAAAAGTTAATGTTCCTTCACCAATATGATTTTTCATCATAAAATAGCCATCAGATGATCCATCAACAGGAAAAGCATAATCGGTAAATCCTATTGAAAATGCACCAATAGCATAACTTGCATAGAAATCAAATTCTTGCCCAACTACCTGCCCACCTGTTTCATATGATGCCCAAATACCCATTGTAAAATTTCCTGAACTATATTCAGCATATGGCTGTAATGCTGGGGAATCGGAAAATTCTAAACCTCTCCAAACATATCTACTTGCATAGTCCAAACCAATATCAAATGAACCTTTTGACTCTTTTTCTTGTGCATTTAATGAGCTTAATGAAACTACTGCAATAAATAATAAAACTGTTTCCTTAATTGTCTTCATTGTTCTTGTTTTAATTTCTTTAATTATTTAGTTAGTTATCAAGATTTTTATTCAAACTAGAATCATTTTCTTGATTATTACACCGCAAAACTATTTATTTAATACTTACACCCCAAATTTTTTAGGGTATTAGGTGTTATTTTTATTATTATTTATTTTTATACCCTATTTTTTTATGGGTATAATAATTTTTATATGTTTTTATTTTTGAATTAGAAGTAAAAAAAGAGGGGTTGTAGATGAAATATTAAAGAATTTATCATGTTTACCCCATAAAAAGAACAGTAAACCCGTTATAAAACTAATTTTATAACGGGTTTACTTTAAAATTTGAAATAATAATGTCTAAATAAACTTTGAAAGGTAGATTCCTAAAAATACTGCAGAGAAGCCAAGTATTAGTGATCCAAAAGTGTAGAAAATAAAATTTGAGTAATCTCCATTTCTTAAAAAAACTTGATTTTCATAAGCAAATGCCGAAAATGTGGTGAAACCTCCACAAAAGCCTGTGGCTAATAATAATGATTGAGTTTGTGAAACTGATGTAGATTTTACAATATAACCTAAAACGACACCTATAAGTAAACTTCCTATAATATTAGAAAGCATGGTACCATAAGGAATTGCTTGCTCTATATTATTGAACCACTTGCCAAACAAGTACCTTAAAACACTGCCCAATCCACCTCCAATAAAAACTAGCAATACTTGTTTCATGTATCTTTATTATTTTTCGCTCAAATTTTTATACATAATATAGGTATCCACAAAACCAAGTTTAGAATGTCTAAATCCATTAGGTGTGACACCAGTTATTTCAAATCCGTATTTTTTCCATAATTCAATAGCACCTTTATTTGTGCTTACCACAATATTAAACTGAATTCCCTCGAAATTGTTTTTTCTTGCTATTTCAAGTGAGTGCTCACAAAGTTTTTTCCCAATTCCTTTTCCTTGAGCATTAGGATTTACCATATAACTACAATTTGCAATATGATTCCCTAATCCGATTTGATTAGGTTTAATAATATATGTTCCTAGTATCAGTCCGTTATCTTCAACCACATAAGTTTCCATATAGTCTGCAAACCAATGTTTTTTTAAATCACCTTTTAGCGTGTCCGGACTAAAGACATAGGT
>Ga0209121_10001141_pt1 | contig 27802 bp, 27 predicted proteins | sample Cruoilmetagenom3_FD_187292 | JGI IMG/M metagenome (GOLD analysis project Ga0209121, IMG submission 187292) | Oil polluted marine microbial communities from Coal Oil Point, Santa Barbara, California, USA - Sample 3 (SPAdes) (version 2) | ecosystem: Environmental > Aquatic > Marine > Oil seeps ...
GGAATCGTTCACCACGAAGGTAATGAATATCACTTTCCAGCCCTCCCGGTGGAGGTCCTTTCGATCCTCGAAGACGGCGGCCTGATCCCGCACGTAAGGAAGGCGTTGGGAAAAGTATGAATGTTTCGTTGCAAAGCTTTGTGTCTTTGCGAGAGAAATAAGCAGGTTCCATGAAAATTCAGTATACTAAACATGCGGAAGCGACTTTGGCAGAGCGAAAAATCGCAAAAGAAACAGTGGAGGAATTGCTCAACCACCCGCAGCAGGTTATAAAAGGGAAGAGAAATAAGAGAATCGTTCAAGGTATCTTCAAGCATGCCGATGAAGAGCTCCTCCTTCGGGTGGTTTATGTTGAGGCGAAAGGGATAGAGAAGGTGATAACAGCTTATTGGACTTCAAAGATTGATAAATATTGGGAGGGAAAGCGATGAGAGTCAGATATGATGAAGAAGCAGACGCCCTCTACATCAAGCTCCGGGAAGGGAAGTATCATGAGAGCGACGAGATCAAAGATGGGTTCATCCTCGACTACGATGTAAATGGAAACATCATTGGCATTGAAATCTTGGACGCTTCGACCCATTTAGCTCCTGCTGAGCTCTCCACCGTTAATTTCGAGATTACTCGACCACTGATGAAAACTGGAGAGAAGAGCCAAGGCACAGCTTGAGAACAGTGTTGTGACTTACGAAGGTAACAAGTATCACTTTCCAGCCCTTCCCAAGGGAATCCTTGCCATCCTCGAAGATGGCGGGCTTATTCCTTATGTACGGAAGGAGTTGGGATCGCTGGGCTAAGGAGGAAGCGTGCGGCGAAAATACCTGCTCATTCTTGTTTCGGGAATTTGTGTCGCAGGATTAGCTGTTGCTCTTCTCCTGGCTCTCTATCACCCATCAGGTCTCTTATTCGTAAATGAGATCCCGAATGTTCACGATGGGGACACGATCTATTATCAGCAGCATTCATTCTGCCGCCCTACACGGGGCGTTCGTTTACTCGGAATCGATACTCCAGAGCTCAAGGACCCTGAGGGAAAAGACGCTCAAGAAGACTTGCAGTCCATCGTAAGCGAATGCGGAGGACGCCTTTGGATAGACGCACCTTTAGAGGTGCAGAATGACCCACATTGTCGTCTGATCGCGATATTATTCGTGCACCAGCATGACCAGGTTTCCGTAAACGAGCAGTTAGTCGCAGATGGCTGGGCTCACATATACAAGATGCAGGATTCCTCTGATCAACTGAAGAATTTTGAGCAACGCCTGTTGAAAGCCCAAGTTGAGGCAGCCATCAACCGTAGAGGACGTTGGGCTGAGGGTGGCGACGTCGCGATAGCTGCGATACAGTACTGGACCGATCCAGAACAGGTCGTGTTGGTGAATCGTGGAGAGGAATCGGTGTCTGTAGAAGACTGGTATCTGCTTGATCCGGAACCCGAGTGTTCCGGTCTGTTTAGGTTGGGAGATGTGCTTGATTTGCCTATGATTCCTCCGAAGACAGCCGTTTCCTTCACGACAATGAAACAGTGGAAGGATGAAGGAGACAGCGCGGAACTCTACGATCATGACCCACATAAAGGTGGAGAACCACTGGACGTTTACGAGTACAAGGGGTTCGATTAGTATACAGGACCGCGGCCCTGCAAGGGATGGGGTCTACCGTTGGTTTCGTCAACTGATGTCTTTTGAGTCTTCTTGTAGAGCTGGGTTGATGTGGACAGAGTTTCGGAATCAGTCGAGCGAATAGGAGCACTCCCCCTCCCTTCCCGCGGAGATCCTCGCGATCCTTAAAGACGGCAGCCTGATCCCGCATGTGTGGAAGGCGTTGGGGGAAGGATAGGTGTTGGATTACAAGGCTTGATATTGTGCCCAAAGAAGATAATGTTAGTAGATAAGGAGGCATAAAAATGCACAATAAGCCCAGCTTTCTCTCTAAATTCTTAATCGTAGGGCTAGTAGTTTTGCTTACCCCAATGGCGGTGTTAGAAGCTCAACCGTTGAATAAGACGCCTGCAGTTCTCATTTCGGCTGTCTACCCTGACGGCTATCAGACAGGCGGGAGGGACGAGGCTTTTCAGCTTATGAATGTGGGATCTCAAGAGATTGACATCACTGGGTGGAGTGTTGCAAACAACAAGAAGACAACGATTACTTTCCCTAAAACGATTCTTGCCTCGGGGGAGAGAATCTGGTGCAGTCGGAATGCTGTGGCTTTCGAGGAGGAATTTGGGGTTCCTCCTGACTTCGAGTATGGCGAGGACTCCAACACCAAAGTTCCTAACATGACAGGCGCTCCACTGAACCTCATCAAGAAAGGAGGGGAACTTGTTCTGATAAATGCGGAGGGGAACCTTGTTGACGCTATGGTTTATAAAGCTGGGAACGTAGCGCAACCAGGATGGGAGGGTGATTCGGTGAAGCCATACAGTGTGGGACGGGTAAAAGGTCAGATTTTTTACCGCAAACTTGATCAAACAACTGGTCGGCCAGTTCCTGATACGAATACAGTCGCAGATTGGGCGCAGGATCCTAATGACCCAATCAATGGACGAAAGGTGATGTACCCAGGTTGGAACCTCGATGAGTACTTCCAAACGACTACGGTAACGGAAACTGCAAACCTGACGATCCTTGTAACTCCTGATAACGCTTACGAACCAATAAAGAAACAGATTGAGTCAGCTAAGCATAGTATTTATATCGAAGTGTACACTTTTGAACATGCGGCACTTGCAGAAGCTATAGCTGAAAGAGCTAGGGCAGGTGTCGATGTACAAATCCTTCTTGAGGGTGGTCCACGTACGACGGGAATCACGGATCAGGAGAGGTGGTGCTGTTACCAGGCGGAGATGGCTGGTGGTTGGGTTTACTTCATGGTTCATAATCCGCATGAAAGAGTATACGCACGCTATGGGAATCAACACGCTAAGTTTATCGTCATCGACAACAAAATCTTGATTATGGGGTCAGATAACTTAGGCTACGGGAGCATACCCGATGATCCGAAAGAGGACGGCACCCGCGGGCAACGTGGTGTTATGCTGATCACTGATGCACCTACTCTGGTAGGTCATGCGCAGCGGATCTTTGCCGCTGACTGCGAACCCAACCGCAAGGACATCTTCCGCTTTAAGACCGATGATGAGAAATACGGTGCTCCTCCTAGTGATTTCACTCCCGATCGGGTATCAGGTGGAACAGCGTACGAGATTACCAAGCCGGAGCCGCTAAGACTAACAGGAACTTTCGACTTTGAGATCGTTCAGTCGCCTGAGAACAGTCTGAGAGATCAAGACGGTTTGCTGGGACTGATAGCCAAAGCGGGGGAAGGCGATGTTATCCTTGTAGAGCAGCAGTATGAACTTAAGTATTGGGGGCCGAAGGATAGCTCACCCGAGGCGGATCCCAATCCACGTTTAGAGGCATATATTGCCGCGGCCCGTCGGGGCGCTACGGTTAGGATTCTCCTGGATAAGTACCACTCGGAAGACTTTCTTGATCCAAGAGGTAAGGTAGCCACTTGTGACTACGTAAACGCTATAGCTAAAGACGAAAAATTGGACTTAGAGGCACATTTGGCGAATCCAAGCGGCGGTTACGTCATCGAGGAATTTCTCGCTGGACGAGAGTATGAAGGCATCCATAACAAGATGGTACTAGCACGGATCAACGAACAAGGGTACGTTCATATTGGAAGCATAAACGGTAGCGAAGTTTCTTCTAAGGTTAATCGGGAGCTAGCTGTTCAGATACAATCAGACGAGGCTTATAACTACCTTGATGATGTTTTTGAATACGACTGGAGTGTGTCTGAGCTTCCTGTCGAAATACCGGATTGGAATTAGAGGGAATGCCTGGCAATTTACACGATGTGCCCTTTCGACACCCCTTCCCAGTCCTTGAGGAAGGGTAGTTTTGGGGCCTACCATCAGGTTTGTACACTGCGGAGAGGACTTCAAGCAGAGTTTATCTCATCGAGCCCTTCCGTCTGCAGAAACGAGCGGATCCGTTCTAGAAAACGCCTGGCATCTCTTACCCGCTGTGCTGCAACCTCTTACAGAGAAGCTGAGCCCTACGTTGTAATCGGCGGAAGCTCGTTCGTCCTGCTCGTAGGCGAGGATCATTGCCCATTCTTTTCCACATACCCAGTGAGCAAGTACTGCAGTGCCATTAGCGGAACTTCGCTTACCTCCTTTGCTCCGAACGGCTCGCCCGTTAGGTTGCCAGCCGCTCAATATGGCTGTATAATTTGGCTGTAAAAACAGTCTGTGTGGAGGTAGAGGCGATGGGGACGAAGATCAGAGCACAAGTGAATCTCTCGGAGGAAGTGATCCGACAGATTGACGAGACGGCAGGATCTCGTAAGAGGAGTGAATTCCTGGAGAGGGCAGCGGTAGCTCAGTTGCGCAGAGAGGCTCTCGATCGTTGGATGAAGCTAGGGGAGAAGTTCAAGGGGCTAACCTTGGAAGATATCTACTACCCTTCCCGCAAGGAACTGGAGGAGCGCGGTGGATAGACTGGTCATCGACGCTTCGGTTGTGATTGCGAGCCTGCTTCCGGATGAGCCGTACAGGGATGCTTCATTGCGCATTCTAAAGGAGTTTCTCTCCGGCAACTTGAAACTTTTTGCCGTCCCGTTGCTGCGGTTTGAGGTCACAAACGCACTCTGGAAGGCCATCTCCAGGGGTAGAACGAAGTTGAACGATGCACAAGCAGCGCTCCGCGAGTTTGAAGCGTTTAACCTGCCTGAGCGCGAAGTTGCAACCCAGGAGATCCTAAAAACAGCCTATGCCTATAAGTGCTCAGCCTATGATGCCGCCTATTTAACCCTTGCAAAGAGCGAGCAGGTCCCGCTTGTAACAGCCGATAAGCACCTTTATAACGCAGTGAAGGACAAATCCCGCTTGGTTCTCTGGGTGGAAGATTTTAAGCAACCTTCATAATATGTGAAGAGTTGTGTAGCCTCGGGCGATCTTGCCTTTTGATTTAGCTGCCGAGTCGATTCGCAGGCGCTAAGCGAACCTCAGGCAGGGGCTATCTCATCAAGCCCTTCCATCTGCAGAAACGAGCGGATCCGTTCCAAGAAACGCCTTGATTTCTCCACTCGCTGTGCTGCAACCTCTTACAGAGAAGCTGAGTTCCACATCGTAGTCGGCGGAAGCTCGTTCGTCTTGCTCGTGGGCGAGGATCATCGCCCATTCCTTCTCGAGAAGCCCCTGCTGGACCAGCTCTTTCCCAAAGAGCCGTCTCACAGCGGTGTGGCTCTCTGTTACGATATCCCGTGCAAGCAACGCGGCCTTGGCCGCATGGAGAACGGCGTAATAGGCCCTGGATACGGCATCTTCGTAGAAACCTGCTTCAAGCAAGAGCTCAGCCGCTCCTTGGGCTTTCAGAGAGCGTCTCCATTCAGCCTGAACTTGGATTTCTCTCACGAGACCACCACGCCCTCACGCTCCACGGCCTCCACGAAGGCCGAGCGGTGCTCTCTGCGTTGTTCAATCTCTTGGACGGTATAGACCACGATAGAAGGCACCACATCTTTCCCTAACGCCAAGTCATATCCAAGCAGACGGATGCGGGATTTGAGCTCTTCGTTTCCCCTGAGAACAACAAGCACATCCAGATCAGAATCATGGTTGGCATCGTCGCGTGCCTTCGAACCAAAGACCATCACCCGCTCAAGTGCTCCAGGAAAGCTGCGACGAATTCCCCCGATGAAAGAGTCTAGCCAATCTTTCTCCTCTGGTAGCAACTTCACCGCTGATGACCTCCTTGACCAGCAACAGCTTCTCTACCTGTCAACGATAATAGCACAAACCTCCCTTCGATAGTAGAGCGTCCCAACCCCTGGGGCCTCAGGAGCTGCTTGTGTAAGTGAGGTCTACCTACATAACGCGATCAATGATGGCTTTTTCGTGATCGAACTTTTAACAAGAACGCCGGGGAGGTGCCCCAACACTACCGCCATTCCCCCTCCTCAAGGAGGACTTTGTCTTCCTTAAAAAAACGATCTGCCCTTGATCCTTGAATTTCGCTTCTTCACTCAAGGCTTTCAAACTTGCGCGCCAACGCGTCTTCCACCGTCTTAGGGACGAACGATGAGACCTCGCCCCCATAGTGTTTCACTTCTTTGACGATCGAGGAAGAGAGGAAGCTGTACTTCCCTGCGGTCATGAAGAAGACCGTCTCGATTTCTGAGTCAAGATCACGATTGGTAAGAGCCATCTGAAACTCATAGTCAAAGTCGGAGTTGGCGCGCAACCCACGCACGATCGCATCGACCCCATTTACCTTGGCACACTCGATCAAAAGCCCATCGTAGCTAATCACCTCCACCCCACAGATCTTAACCTCGGCAAGCGTCTCCTTGGTAATTCCTACCCGCTCGGAGACGGAGAAGAGTGGAGCCTTGTTCGGATTAGCTACAATGGCGATCAGAAGGCGTGAGAAGAGCTTCTTTGCCCGGCGGAGAATGTCGATATGTCCGTAGGTGATCGGGTCAAAGCTCCCTGGGTATATGGCGCTTGACATCGGCATTGTGAAATAATTCTAGCCCAGTCCGCAGAGCTTCTCAACATCGGCGGTGCGCGGGCCGATCACGGCCAGGTTCACCGCATCGGGCCGGGCGAACCGCGCGAGGACTCGTGCAATGTCCTCTAAAGAAACTGCGCCCACCCGGCCGATCAGCTCATCCGGAGAGAGAATCTCCCTTCCGGTAACCGCAGCGCTCCCCAACCGCGCCATGCGATTGGCGTTCGTCTCTAGATTAAGTATCAGGTGCCCCTGCAGCTTGGCCTTGGCCAACGAGAGTTCATCAGGAGAAATCCCCTCACCAAGGAGGCGGTTAAGCTCGGTTAGCGTGATCTTTACTACTTCAGCGACGTTCACCGGAGCGACCCCAGCATAAAGGACCCAAAAGCCAGCATCGGAGTAAAGGGTGACAGAGCTTGTGATCGCGTAAGCCAACCCTCGCTCCTCGCGGATGATCCGAAACAGGCGCGAACTCATCCCGTCTCCCAGGACGGTGTTTGCTACCTCGAGTGCAAAGCGGTCATCATCAGAGGCATTGGTCCCAGGCAGCCCAAGGTAGATGTGGGACTGCTCAGTCTCACGTTTGTGAAGGGTGCGGCCGCTTCGCATACTAGGGGGACTCCGTCGGGAGACCCCAGAGGACATGGAAAAAGGATCGAACAGCTGCTCTACCGTCGCAATGACTCGTTTTGCATCGATGGCCCCACAGACGACAAGAACCATGTTCCCTGGCTGGTAGAAGCGGCGATGGTACCCAGCGACTTCCTCTCGGGTTACTTCTTTTATTGTGCTACGATCTCCCAGTACTGATCGAGAGAGTGGATGCGATCCCTCCCACAGGCCGGCGTTGAACAGGTCATAGGCATGCTGTTCCGGATCGTCCTTATGACTACTAATCTCTTCGAGGATCACCCCCCGTTCCCGCTCGAGCTCCTTCGGATTGAGAGCCGGGTGTTGTACGAGATCTGTCAGGATCTCTAGAGCAAGATGAAGACCGTCGACCGGGACCTCAGCATAGTAAAAAGTGGACTCCTTACCCGTGGCTGCGTTCAAGTGGCCGCCAACCCCGTCGATCTCTTGGGCCATTCGTGTTGCATCCCGCGTGAACGTACCCTTAAACAGGAGATGTTCTAGAAAGTGCGTCAAACCAAATAGGGAATCTGGGTCATCGCGGCTTCCCACCTTAACCCAGATCCCCACACTCACCGAACGAGAAGTCGGGACCTCCTCTACCAAAACCTGCAACCCACTGTTAAGGGTTGTGGAGAAGACCCCCTCGTAGAGCGCCTCGATCACCAGCGATCCTCAAAGGGTGGAGGCTGCTTCTCCTCTGTCTGAGGTTTCTTCTCCTCTGTCTTAGGTTGTTTCTCCTCTGTCTTAGGAACGATGCGGCGCAGCTTGTAACGACCGCGGTCGTCGATGTTCAGCACCTCGACCTTCACGCGGTCACCCGACTTTACCACATCCTCCACGCGCTTGACGTAGTCGTCCGATAGGGCGGATATATGGACCAAGCCAGTGATATCAGGCGCCAACTCAACAAAAGCTCCGTAATCGGTAATGTGGGCTACCGTCCCCTCGATGATGTCCCCAACTTTGATCTTGGTCTCTGGCGCCGCGGATTCCGATCTGAAACCTCCTCGCCGAGACGTTTCCCTCCTCCTCGGACGGGCGGGGCGAGATTCCTCGCCTTCTTCTTCGATGCGGCGCAAATCCGGACGGCCCATCTTATCCTCCCCGATTACTTCTATCGTGATCGCGTCTCCTGGCTTGACGATGTCGCGGACATTATCAACGTACCCCGAGGCGAGGTTCGAAACGTGGACAAGCCCTTCAGAGCCGTTCTTTAACTCTACAAAGGCCCCAAAGTCAACCACGCGGGTAACCTTAGTCTTCATTACCATCCCGACTTCCAGTTCGGCAGTGAGATCTTCGATCCATTTCTTGGCCGCGGCAACCGCTTCAGAATCGATTCCAGCAATTTTCACCTCGCCGTTGTCCTCGACATCGATCGTAGCGCCGGTCTCCTCGATTATGCGCCGGATCATCTTCCCACCAGGGCCGATCACCAACCCGATCTTATCCACGGGAATAGTGACCGTCACAAGCATCGGCGCATAGGGAGAAAGCTGATCGCGCGGCGCGGAAATAACCCGCGTCATCTCGGCAAGGATCTCCAAGCGCGCTCGCTTGGCTTGCCTCAACGCCTCACGCAGGGTCTCCCGGTCGATCCCACCCACTTTGATGTCAAGTTGGAAAGCGGTAATCCCATCCTGCGTCCCCGCAACCTTAAAGTCCATATCTCCGTAGTGATCCTCGGCTCCCAAGATGTCCGTCAGGATGACCCGGCGCCTGCTTGCTTCATCCTCGACCATTCCCATGGCGATTCCTGCAACCGGTTTTTTAATCGGCACGCCGGCGTCCATCAATGAAAGGGAGGCACTGCATACCGTTGCCATGGAGGAGGAACCATTTGACTCCAGGATCTCCGAGACAATACGAATGATGTAGGGAAATTCCTCCTCACTTGGGAGGACGGCCCTTATAGCTCCCTCTGCCAGGTAACCGTGGCCGATGGAGCGGCGACTCGGAGAGCCAATCCGCCTCACCTCACCTACTGAATAGGGAGGAAAGTTATAGTGGAGCATGAATCGCTTTCGCCCCTCTTTCATCATTTGGTCGATGATCTGCTCATCGCTGCGAGTGGCGCCAAGGGTGGCGATCCCCAAACTCTGGGTCTCCCCGCGGGTGAACAAGGCTGAGCCATGAGTTCGCGGGAGAATCCCGACCTGACAACTAATCGGCCGCAACTCCTCTGGTCGGCGACCGTCGACCCGCTCGCCGGATTCAAGGATCCGCTGGCGCATATACTCCTTGTGAAAATCCTCAACGAGCCCAGCTACCTTCTTCTCCAGCTGGACTTTCTCCTCAGCGGGAACATCTCCCATAACAATCGCTTGGATCGCTCGTTCGCGGATGGATTCTACAAAGTCCTGCCGCTCCTTCTTGCTTGACAGGTTGTACATTGAGGGGAACTCCGGCCAGGCTATCACACGCACACGCTCCCGCAGTTCGGGGTCCTCGACACTCGGAGAGACCTTCTTCTTTACGGGACGGACCCGCTCGACAAATCTCTCCTGGAGGCTTACGAGATCTTGGATCGCTCGATGAGCAATGTCGATTGCCTCCACCACCTTCTCCTCGGAGAGCTCGTCCATCAGCCCTTCCACCATCGTCACCGTCTCCTTCGTTCCGGCAACAGTGATCTCTACACCGCCCTCTTCCTGCCAGGTTGCGTCGGGGTTAACTACCAACTGGCCGTCTTTTTGACCGACTTTCACTCCGGCAATCGGGCCAGCGAACGGGGCCTGTGATATCATCAGCGCGGCAGAGGCACCGAGGATACCCACAATGCTCGGCGAACAGTCCGGCTCAGCCGAGAGGATCGTGGCGACGATCTGAACCTCATCTTGGTAGTCCTTGGGGAAGAGTGGGCGGATCGGCCGATCGATCATCCGCGCACTCAGGATCGCCACATCGCTCGGCCTTCCTTCACGCTTGAAGAAACCACCGGGAATCTTCCCGCTGGCGTAAAATCGCTCCTCGTAGTCGACGCGGAGCGGGAAATAATCAATATCCTCATTGCTCTCTTGTAAACCCACCGTGACGAGGACGCGTGTATCCCCGTAGGTGGCCAGAACGGCACCGTTTGTTTGCTTGGCCAGCCGTCCGGTTTCCAGGGAAACTTCCTTCCCATTAAACTGTATACTTTCTCTAATTAACATTATTACTCTAGACTCCTCTGATTCCTAGTTTCTGAATCAATTCCTTATACGCAGTGAGATCTCGGCGTTTGACGTATTTCAGCAAGCGGCGGCGTTGACCGACCATCTTTCGCAAACCTCGCTGTGAGCTGAAATCCTTCTTGTGCACATTTAAGTGTTCGGTCAGCTCCTTAATCCGCTCGGTGAGAAGCGCAACCTGAACCGTCGCTGACCCAGTATCTGTATCGCTTTTCCTATAGTCCTTAACGATCTCTTCTTTCTTTTGGCGTGTAAGACCCATTAATCCTCCTTCGTTCCCGATCCCGAGGGAGGGGTTTCCCGCTCTCCCAGGATGGGATCGCTCAATTTGTGTACCTTTTTGACAGGCGTTTTACCTCTTGCTTGACCTTCTCCTCATCGATAGTGACAAGCTCCCTATCTCGCAGAAGAAACCGCCCAGCCACCATAACGTCGGTTATATCCTGCGAGTGCGCTGCGTAGACGAGGGCGGAGAGGGGATCGTAGATGGGAAGAGTACGAACACAATCCAGGTCAACTAGGACGATATCCGCATCCTGGCCGACGGCAAGCCCTTGCGCTCCTGTTCGAAGCGCCTTGGCACCTGCCTGCGTCGCCATTAGAGCCACCTCCCGTGCTGACAGGACGGTCGGATCCTCGGAGGACACTTTTTGGAGAAGGGCTGCCATGCGCATCTCCTCGATCATATCTAGACTGTTGTTCGCTGCCGCACCGTCAGTTCCCAAAGCAACCATCACCCCCGCTTTTTGCATCGCCGCAATTGGGGCAATCCCACTTCCTAGCTTGGCATTGCTCTTCGGGCAGTGAACGACGCTCACCTCCCGTTCGGCCAGAAGATGAATATCGTCCTTGTCAACATGAACACAGTGAGCTGCCAGGACCGGGATCGATAAGGCGCCGAACCGATCAAGCGTGGCTACCGGACTCAATCCCCTCTGCGCTCGACACTGCTCCACTTCCTCCCGCGTTTCCGCAAGGTGAGTGTGAAGGATAACCTCATACTTTTGTGCCAGCTCGATCGCTGCCTTCCATACTTTCTCGCCACACGTATAGACCGCATGTGGACTAAGCGCGGTCTTGATTCTGCCGTCTCCAGCTCCCTCCCAACGAGTAATCACTGCCTCCGCCTTCTTAAGCTCTGCCTTCCCATGCGCGTCAAGCTCTGGGGCGACAACGCCATAGGAGAGCACCGCCCGCAGGCCAACCTCCTCCACCGCGCGCCCTACCTCGTTGGTATAAAAATACATATCAGCACACATAGTCGTCCCCGCGCGGATCATCTCAGCGAGTCCAAGGAGGGAAGCCCAGTAAACTTCTTTCGGACTTAACTCCCTCTCGACCGGCCAGATGTGATCCTCAAGCCAGGTTCGCAACGGTAGATCGTCGGCAAGCCCGCGAAAGAGGACCATCGGAAGATGGCTATGCGCATTGACCAACCCAGGGATCGCTAGTTTCCCCTCTCCTTCAATCACCGCTTCACCGGGATTGATCGGCAGGGGATCCTCGCTGATGGTGCTGATCCTCTTTCCGTCAATACGGAGATTTATAGTCTTAACTACCGTGGCGCCGTCGATGACCGCCGTGATATTCCTAAGGACTATTCCCATCCAACCTTCTTTGTCTATAAAGCTCTTTGCAAGAGAAATTATAGCTGCTTCAAGGAAGGACCGCAACGCGCTCTTAAAGGTGACAAGCCATCCTCTTGCCTTCTTTCTTGCTATGCGGCTATTATATTGAAGGCCACCGAAGATGATGAATAAAGGACACAGAGCCGGGCAGTGGGGAGAGGAGATCGCCTGCGAGTACCTACGCAATCAGGGATATGAAATCGTCGAGCGCAACTGGCACTCGAGGTTCGGAGAGGTGGACATAATCGCCCGGGAAGGGGATACACTCGTCTTTGTCGAAGTAAAAGTGCGTACTGGATCGGGGTTCGGAGGCCCGGAAGCGGCACTCACCGCCAGGAAACGTGCGCGGATTACCGCAACGGCACGCGCCTATCTAAGCAGAGTTGATGCCGATCTTCCGGTACGCTTCGACTTTGTGGCACTTATAGGAGAGAAGGTCAAGTTGTATCGGGACGCATTTCAGGTTGAGGAACCATGTTCGCGCGGTTGCTGAGCGCTGTCGTTGTGGGAATCGACGCTGCGTTGGTGGAGGTTCAATGCGATGTAGCGAGTGGGCTTCCTACGTTTCAGGTCGTCGGTCTACCGGAGAAGGAAGTGACCGAGAGTAGGGAGAGAATCCGCAGCGCTATTAAAAACTCGGGCTACAGCTTCCCGGCCAAGCGGATCACCGCAAACCTTGCTCCGGCCGATTTGCGCAAAGAAGGAGTAGGGTTTGACCTGCCATCAGCGCTGGGAATCCTAGTCGCTTCCGGGCAGATCCCTTCTTTGACCTCTCAATATCTCGTCTTGGGAGAGCTCTCCCTCAACGGCGAGGTGCGAAGGATCCACGGAGTTCTTCCGATCGCGCTTGCAGCAAAGCAGGCGGACCTTAAAGGGATGATCGTCCCCGAGGCAAACGCCACTGAGGCCGCTCTCGTCGACGGAGTAGCCGTCTATCCAGTACGAACCCTCGCCGAGGCGGCCTCCCTCCTCTCTGGTGAACTTACCGTCCCCTGTTTTAAGATCGACCGCGACGCACTGATGGCCCAGGTAACCGCCCCGCCACGTGTGGACATCGTTGAGGTTAAAGGGCAGGAACAAGCGAAGCGGGCGCTTGAGGTTGCAGCAGCAGGAGGGCACAACCTGTTGATGATCGGCCCGCCAGGCGCGGGAAAGAGTCTGCTTGCCCGCTGCCTGCCAGGAATCCTTCCTCCCCTCTCCTTTGCCGAGGCGCTCGAGGTAACACGTGTATACAGTATCGCGGGGATGCTAGATCGGGACACCCCTTTAATCACACAACGGCCATTCCGGTCACCGCACCATACCATCTCCTACGCGGGGATGGTCGGCGGTGGACGTGGCCTCCCTGGCCCAGGGGAGATCACCCTTGCCCACCACGGGGTTCTTTTCCTCGACGAACTCCCTGAGTTCGATCGCCGCGTCGTGGAGACTCTCCGTCAGCCGCTTGAGGATCGCAGCATCCTATTATCGCGGGCCGGGGTATCGGTCCGTTACCCGTCTAACTTTACCCTCGTCGGAGCGATGAACCCCTGCCCATGTGGCCACCTGGGCGATCACTTGCACCCCTGCACGTGCAACCCGCACGAGATCAGACGTTATCGTAAAAGGCTCTCCGGTCCGTTTCTCGATCGGATCGATCTATTCGTCGAGGTTCCCCGTCTTACCCCGGAAGAGCTCCTCACCCGGCCGCAGGGGGAGGACTCACACGCGATTCGTGCTAGAGTTGAGAAGACAAGACGGATACAATGGGAGAGAATGAAGGATAAACCGGGCCGGTTTTCCAACGCCGAGCTAAATTCAAAGGAGATAGCGAAGTATTGCGCATTAGACCAGGATGCAAAGGGGCTTTTGGAGATGGCGATCGATCGTTTCGCATTAAGTGCGCGCGCCTACACGCGCGTCCTCAGGGTAGCACGGACGATCGCCGACCTCAGTGGAGCCCCGCTAATCCGTGCGGAACACCTTGCCGAGGCGATCCAGTACCGGTCGATCGACGAGGACCTTGCTTAGAGGAGGCGACATGAAAAGAGCATTGGCGTTGATCCTAGGATTAATCGTTGCTGGAGGAATAGTTACTGGAGCGAGGGCGGCCGATTTTCCACTCACCGTAGCAGGGATCCAGGTCGATGGAAACGCAAAGATCCGTACACAGGAGATCCGCAAGGCTGTCCCGTTTCATTTGGGCGATGAGATAATAGCCGACGATCTGAAGAGAGCCTCACAGGCGATTTTCGATCTTGGTTGGTTCAGCGAGGTGATCCCCGAGGTCGATGAGGAGGGGATAATCCTCTTTCACGTGGTGGAGAACCCAGTGGTGGATAAGGTCGAGATCACCGGAAACGTCAATAAAGAAACAATCGAAATCCTCGGGCTCACCCTCTTTCGTGTGCGGATCATGCCCTCAGACAGAATCCGCCGCATTCTGCGTGACCACGGCGTGAAGAAGGGGAAGGTGCTCAATAACCACTCCCTCGATGAGGGGTTAGAGGCAGTAATCGACACCTACGACAAGAAGGGGTACACCCTGATCATGGTGGGGAAGGTCGTCCCCGGTGAAATTCTCCAGATCGAGATCATCGAAGGACGGGTTACCGACAATGTGATCACCGGTCTTAATACCGTCCCCACGGAGGTTGCGCAGGAAATGATCGATCTTCCTCTCAAGAAATGTCTGAAGAAGGTGACAATTCAGCAGGTTCTCATGCGGCTCAAGGCCTCAGTCTACTTCTTAAACGTTGAGGTGGCCCCACAACAGGGGGTGATGCCCGACTCGATCCGGCTGGTGTGGACCCTTTCCGAACGAACCCTGATCGATGCCCCGGTTGAGATCGAAAGAATCGACCTTGAGGGGATCACCCTCTTCCCCGCGAAGATTGCAACCGCCTCGTTAAAGGAAGTCCCTCAGGAGCCCATCAATAACTACCAACTCCTGCAGACCCTCCAAGGTCTCTATGACCTTTACTATCAGACCGGTTATATCATGGTGCGCTTTTCCGTAGAAGAGGTGAAGGCTGGTCTCCTACACCTAAAAGTGGAGGAGGGAAAGATCGGGGAGATCACCTTGCAGGGGAACGACCACACCAAGGGCTACGTCATCATAAAGAACCTTGGCCTAAAGGAGGGAAACATCCTGAACCGGGAGCGGCTTGCCGTCACCTATCAGGGGCTAATGTCGCTTGGCTACTTCAAATCGGTGAACATCGTCCCCGAGTGGAGCGATGGCGCGGTCCGCCTCTCAATTTCAATCGTCGAAAATGAGAAGCTGGGAGGAATAAACGGATCGATTGCGTATTCCCCTAAGAGTGGCGGTTTGGTGGGAAAGCTTGACTACAGCCAGAAGAACCTGCTTGGCACAGGACAGGATTTGTCGTTCTCCTATAGCCGTGGCCTGATTGTGGAGCAAAGCGCGATGTGGGACATTGGCTACAGCACAGTCTCCTTCTTCCCCGATTTCAACCGCGTCGGGTTCGATCTCTACCGAAAGAGCGAGGAAAAGACGATCGACGAAGAGGAGCCGCAAACGTTCCTCACTGTGGGCGGGAGGGGCTCGGTGAGCTACCCGTGGGCCGACTATACTAACCTTGACCTCTCCTACAAGCATGAGACGGTTAGCACGAGCGACGATCCCCTCTGGCACCCGATCGACTCGGTGACGATCGGCCTGCGCTTCGACGACGTAAACAACCCGCGTTTCCCCACGGCAGGGAGCCGCCGCGCGCTCTCCTTGGAGAAGGCGGGAGGGTTTGCATCCGGACCTGATTTCTCCAAGCTTAACCTGCAATGGATCCACTTCTCTCCAGTCAGAGCTAACCTGCCGTTTATCGCAGAACGCAATCAGGTCCTTGCCATCCGCCTTGCCTTGGGATGGGGTGTAGATCTTCCCACTTCACAGGCCTACAACCTCGGTGGCCCCACAACCATCCGGGGAGTGGAATCTTCATTGGTCAAACAGCTGTGTTACACCAACGTGGAATACCGGTTAGCGGTGGTAGAGGGATTGACCGCTACCCTCTTCCTTGATGGGGGAGTCGATCTTGACCAAGTGAGCCTCGCGGGTACAAAGGGCTCATTCGGGCTGGAGTTCGGGGTCGAGGCGGCGGGGATGTATGTGCGCCTGGACATGGCCTGGGTCCTCGGTGAAGAGATGAGCCCGGTCCCCCGATTCGACTTTGCCTTTGGCCCAATGTTCTAGGGTGACAACGAGTTCAACCCGCCCTATAATCCGATAACGACTTTAAAAAGGAGGAAGAAATGTCAAGGAACATTTTAATTGTAGCAGTAATCGCGTTGATTCTGGGAGCCGGAGCTCTGATCCTCCAGTTTGCCCTACCTTCTGGTGGTGGAGCGAACGAGGCCACTGTTAAGGCGCTCGAAGACCGTGTAGAAGACCTGGAGACAAAGTCTACCTCTCCGATTAAGATCGCCTACATCAACGCTGAGGAGGCGTTCACTGTCTTCACCGACGCAGTAAAGGACCTGCGCCAGAAGGCGGTGGACAAACAGTCGGAGAAGGTGCAGCTGCAGCAGCAGTACCTGGCGAGCGCCATCTCTAAGGAGGAGTACGAGACCCGCCTAACTGAGCTTGAGACGGAGCTGTTACAAGCGCAGCTCAACATCGACATCGGGACGATTGACAGGATGATCGCTTCCACTGGGTTCTCCGATATCCGCAACGACCTGGAACGCCTGCGTGAAGAGGCGCAACCGATAATCGACGAGATGAAGAAGCTGGTGTCAACGGTGCGGGTAGGAATAATCGATCCGCAGGAGTTTCAAAATCGCTATAACCAGGTGAAGACCGCATTCACCCAACTCGATCAACTCCTTACCCAGGCGGCAACCTCGAAGATTGTGCAGGCAGCGGATAAGATCGCAGTGGAGAATGGCTACGACCTTGTTTTGCGATCAAAGAACGTCATCATCTATCGTAACACAGCGAAGCTTGTAGATATCACCGATTTCGTCAAGCACGAACTGGCTACGTACTTGTAGTCCCTCATGCCTCGGAATATTGAAGAGATCCGGAGGTTACTACCTCTCCGCTACCCCTATCTGATGATCGATCGGATCCTGGAAGAGGGGGAGGAACATATCCTCGCACTGAAGAACGTGACGATCGATGAACCGTTCTTCCAAGGGCACTTCCCCGAGCCGTACCCCGCAGTGATGCCGGGGACACTGATTCTGGAGGCGATGGCCCAAGCGGCTGCCTTCCTCCTTAAACGGGATCAAGGCAAGGTCGGATACCTCGCCGCAGTGGAGAAAGCCCGATTCCGCAAGAAGGTCGTCCCTGGGGATCAGATCGTGCTATCTGCTCACACGTTGCGAAAGAGGAAAGGGCTGGTGCAGGCTGAGGTTGAGGCCTTGGTCGAGGACGAGGTAGCGGCGAGCGCAACCATCTCGCTTTTAATCGCGGGGAGTGCTGATGTGGAACAGACTCGTTGAGTGCGTTCCTAACATCAGCGAGGGACAACGCCGCGAGGTCATAGAGGAGATCGCCGGCGCTGCAGAGGGCGAGGGACGGCGGGTGATCGACCTCAGCATGGATGCCGACCACAACCGCTCAGTGATCACTCTCATTGGGGAGCCGGAAGGGCTTGCCAATGGGGTCATTAACCTCGCGAGAAAAGCGGTGGAACGAATCGATCTGCGGAAGCACCGAGGAGCGCATCCGCGCATGGGAGCGGTTGACGTCATCCCATTCATCCCGGTGTGTGGCGTCACGATGTCAGACTGCGTCTCGCTATCTCGAAAAGTAGGAGAAAGGATCGCAAAAGAACTTAAGGTTCCGGTCTATCTGTATGAGGAGTCGGCAACGAGCCAGCAGCGACGAAACCTAGCCGCGATCCGAAAAGGGGAATTCGAGGGTTTCGCTGAGAAGATCGCCGATCCACAGTGGCAGCCGGACTTCGGCGAGCCGCGGCTGCACCCGACCGCTGGTGCCGTCGCGGTAGGAGCACGCGAGTTTCTAGTCGCCTACAACATCAATCTCAAAACCTCTGAACTCAAGGTGGCAAAGGAGATCGCCGCTGCGGTCCGCTTCTCAAGTGGTGGGTTGCGCTACGTCAAGGCCCTTGGCTTACACTTAAAAGAACGGGGGATTGTTCAGGTGTCGATGAACCTAACCAACTTCAAGAAGACCTCGATCCTTAAGGTCTTCGAATTTGTAAAGCGCGAGGCGGAGCGTCGTGGGGTGATGATTCTGGAGAGTGAGATCGTAGGAAAAGTCCCTCGTCAAGCCCTGTACGACGTCGCGGCCGCCGCGCTACAGCTTAAGGGGTTCCCCCCGGGGCTCCTCCTCGAAGAGCAGATTGAGAAGGCCCTTCGTGAGGATCGCTAATCGGGAGGTCTCCCGTATCACAATTGTTGGGTTCGGCCGCACCGGCCACGCAACAACGGAGTTTTTTCTCTCCCGGGGGGTGAGGACCTTTGTCAGTGATTCGGCCGTGCTCTCCGACTCCGATCGCGCCTTCCTCGCAAGGCGAGGAATCCCCTACGAAGAGGGCAGGCACACCGAGGCGGGACTTGCTGACGCCGAGTTAATCGTGCTCAGTCCGGGTGTCAATCCCACTCTTCCACTCCTCGCCAAGGCCAAAGAGCGGGGGATTCCCATCCTATCGGAACTTGACCTTGCCTATCAGGTTAGCCCGATGGTGCCGATTATCGCTGTTACAGGTACGAACGGGAAAAGTACTACGGTGAAACTCATCGAGGCTCTCTTGCTCCAAAACGGTGTCAAAACGGTCGTCGCTGGGAACATCGGGATCCCATTTATCTCAATCGTCGATCGTGCAACCGCCTGCAACGCGATCATCCTTGAGGTCTCAAGCTTCCAACTCGAACAGTCGAGGGTTTTTCACCCTCAGGTGGCAGTCCTATTGAACCTCACCCCCGATCACCTAGACCGCCACAAGACAATGGTGGCCTACACGACCGCCAAGGGGCGCCTCTTTCTACACCAGACATATGAGGATACCGCCATCCTTCCAAGCGATCTTGCCGAAACCTTCCCCAAGATTCAGGCACGACGGGTCCTCTTCGACCGGCTGGATCTTTCCTCACTCCCGTTTATCGTGGATCTTCCCCCGCATCATCGAGCCAACCTGCAGGCAGCAATCGCTGCCTGCTCCGCTCTTGTTGCAAACTTCGATCCTTCTCATACCCGCCTCGAAGACCTCCAGAAAGCCCTCTTTCTTCCCTTCCGTCTCTGTAGGGAAGGGGAAATTAACGGGGTGCGGATAGTGAATGACTCCAAATCGACCAACGCCGCCTCTACGTTGGCTGCACTTAGAAGCTTTAACGAGCCGCTCGTCCTCATCCTCGGAGGAAGACACAAACAAGCTGGATACGTTCAACTTGGTCAAGCAATTGCCGCTTGTGCCGCACGCAAGACGATCCTCTACGGTGAAGCCGCTGCTTTCCTGCAAGAGACTCTAAAGGCCGCCGGTTACACACGGGTGGCGGTCTTTCTTGATCTTCAAAGTGCCTTCGAGGCTGCACTTGCCGTAGCCCAATCCGGAGATGTTCTCCTCTTCTCACCGGCCTGCTCCAGCTACGATCAGTACCAGGACTACCTAAGGCGGGGCGAAGCCTTCTCTCGCCTCGTACGCGCACATCCCTCCTTCTCACCCCCACAACAAGAACGCTAAGTCCCCTCCCTCCAGGACAGGTGTCCCGTCCTGCAGTCGCGGACTTTCCCCCCTATCCCGACAGCGTTCCTTCTACCAATAGGACAACTGCGGTATTCATCTGGAAGCGCAGGGGAGGCGAGGTCAGCTGCATGTCAACCCCTAGCGAATAGTGCTTCTTCAGGAGGCGAGAGTGGAAGGACGAACTGACAAGGGAATTGTGTTGGTTACTTCTCTCCTCCTCTTATATGGCCTAGTCATGGTTTATAGTGCGAGCGCTCCCTTCTCCCTAAGACACTTCCACAGTGATTCCTATCTCTTTTTAAAACAGCTTATAGCAGCGGTGATCGGAATCGGCCTCCTCGCCCTCTTCACTCGTTTCGACTACCACCGTTTAGAACATTTAGATGATATCCTCCTTGTTGGATCGTTCTTGCTGACGGCAATAACCGTCCTTCCTCTTCCGGGTGTGGGCGACGGCCGCTGGCTTCACCTGGGGCCGCTCGCGCTACAGCCAACTGAGCTACTCAAGTTCTCGCTGATCGTCTACCTCGCAGCAACTATCGAACGTAAAGGAGAGCGAATCACATCTTTTGTAGAGGGAGTCCTTCCATTTGTTATTGTCCTCCTCGTCATCGCTGGAGTAGTGATGAACCAGCCCGACTTTGGAATGATGCTCCTCTTCGGAGCGGTGACCGCGGTGATGCTCTTCCTCGGCGGGGCGCGAGTTTCTCACTTGATCTGGCTTACTGTGGGGAGCCTTCCCTTTATCTACCTTGCGGTACGGCTTGCTCCCTATCGCCTGAGCCGAATTATCTCCTTTCTCAATCCGCACATGTATAGTACCTCCTCCGGATATCAGACGATTCAGTCACTGGTAGCCATCGGGTCCGGAGGGATCGTCGGTCGGGGCCTGGGAGCGTCGCGGGCAAAGCTGTTTTATCTCCCCCAATCGTACAACGATTTCATCTTCTCAATCACAGCGGAGGAGTTAGGCCTAATCGGGACGCTGGTGCTGATCGGTTTATTCTCCACCTTCGTCTGGCTCGCCTTTGGGATCGCCAGACGGGCTTGTGATCGGCTAGGAACTCTCCTGGCATTGGGAATCGGGTTCACCATCTCCTTTCAGATCATCCTCAACCTTGGGGTCGCATTGGGGGTCCTCCCTGTCACCGGGCTCACACTCCCATTTATCAGTAACGGCGGCTCCTCGCTACTCGTTACTCTGGCCATGGTCGGGGTGTTACTCAACGTCTCAAAGCAGGGAGGATGAGGATGCGAATCCTAATAGCAGGTGGAGGAACAGGGGGACACTTCTACCCCGCGCTGGCCGTGATGGAGGAACTTTCGCACCGCAAGAGCAAAGTAAAGCTCGCCTACATCGGTACCCGCAGGGGAATCGAAGCACGAATTCTCCCATCCTATCCTCAGATTCACTTCTACTCGATTCATGCACACGGCCTTCAGCGTGGCCGTCCTTTACAGAACTTATATGCCCTTCTTGTACTAGTCGTTGCCCTACTGGAAAGCCTCGCCATTCTCCTTGATTTCCGCCCACAGGTCATCATCGGAATGGGAGGGTACGCCTCCTTCCCGGCGGTCCTGCTTGGATCCCTGCTGAAAAAGGTATTTCCTATGCGGACTGTTATCCACGAGCAGAATGCCGTCGCCGGACTGACAAACCGCCTCCTCTCCCCGTTTGTTGACAAGGTGCTCGTTTCCTATCCTCAGACCACACGAATCTTTACATGGGCAAGGCAAACGGTGGTAACCGGAAACCCCATCCGCAAGGAATTCCTCCTTGCCAAGAGGAGCGAGGCACTCTATCACAAGTTTGATCTTAACTCGCAGCGTCGTACAGTCCTCGTCTTCGGTGGCTCGTATGGCTCGACCGCGCTGACCACCGCCGTTTTGCGTGCTAAAGCCCTCATCGCCCAAAACAGGGGGATTCAAGTCCTCCTCGTCACGGGAAACACTGGCGAAGAGCAAGCGATCAGGAATGAGCTTCTTCAGGCAGGTGTGGAGAACGTGGTCGTGCGCCGTTACATCGACCGGATGGGAGAAGCATTTGCCCTAGCTGACCTGATCGTCTCCCGCGCCGGTGCGACCACACTTGCCGAGATTACCTCATGCGGGAAGCCAGCATTGTTGATTCCGTGGGGAGGTGCAGCCAACGGACATCAGTGGAAGAACGCGCGTGTCCTCGAGGAAGAAGAGGCTTGCACCCTTGCCAAGGAGAAGGAAATCTTGGAGCAGGGCTTAGCAAAGCTCATCGAGCAGATGTTAGACAACCAAGAGCGTCTCACTAGACTGGCGAAGAATTCCCTGCGCCTTGGCCAACAGCGAGCGACGGCATCGATACTAAGCGAAATCACTACTTTGGCGAGGGAGGCGCGAACGTGATCAGTGCGGGGAAGCGATATCACTTCGTGGGTATCGGCGGGGCAGGAATGAGCGGACTTGCTGCAGTGATGCTTGCCGGGGGGGCAAAGGTCTCCGGCTCGGACCTACGAGAAAATGATGAGATCCTACAATTAAGGCGAGCAGGAGCGCGTATCCACCTCGGCCATGACCCCAATCTTCTCGATACAAAAGTCGACGGCGTGATCGTCTCCTCAGCGATCGGGGAGGAGAACGCAGAGATCAAGGTAGCACGAGAGCGCGACGTTCCAGTAGTGCGCCGCCTGCACGCCCTGGCATCCCTGCTTCGTAGATATCGCAGCATCGGTGTTGCTGGTACCCACGGAAAGACGACCACCACTGCCATGCTCGCCACCATCTTAAGCAAAGTGGATAAGGATCCGAGCTACCTCGTCGGTGCGCACTGCCCTGGGTTAGGGGGAAATTCTCACCTCGGCCGTGGGGAGTTCTTCATCACCGAGGTGGACGAGAGCGATGGGCTATTCCTCGCCCTCCATCCAACGGTTGGTATCCTCAACAACATCGGCCGCGATCATCTGAACACCTACCATACCCTTGCAGCTATCAAAGAGGGCTTCGCACAGTATATTCGCCAGTCAGAGAAGGCCGTCCTGGCGATCGACGATGCAAACGTACGCGACCTAGCAGGGCAACTGCAAGACGCCCTCACTGTAGGGCTATATCGAGGAGCTAAGCTTCGTGCTACCGGAGTCATACACCATCACTTCCACACCCACTTTAATCTCGTTGACCGTGGGAAGCCGATCTGCCCGGTCTTCCTTCCAGCCCCTGGGGATCACAACGTGCGCAATGCCCTGTGTGCCATTGGAGCTTCATCTCTCGCCGGCGTTTCGCTTACTGATGCCGCTGCCGCTCTTAGCGGCTTCCAGCTCCCGCGCCGGAGATTTCAACTGCTGGAGGAAAACGGGGTAACCGTCGTCGATGACTATGCCCACCTCCCCGAGGAGATCGAGGCGACCTTGCAGGCGATCCGCGACGGGTGGGATGGAAGGCGAATCGTGGCCATCTTCCAGCCGCATCGCTACAGCCGCACACAGGCGATCGGAGCCGAGTTCGGGGACGCGTTCCGCCAGGCTGACACAGTAATCGTAACATCGATCTACCCGGCCTCGGAGAAGCCAATTCCTGGGGTCTCCTCGCGAGAGATAGTTAAGGCAATCGGACACTCCACAGATGCGGAACTTCGTTTCATCCGGAGTAAAGAGGAGGTTGTCTCCTTCCTTAAAGGATATGTCAAGCCAGAAGACTTCATCATCAGCTTTGGCGCTGGAGATATCTGGACAGTGACCGAGGAGCTATCTTGCTTCCTGAAAAAGGGACGTTTCTGCCCAGAATAGACCAATCGGCCTTTACCAAGGAGCTTTGTGCGTTGCGAGGCAATCTCCGCTTTGAGGAACCCCTTGTATGTCACACCACGATCGGTGTCGGTGGAAAAGCGGCCTTCTTCTTCTCCCCAGAGAGACCTCATGCCCTCGTAGAGACGATCCGCTGCTGTCGCCGTTATGGCTACCCCTACCTCCTGTTGGGAGCCGGTTCCAACCTCCTCTTCTCCGATTGCGGCTATCCGGGGTTGATAATCTCGACGGAACAGCTACGAGGGATCACCCTTGCGGAGGGGAGTGTACAGGTGTTTGCGGGCGAGCCTCTTCCCGCACTCCTTAACGCTGTTAACCGTGCGGGAATACGCTCGCTCAACTTTCTCGCGGGGATCCCTGGCTCACTTGGAGGAGCCATCGCAATGAACACGGGCATCCCTCAACGTACAATTGGCGATACGATTGAAGAAGTCGCTGTTCTCAATCCGCATGGAGAGGTTATGGTCCTGAAAGCCAAGGACTGTGGTTTCTCCTATCGGCAAAGTAGAATCCTTGAACAGCGGCTGCCTGTCCTGTGGGCACGATTGCGCTTGGACGGCAGACCGTACGATCGGGGCGAGATCCTCACACACCGTCGTGCGAGTCAGCCGCTCTCTGCTTTAAGCGCCGGCTGTGTGTTCAAGAACCCTCGCGGCCTCTCTGCCGGGAGAATGATCGACAAGGCCGGTCTGAAGGGGCTTAGCGTTGGAATGGCCAAGGTATCTGAAAAACATGCCAATTTCATCGTCAACCTTGGCGGGGCGCGATGCGCTGAGATCCGCAAATTAATTGACATTGTACGCCAAAAGGTGTATAAAAGCTTTCGCATTCTGCTCGAACTGGAGATTGAGGTCATTGACGGGTGAGAGAGGGGGAACCTAAAAGAAGAGCTATTTACCGGGTTGCTGTTATAGGGGGGATTCTTATCGCTGCTGCTATCATCACCCTGTGTACACCTTGGTTGCGTCTCTTTGATCTTCGGGAGATTGTGGTGAGGGGAAACTGCCACATCTCAACGGAGGAGATCACGTATTTAGCCGGGTTCCGCATGGGGGGTAGCCTCCTGCGGACACCGGTCTCTCGTGCCTCAAAAGCGCTTTTGGGACTCCCATGGGTGAAGGCGGTTTCTATCCAGCGGGTCTATCCGCATAGGCTAGAAATCATCATCCAAGAACGCACGCCAATCGCGGTGGTGTCTGACCCCGCAAAAGGAGACAGCCTGCTGATCATCGGAGAGGGCGGAGTAATCGTTAAACAGACAAGTGACGAGGCTCCCACAACCCTTTTAGCAAGAGGCGTGAATCTCACCGGAGACGCTCCTGGTGCGCGACTAGTGGACGAGAGGGCGGTAGTGGCGCTCGAGTGCATCTACCGGAAGGGGTTGAGCGAAGGCCCCTTCCACCTTATCGATTTCTCCGATCCCTCCTCGGTCACCCTGCATGGAGAGGATGAACTAAAGGTCGCCCTTGGGCCGGTTGACGGAATCGGACCGCGGATCGACGCACTGGCAGCCTTGCTTTTGACAATCGATCTGCCGGAGTATCGATCAATAGATCTCAGATTTGGGGGTGAGGCGATTCTTGTACCCCGTAAGGTGGTGAACAGATGAGAAAGGAAAGAGTGGTGGTCGGCCTGGATGTGGGGACCACCAAGGTTGCCGCATTGGTCGGGAACGTAATCGATGGAACGATCGAGATAATCGGCCTTGGGAAAGCAGAGTCACACGGCCTAGAGAAAGGGGTGGTCGTGGACATCGGCCGCACGATCGCGTCCATTCGCAAGGCGGTCGAGGAAGCGGAGAACATGGCCGACGTCAAGATCGACTCGGTCTACGTCGGCATCGCGGGTAAGCACATCACCTCGATTAACAACAGTGGGACCGTCTCCATCAACCGTCCAGATCGAATCATTGCCCAGGACGACGTGCGCCGCGTTGTGGATACGGCACAGGCGATCCAACTCCCACCGGAGAGCGAAATGATCCACGTTATCCCACGCCAGTACATCGTAGACGGGCAGGATGGAATCACCGACCCGGTAGGGATGACGGGGACGCGACTCGAGGTCGACGTGCACATCGTCACCGGCGCGATCACGGCAGTGCACAACCTGGTCCGCTGCGTAGAGAGCTTAGGAATCAGAATCCGGCAGATCGTCCTCGAACCGCTTGCCTCGTCGATGGCGGTCCTCTCCTCAGCGGAGAAGGAGCTTGGGGTAATCTTGATGGATATTGGTGGCGGGACCACGGACATCAGTGTGTTTCGCGGAGGAGACATCTGGTTCTCTAAAGTGATTCCAATCGCGGGGGAGCACATCACAAATGACATAACCGTCGGTCTTCAGACCCCGATTGAGGAAGCGGAACTGGTCAAGAAGCAGGCAGGGACAGCGTTGGTTGAAAGCGTTGGCGAAGACGAGAAGATCGAAGTGGCAACAATCGGTGGAGACGAGAAGAAAACCGTCTCCCGCAAGAAGCTGGCCAAAATCATCGAGCCGCGGGTGGAGGAACTCCTCGACCTGGGGTTGCAGGAGGTGGAGGACGCCGGCTACCGTGACCTGGTCCCGGCGGGTTTAGTCCTCACCGGGGGAACCTCTCTGCTCAAGGGGATCGCCGAGTTCGCCGCTCAGCGATATGAGATCCCAGTCCGGCAAGGGAAGATCCCACAAGGGATCCACGGACTACGGGATATCGTGGAGTCACCGGTCTACGCCACATCGATTGGGCTGTTGCGCTACGCCGTGGAGATGAAGGACTTCAAGAAGACCCGATTTGGGCGAAAAAGAACTTCCCTGGTTAGCAAGCTTTTCACCTGGTTCAACCGTTTCTTCCGGGGGTAACAGATGGAAGATGAGAGGAACCTCGTAATGCCGCCTGCCCGGTTGATGGTTATCGGTATTGGCGGTGGTGGGGGAAACGCCGTCGACCGGATGTACAACACCAGGGTGAGCGGAGTGGAACTGGTTGCTGTCAACACGGACGCGCAGGTTTTGGAGGTCGTCCAGGCGCAGCGCACCCTTCAGATCGGCCGCAAGCTGACCGGCGGTCTAGGGGCCGGTGGAGATCCGGAGATCGGGAGGCTCGCTGCCGAGGAGAGCCGTGAGGATGTCATGGATCTCCTCGATGGGATTGACATGGCATTCATCACCTGCGGGATGGGCGGCGGGACTGGAACCGGCGCCGCACCGGTGATCGCTTCTCTAGCAAAGGAAGCAGGGATCCTCACGACAGGAATCGTCACCCGGCCGTTCTCGTTCGAGGGGCTGGCACGGGCGGGGAAGGCAGAGGCGGGAATCGCACGCCTCTCCCAAGTCGTCGACGCGCTCATCACTATCTCCAATGACAAGCTCCTCAAGGTCGCTCCGTCAGACACCCCGATCACCAAGGCGTTCGAGATGGCCGATGAAGTTTTACGGGAGGGGGTAGAGGGGATCTCGGACCTGATCACCATCCCGGGGATGATCAATCTTGACTTCGCCGATATCGAGAGCGTAATGCGCGGTGCCGGCACTGCTATGATGGGAATCGGCGAAGGCCAGGGTGATGGGAAGACGAAGGAAGCGGCACGAAACGCGATTTCTTCCCCGCTGCTCGACGGCTCGATCAAAGGAGCGCGCAAGGTGATCATGAACATCACCGGTGGGTCTGACCTGACCTTGGAGGAGGTCACCGACGCAGCATCCCTGATCCGCGAAGCTGTTTCAGATCGGGCAGACATCATCTTCGGAACAGCAATTCGCGATGGAATGGAGCAGGTCCGCCTGACAGTCATCGCAACCGGTTTTCCGCTCTCTTTCACCGGCGAGGAGGAGGGAACACCATTCGGCAATGAGATGATGCTCGCTAAATTACAGCAGGAGAGCCGGCTGGGGGAGGATGACTTTGACATCCCCACCTTCCTGCGCCGCCGCAGGGCGCACGAGGAAGCAGCTCCTCGTCCGTGGGGAGAGAAAGGGAACTAGATCCTGGCTGCACCGCCAAGACGTGATCTTTGCGGGATTCGAATCTGGGAAGTCTTAAATAGCCTTCAGCAATCAGCCAAGAGTAAAACTGTTGTGAGCTGACGGCTGAATACTGAGAGCTGATTGCTGCTTTTGATCTCTATAGGAATCCAGGAGACCAGGAAAAGGATCGACTTCCTACTCTCTTATATCAGAGAACTACGGTTTTGTTTCTCCTCCTGCATTTCTGGTCTCCTCATTAACAAAACCGCAGACAGATCCCCGTCAACGTGATGGTTATCACACACTGGAGCGATGCATCTGTTCATGCTTATGTCCAATAGGTGTTAGCAGAATGACCGGGCACATGAGGGGACGAAGTTCCGCCGCCTGTTTGCTCAAAACGTGTCCTTTTTATGATATACTATCCACGAAGAAATGTGTCACAATAGAAGAGGGCGTGTCTGATTAGGGTGA
>Ga0209121_10001143_pt1 | contig 27797 bp, 29 predicted proteins | sample Cruoilmetagenom3_FD_187292 | JGI IMG/M metagenome (GOLD analysis project Ga0209121, IMG submission 187292) | Oil polluted marine microbial communities from Coal Oil Point, Santa Barbara, California, USA - Sample 3 (SPAdes) (version 2) | ecosystem: Environmental > Aquatic > Marine > Oil seeps ...
ATTATAAATTAAAATAATTATTTTCCATTAATTGTCAAGAGATTAAATAGTCTATAAGGAAATAGATGATTTTGGTTTAAAAAATAGAAAAGGCTACTTCAGACCTTCTTATTGTTTTCCACTTGAATATAAAGATTTCCTAAATTATGCCTTTATTTACGAGTTCTGCAAATTTTTCAAAGGTTCTATTATAGGTTTTTTCAACGGAGTCAGGGAAAATGCAGGCAGGGAGTTCCCTTAACCTTAAATGATACCGAATACAATCACAACATTTTCCCTTTCTTGGACAGGGTTCATAGGTACAATTGCAACTCTTAAGATTTTCTTCCTTTGCGCATTCCATATGACCTCCTTTTTGGATATATATCCAGATAGTTTAATATTGTCAAGCTTGGATTACACTACTCCAATGGAACACCCCTTGACAAATTAATTATTGTTATTATATTCAATTTGAACTATGGTTCATAAATCGGAAAAAGCGTTGAAGGCATTGAGAGTTTACCAAAAAACAAAAAGGAGGTAAATTATGCCAAGAGGAGATAGAACAGGTCCAGCAGGTTTAGGTCCTATGACAGGAAGGGCAGCTGGTTATTGTGCAGGATACCCTGTTCCTGGTTACCTTAATCCAATCCCGGGAAGAGGCTTCTATGGTGTAGGTAGAGGTGGTTATCCCCGCGGTGGAGGAAGAGGTTGGGGAGCCTGGGCACCACCATATGGGGTAAATCCATATTATGCACCACCTGCGGTGAATCCATATTATGGACCTCCTGTTGCTCCACCGCCCACTCCTGATGAGGAAAAAACTTTTCTGAAGGAGCAGCAGACTTCCCTTGAGAATCAACTTAAGGAACTCAGAGAAAGACTTAAAGAACTGGAAAAACAAGGGAAAAAATAGGACCAATGAAGGAGGGAAGGTAAAAATTATTTTTATCTTTCCTCCTTCTATTTTAACTTCAAAAATTCAGGAGGTAATATGAAACTTGCGATAAGTTCGGTTGGTAATAATCTTGATTCTGAAGTAGATAAGCGTTATGCAAGATGTAGTTATTTTATTATTTACGATACAGATAGGAAAGATTTTGAAGCAGTAAAAAACGAGGCAATAAATGCTCCGAGTGGAGCCGGTGTACAATCTACTCAATTAATGAGAGATAAAGGAGTTGAGGTTGTATTAACCGGTAATATGGGTCCCACTGCAATGAGTGTTCTAACTTCTGCTAAAATAAAGGTTGCTATTGGCGTGAAAGGGTCTGTCAGAGACGCAATAGAGAAATTTAATAAGGGTGAATATGAATTGACTGATCAATCGAATGTTGGACCTCGTTCAGGTTTTGGAAGGGTATAGGAAGTTATAAAGAATAGGAAAACGATATTGTAAAAATTGATGAAATAAATTTATGGGTATATATTCGTTTTGCTATCTTCTTTTAAAGTTTCAGGATTGAATAGTTTTTAATGATAATATCAATAGCGTCTGGAAAAGGCGGAACCGGAAAGACAACGATTGCGACAAGTTTAGCTTTAGCAGTTAGTAATATTCAATTTATTGATTGTGATGTTGAAGAGCCAAATTCTCGTATCTTTTTGAAACCCACCATTGAAAACTCACAAGAAGTAAATATCCTGTTTCCTGAAGTTGATATTGAATCTTGCACCTTCTGTGGTAAATGTGCAGAATTCTGTCAATTTAATGCTATTTCTGTTCTGGAAGACAATGTCTTAATTTTTAAAGAGTTATGCCATTATTGTGGGGGCTGTAAAATAGTTTGCCCTAATGATGCAATCTCGGAATCTAAAAGGTCTATTGGAAAAATTGAAATGGGTAATTTAAACGGTATAGAATTTATCGATGGAGCCCTAACTGTATCATACCCTACACCAACTCCAGTAATCAAACAAATGAAAAGTTATATATCTAAAGAGTTAGATACTATCATCGATTCCCCACCCGGCACTGCTTGCCCTATGGTTGAATCAGTTGAAAATAGTGATTTTTGCATTCTTGTGACTGAACCAACACCCTTTGGTTTGAATGATTTAAAATTAGCGATCGATGTTGCGGAAAAGATGAATATTAGATACGGGGTCATTATCAATCAATCTGATATAGGCGATAATAAAGTGAAGGAATTTTGCAGCAAGAAGGGGATTGAAATTTTACTTGAGATACCTTACTCGAGGAAAATCGCAGAAGGTTATTCAAGAGGGGAGAACTTGATTTCCGTAATTCCTGAATATGAATCTAAGTTTAAGAATTTATACAAAAAAATTCAAAAGATAATCAATAGTGAAAGAGTTAGTAGTTATTAGTGGTAAAGGTGGAACAGGGAAGACAACAATCACTGCTTCTTTTGCATCTCTGGCAGAAAATAAGGTAATGTGCGATTGTGATGTGGATGCGGCAAATTTATTCCTGCTATTAAATCCTACAATCCTGGAGGAAGAAGAAATAAGGTTCTCAAAAGTAGCTAATATCAATGAAGAAGAATGTAATAAGTGTGGTATTTGTGAAGAAAACTGTCGTTTCAAGGCAATCAGTGATTTTAAAGTTGATCCAATAAAATGTGAAGGTTGTGGAGTTTGTGAACTTGTGTGTCCTTTGGATGCAATTTCTCTTGAGTCTTTCACTTCAGGGAAAATATTTACCACAACTACTAAATATGGACCATTTTTTTATGCTAAATTAAACCCGGGTGCTGGAAACACTGGCAGATTGGCAACCGAGATTAGGAATAGGGCATTTAATCTTGCAAATGAGAATGGTTCTGATTTAGTAATTATTGATGGTTCACCAGGAATTGGTTGTCCTGTTATTGCATCCATTACAGGAACTGATATAGCCCTTGTAGTTACTGAGCCAACGCTTTCAGGAGAACATGATTTAGAGAGAATTATAAAACTGACTGAATACTTCAGAGTAAAAACATTTGTCTGTATAAACAAGTTTGATATTAATCCTGAAATTACCAAAAGAATCGAAAAATACTGTCAGAGTAAAGGTCATATGGTTGCAGGAAAAATTCCCTACAATCCAGTTGTTACAGAAGCAATGACAAAGGGTTTTCCAGTTGTAGAATTTGTAGATAATGAAGTAACAGATGAGATAAAAAAGATTTGGGGATTGCTTTTAAAAGAAGTGGTTAGTCCTGAAGAGCTTTGATATGATTCCTATAAAGAGTTCCAAGCCTAGACCTCTTCTCTGGAACGCGATGAAATCACCAATAGGTCCAATTTTTATTGCCTGGGAGGAGGATGAATTAGTTGAAGTTCGCTTTATTCAGGGAAACCTGGTAAAGCAGATGCTTTCGGATTTGATTAATGATTATTATGAGCCGGTTCATTCTATTAGTGGAGAACCTATACGCCAGCTGAATGAGTATTTTAAGGGTTCGCGGAAGAAATTTACCTGTAAACTCAAAACGAGTGGAACGCCTTTTAGGAAAAAAGTATGGAAAGAAATGTTGAAAATACCATACGGAATTACAAGAAGTTATGGGGAAATTGCAAGGAGGATTGGAAAACCAGGGGCAGCACGAGGTGTTGGTTCTGCTGCCCGTTTTAATTCGATAAGCATATTTATACCCTGCCATCGGGTGATCGGCAGTGATGGAAATCTTGTTGGTTATAGAGGTGGGTTAGAGGGGAAAAGATGGCTTTTAGAGCACGAATCCCGTTTTCGTTGAATGATTTTTTACTATAAATAAGAAAAGAGAAATCTAAAAATTCTTAGACCTGTTTTCCTCTTTTAATGGTATAAAAATAGAGAAAAATTGAGTAATGTATTTTATTATGAGATAGCACCTTGACTTCTATCTTAAACTCTTTAAATTTAATATAACAAACCAGGAGCAAACTTGGTAAAATCATATTTAAAGAAATTATTTGATATATCGGGTAGAGGAAATGCAACCTCTGGAATGCTTCCCATTCAAAGAACAATTGAAATCTAAAAGGAGATAGACAAAATCTATCCAAAAGTCGAGAAGAGGATTGTGGAGGTGGGAGATGGGTAAGAATCAAAGTATTTCCAGGAAGTTAATCAAATATATTCGGCCTTTAGGGGTGTCTATCGTACTTTGGATTATTTTATAGTTCGCTTTAAAGGACTTTACATACAATACCAATGCAAGTTATATATTGAGTTCAATTACACAAGGTTTAGCTTTTTTAGTTGCATTATTATTTGTAATAATCTTTTTTCTCTGTCAGTCAACCGGTAGAGTTTCTATTTTATCTCAAGTTCTAAAGCCTGACGGTTATTTTCTTTTGGGCATTTTTGTGATTAGCATAATATTCCCCCTATCGCAAACCCATTATTAAAACCCTTGTTAAAGTGTACAAGACCCAAAAACAAATATGTATATAATTAAACTATGATTAAGAAAACATTACCAGAAATTGACAAGATTCAAGAAACACTTCAGGAATTTTTTAAAAAAAGAGAGGAAATACTTTTTTCTTTCCTATTTGGGTCGATTCCTAACAATAAAACGACAGGTGTAAGTGACATTGATATTGCGGTTATGGTGGATTATAATCGGATAGATGGATCAAATTACAGATATGGATACAAAGCTGAATTAATATCCGAATTGATATCTTTACTCTCATTTAATGATATAGACCTGATTATATTAAATGACGCTCCAATCCTTTTAAAACATAGAATAGCGAGATTTGGTAAGTTAATCTATAGCAAGGATGATAGAATGAGCCTTGAGTTCCAAGTGAAGGCTCTGGAACAGTATCTCGATTTTCATCCATTGAATATTCTCCAAAGAGATTAATGGTCGATAAAGAAATAATTGAAAAGAAGTTGAATTTACTGGAAGAAACTCTGGCAGAATTAGAAGAGTTGAAGGGTCTGTCTTACGAATCACTCTCATCTTCGATACAGAACCTTTGGGTAGTTGAACATGATTACAACTGGCTATACAGACGCTTCTCGATATAGGAAGTCATATTTTAGTAGAAATGGGGGAGTGAGAAATAAACAATTATACCGACACTTTGTCCACCTCTCTTATTTTATCCCAACCTTAATAAAAACTTGAGAACCTTTTTGTGTAGATAAATATGATAAAGATTGAGGAGGATGGACTCCTGACTTTCTTCTGGAATAAAAAAGACAGATGGCATCTATATTCGGGAATGTTGCCTATACTTAACTTTTAAAAAATCGCAAAGGATGATACCATTATGTGATCAGTATTATCCATTCCCTCTTTAAGATTGATAGTAAAGCGGTCAAATACCCTAATGCCGAGGTATTTAGTTATAAAAAACTCTACTCCTGCATCGAATGGGATATACGTATAGCCTTCAGCAATAGACCCTACTACTCCACTTTGATATCCAAGCCAGGCTCCACCAAAGAATCCAAGCATCTCACTCATTGGTGCATGGTAATAAGCTCCTATAGTAAGCCCTAAAGCCGAAGTTTTAAATCCTTCAGGTAGATCCATGGTAGTTCCTCCCAAACCTACACCCAGGAGGCCTTCGAGGTTATCTATAAAGAAGTATCCGCCATAACCATGAATTAAATATGTAAAATCTTTGGCCAATAAATCTCCGATATCAGCTTCGACACCAACTTCCTTGGTTCCTACAGGAATTTGAGCAAAAAGACCAAAAGCACTAACTAATAGTATTACTATTAAGAGTTTTCGCATCTGCTCCTCCTTATTCATCGATTAAGACACCATCTGTCTTGGTGCATTATATACAGGAATCTAACAGTGTCAAGGGAAAATTATTTTTCTTACTCCTATCCAATTTTTGTAAATTTAAACTCAGCTCTGGATTATAAGAAAACTTTCTGACCTTTGTTATCCATCCTTGACATTTAATTGTATTTCAATAATTTTATATTGTTGGATAAAGGTATATTTTAAGTTTTTTAAATAAGCTTATGAGGACTCAAAAATGATAGAAATTTATACTTTTTTTAGTTATGGAGGGGTTTAAATGAGAAAAATTTCCGTTATAGTTGTTTGTATACTAATTCTGGGCTTTTTTCATAAAGCTTATGCAATTGGCCTTGGTATGCGATTAGGTCAGGGGGGTCTTATTGACGATCGTGCAGAGGATGGAAAATTAGGTGGTGACCAACTTGCTTTAGATATCAAAGTGGATAAATACCCCATTGTGGCTTCAATTTCATATGAGTCCCACAAAAAGTCTCCTGTTGCAATTTATCATTATGAAATTGCCAACTTAATTGCTCTTAATATATTCTATATTGTTCCTATAGCCGAAAAGAGGTTACATATTTACCTGGGAGGTGGAACTGGAGGGCTCGAGGTCCCCAAAGTTGATGTTCTCAATGCTATGGAAAGAGGAATCCTTTTTGACCTCATTAGTGGAATCAACATAAGGGTATTCTGGAGGATGGGTTTCTACATCGAAGGTATGTATATTTACAGCAGCAAAACAAGAAATAACACCAAAGTAATTGATTTTAGTGATGTTGGTGCATTAGTTGGTATTTCCTTTAATTTTGGTGAATGAGAATAAACTGGCGCTAAAATAAAGAAGAGGTAAAAATGGAGTATAGAAAAGGCAATGATATAGTAGATTATTTAGAGAATATCATCTATAAGGATACTCAAATTCAAGAAGACGGAATCCATCTAACAGTGTATAAGATTTTTCAGCTCACAGGTAGGGGAGAGCTCGATTTTGGAGGGAGCGAATATAAAGAATGTAAACCAAGAGAAATCCCTCCAGAAAAACGTTCTCCTGATGATAAATACGGATGGTGGTCTTTGAATAAGGGTGAATATCTTCTCGAATTTAACGAAAAGGTTGTAGAATCGTTGTTAGAAGAAAATATTCTTGTATTACAGCCTGCAGAAATGTTGACTAAAAATGGTTCTTACCATCCAACCTTTATAATAAATAAACCAGGCAGGATTACAACCACTCTCTTTGTGGGGGAAGCAGGTTTAAATATAAAAGAAAATGCGAGAATTAGCAAACTCATAGTAATTGCTAAATAATAAATAAATGCTAAAGAACATAGAATAATTATTAAGTGCAAATGATTATTACTTTTTGAATTGAAAATAAATAAAGAGGAGGTAAAAATGGAGTTTTTTCATCTAAAAGATAAAGGAACTTCATTAAGAACAGAGGTTATTGCAGGTATAACCACTTTTATGACAATGGCATACATAATTTTTGTCCAGCCCATGCTACTTTCTCAGATAGGAATGGACTTTGGCGCAGTTATGATGGCCACCATTATATCTTCAATAATCGCAACACTTATTATGGGTCTTTATGCAAATTATCCAATAGCTCTTGCCCCGGCAATGGGAGAGAATTTTCTGTTTGCATATACCATAGTCCTTGGAATGGGTGTTGCCTGGAACAAAGCCCTTGGAATTGTTTTTATTTCCGGATTGATATTTGTTATATTAACTCTTTTCAGGGTGAGGGAAGCTGTTGTGAATGCGATTCCCGACAGTTTAAAAAAGTCAATTGCAGCTGGTATTGGAATCTTCATTACGTTTATAGGCCTACAGTGGGCAGGAGTTATCGCAAAGAGTCCTGCATCGGGCGTGAGTCTTGGGTCTTTGAACACAAATTATGTATTGCTATTTTTCATAGGTCTTTTCATTATGTTTTTCTTAATTGCCAGGAAGATAAAAGGAGCTATCCTCTGGGGCATCCTTATTACAGCAGTTATCGGAATTCCTATGGGTATTATTAAGTTTCAAGGCGTTGTATCATCTCCTCCGTCAATTGCTCCGACATTTTTTAAACTCGATATACTTGGAGCCTTGAGATGGGAATATATAACACCCATTGTGGTTCTCTTTCTCCTTGATTTCTTTGATACAGTTGGCACTCTAATCGGTGTAAGTTCACTTGCAGGTTTCCTCAAGAAAGGAAAATTACCAAGGGTAGGTAGGGCTCTAATGGCAGATGCTGTTGGGACTGTAGTTGGAAGTCTACTTGGAACTTCTACCGTCTCAAGTTATATTGAGAGCACAACAGGTGTTAGTGAGGGAGGGAAAACAGGTCTTGCAAATATTTTTACAGCTTTGTGTTTCTTCCTTGCGATATTCTTTTATCCTCTGGTAAAAGCCATTGGAGGGGGATATTCAGTCGGTGAAGAAGTTTACTATCCTGTTACAGCCCCTGCGCTGGTAGTGGTTGGTTCTCTTATGATAAAGACTGTTTCAAATGTAAAATGGGATGATGTAACAGAATCAATACCCGCTTTTCTTACTCTAATTGGAATTCCTTTAACCTATAGTATATCTGATGGAATGGCTCTTGGCTTTATTTCTTATCCAATAATAAAGTTGTTTGCAGGAAGAGTAAGGGAAGTACATCCGGTTATGTGGGTGTTATTTGCTGTCTTTGCATTCAGGTTTATTGTGCTACCTACTTGATTTTACGGTTCTAATCTTTATAACTGAGGGGAGTTGTTGGCGTTTAAATTCGTTTGCTTTGACTCTCCGGATGATATCCCTAACCACCTCTTTCTTGAATCCTGCATTTACAATCTCTTCAATGCTTTTCCCTTCATCAACATAAAGTTTAAGGATGGGATCCAGAATTTTATAAGGGTGAAGTTCATCTTCATCAAGTTGATTTACATTTAGTTCTGCAGAAGGTTTTTCCTTTAATATTGAAGGAGGAATTATGTTATTTCTTCTTCTATTTATCCAATTAGCCATTTCATAGACTTCAGTTTTATATAGATCGCCAATTGGTGCAATCGCTCCAACTGTATCTCCGTAGAGAGTGCAGTAACCAGTTAGGATTTCTGAGCGATTTCCTGTGCCAATAACAAGGGCTTGTTCTCTGTTTGCAAAATACATCAGGATATTTCCTCTTATCCTTGCCTGAAGATTTTCTTCAGGCACATTAATTTTCTTGATGATAAATTTATTTGAAAGGATTTCTAAATATTTGTCAAATATCCCTGTGATATTAATTTCCATCAATTCTAAATTCAAATTTTCACATAGTTTATAAGAATTTTTTTTACTGGTTTTTAATGTAAATTCGCTTGGCATAAAGATAGGGAAGAGATTTTCTCTCCCTATTGAATCAGTTATGAGTAAAGTTGAAAGAGATGAATCAATCCCACCACTTAGTCCAATTACTGCCTTTTTGAATCCACTCTTAATAAAATATTCCTTTAAACCTTTTATAATTATTAAATAGGTTGTTGCCACATCCATAGATAGATTATATTATGATTTAATTCTCTGTCAAGGAACCACCTCACTATATAAAGAGAAAGGGATTTGGAGTTTCATGATTTTTTCATAAAGAATTGCTTTGAACTCTTCCATAACAAGGACTCAGAGGTTTTTATAAGTGGATAAACATTATATTTGATTTTTATAAATGTAGAGTCGGGGCTAGACCCCGACAGAATTGCGGGGTACAGAAAAGGGATGGGTTGACAGATTTAGAAAAAATTTTATATTGTTTTTATGGGAAAACTAAAAATCAAGGTAAAACCAGGGGCAAATAAGAATAAAATAGTGAAGATGGCAGAGGGGAGATTCAAGGTATGGGTGAAAAAATCTCCTGTGAAGGGCAAAGCCAATAAAGAGCTTATTCATTATTTAAAGAATATCACCGGTGTTCCTGTTAGAATTGTAGCAGGCAAGACCTCAAAGTATAAACTCATTGAATTCAATACTTCAAAAGAGGAATTTATTTCAAAGTTGGAAAAGGAATAGTCTAATTATGTCTATAATGAAGAAATTAATACTATCCTCACTAAGAAAAGAAGGTAGGCGGTTCTTCACTATATCTGATATATGTTCTCCCTTTGGCATTTCAAATAATTACGCCTCCCAAATAATTTATCAGTTGAAAATGGATGGGGAAGTAGAAGAGATCGAAAAGGGGAAATACACTCTTCCAGAAGAGGAAGAATTTCCTTTTCTTATAGCATATAAAACTGTTCAACCCTCATACATCTCCTTTAAGACAGCCTTATATGTCTATAAAATGCGAGAAGATTGGGAGAGCGAGGTTTATGTAGCCACTCCTAAAAGAAAAAGGCCTTTGGAGTTTAAAACATATAATTTTAGGTACATTACTTTAAAGCCTTACAAATTCTTTGGTTTTTGTTCTACGACTATAAATGGGAACAAAGTTATTATTGCCGAACCTGAAAAAGCGATAATAGATTCCCTTGAGCAGATGGAATATGGGCCGGATTTAATAAAATTAAAGGAGATTCTGAAAGATTCGTTTAATTTCATTTCCATTGGTAAACTCATCAAATATGCATGTCGATGCCGCGATAAGAGTTTAATGGCTCGATTGGGATATTTACTGGAAGTGATAGGTGCAGAAGTGAATATCAGGAAGAAATTTCTGCCAAAGGATTACATAAAACTTGATTCTACAAGGGAAAGACAGGGAAAGTGGATTTCAAAGTGGAATATCATAGATAATCTTTAATCTCCTTAATTGAAATTCCAAGATCTATACCTTTATTAGCCCATTTTACTAACTGTTTTATTCGCTCCATTTCCTTCCCCATACCTTTATAGTAATAAAACGCAGTATTGTTTGTTAAAAGAGGGTCTGGAAGTTCTTGTTCCATCGGCGTTCCAGGAATAGGGGAGAATTCTGCGAGTGATACCTTAACACCAATCCTTGCAACATCCAAAATTGACTTCCTTACAGATGGAAAACTAAATTGAGGTAATCCTGCAAGGAGATAAGTATAAATGTGTTTTTTATTGTAACCCGTGGTTGAAAGATTCTCCACAGCCCGGATAAATTCTCCATTGGTAGTCTTTATCGAAAAGCGCTTTTGCAAATCCTCATCCGTTGTCTCAAGGGATATCCTTGGCTCTTTAAATCCGACCTTATGCATCCACTGTGCAACTTCCCGGGTGAGAAATCTTGAATGTAGCCCATTTGGTGTGAAAAAATTGGCAGAAATACCCCTCTCCTTAATTTTCTGGCAAAGATTGACAAACCTATCCTCTGTAATAAGCAAAGCATCGTCGTAAAAGGCGAACTTGTGTATTTCCTTTTTATATAGATACTCAATTTCTTCGATAACCTGTTCTGCTTCTTTATTCTGCTTTTTCCCATACAGGTTAGGAGAAGCGCAATAGGGACAAAAAAAAGGACAGCCAAGAGAGGTAGCTATAGCAGCATACTCTAAATTTTCATAATGCGAGTAGTCAGGTGGAGGGAACCGAGAGAAATCATCTGGTATTTCTACACCGATTTCATCAATAAAACCTCCACTTCCTGTATAAACCCTATCAAAACCAAGAGAATTTGCGTGAATAGGGAGAAGTCTTGGATAAATGCCCCCAAGTAGAAGGGTTGGTTTAATTGGTAGAGAATCCAGAATCTTCTTTATCTCAACTACCCCGGGATACCAGTAGGTCATCGTGCAACTTACCATAACCACTTCAGGATCAAACTCCTTAATCTTTTTTATTATTATCTTTCGTGGTAATCCATATCTTCTATATCTTCGGGGAATGCCCTTTAAGATTTCTGGTTTCAAAACCGTTTTTGCATTAATTTTTCCTCTCCCAAATCTATCACTTTTTACCTCTGAATAGTAAGAATCAAACCTGTTAGTTGCGTCAATCAGGTAGACTTTGTGTCCCTTTTCCTTCAAAATGCTTGAAATGTATAAGATGCCGAGAGGTTTCATCCAGAAATCATAAGCTGCAAAATCATAGATTGGAGGGCTTACCAGTAGTATTTTCATATTTGTAGTATTGTTTTTATTCAGATATTAGTCAAGGGAAGAACCCGTTATTGTTCACTCATCTTGACAAATGTGTTTAAGCTTCTATTTATAAACTAAACTATGAAAGAACTAAAGGATCTTGGTAGACGGTTGTTAAAATACAAAGGAAGGATAGTTATAGGTCTTTTCTTCCTTCTTATTGTGGATGGAGCTCAAATGGTGGTTCCATGGATAATGAAGTTTGTTATTGATGACCTTTCGAATCTTCCACTCTCCCATCCTTTATTCTTCTATGCATCGATTATTCTTGGTTTAGGCTTAATTGTCCTCTTTTTCAGGTTTCTCTGGAGGGTTTTGATAATCGGGACTTCTCGGATGATAGAAAGAGATCTAAGGAAGGATTTTTTCCATCGTTTAATGTCTCTTGGGGCCTATTTTTATCAAGAAACAGACACAGGTGATATTATGGCTCGAGCTACAAATGATGTGCTTGCAGTTCAGCAGGCTGCAGGATTTGGAGTTGTTATTGGTGCAGATATTATATTCATGGGCTTTGTTTCCCTGGGGATGATGTTTCATATAAGTTTGACCCTTACCTTATATTCATTAATAGTTGCTCCTTTTATTGGTGTTTGTGCCTATTATTTCGGAAGGATGATTCATATAAAGTTCGAACGGTCACAAGAGGGTTTTTCTCTCCTTTCGGCGAAAATACGAGAGTTTATTACAGGTGTTCATATCATTAAGGATTATGCTCAAGAAAAAGGAGCAGTGAAAGATTTTGATCATACAAACGATGATTATTTTAGCAGGATGATGGATATGGTAAAATACTGGGCTGGATTTCGTCCGACAATTTTTTTCTTTGCTTCAGTTGCCTTTGGTCTCGTTCTGTTCTTCGGTGGGCGAGATGTTATGGTAGGGGAGATAACTCTTGGTTCCTTTGTGGCTTTCTTCAACTACCTTGACATCTTGATATGGCCATTGGTGGCAATTGGAATGGTTATAAACAGGGTCCAAAGGGGGACTGCCTCTTTAAAGCGTTTAAACAGAATATTGTTGCGAGAACCAAAAGTCAAAGATTCAGGCTCCCGGAAGGTAAAAGAAGGAGTAATAAAACTTGAGAATGTTAACTTCGGTTACAATGGCAGACTTGTGCTTAAAGGAATAAATGCCCAATTCAGACCACAAAAGAACTCAGCAATTGCGGGAACAACAGGCTCTGGTAAAAGCACTCTAATTAATCTCCTCTGGAGGTATTATGATACGAAAGGTATTTATATTGATGGACATCCTATTCAGGAAATTTCCCTTGAGAATCTAAGGAAATCAGTTGGTCTTGTTCCACAATCAACGATCCTCTTTTCCACAACGATCAGGGAAAATATCTCCTTTGGGGATCCTGAAGTTTCTTTTGATAAGGTTGTAGAAGCGGCGAAAAAAGCCGAAATATATAATGAGATAATGGGTTTTGAGGAAGGTTTTGAAACCCAGCTGGGAGAAAGGGGTGCAAACCTTTCCGGGGGTCAAAAGCAGAGGATTGCAATAGCAAGAGCCTTAATACTGGATCCACCCGTTTTAATACTCGATGATGCTCTTTCATCTGTAGATTCAAATACAGAGAAAGCGATAATGGAAAATATTTCTGATTTCCTTAAAGGAAGAACTTCAATAATAATAAGTCACCGACTCTCAGCTATTAAAGACATGGACGAAATTCTTGTAATGGATGATGGTGAGATCGTAGAAAGAGGGAAACATAAGGATTTAATCCATAATGGGAAACTTTATTCAAGGCTTTACGAACGTCAAAAACTGGAGGAACTCTTAGAATAATGCATGGTGGAAATCATTCTTACTTCGAGGAAGATAAGACAGCAAAAATCTTCGATTTGACGATATTCAAATGGCTGTTGGTATACATAAAAACTTACTGGAAAATTGTCACTCTAAATTTCTTTTTAGCAATCTTTCTTGCAGGTTTTAGCCTCATGCTACCTTATATTTATAAGGTAGGAATAGATCGATACATAATGCCTACAGGGAAAGAGGTCCTTAAACCAAATACGGAACCTCAACTATTGGAGAAAAAGCTCCTCATTACTGCCAAGGGAAGAATATTTGCTGATCTTGCCAATGTAAGACAGGAAATAAAAGGTAAACTTGAGGGAGATGGAATAATTTCAAAGGAGAATTATTACCTTATCCGAAAGACAACAGGAATAAAAAAAGTTATTGAAAAAATAGAATATTTAGAGCAAGAAGATTATTATGTTATCTCACCTGGTCAGCTAAGTAAACTTTCCGTTGCAGATAGAATGCTAATTAGAAAGGGAGACCTTTCCGGTATAAAGAAATTAGCATTTATCTATCTTCTACTCATTTCTCTAATTTTTGTATTTTCTTATATCCAGGTTTATCAGATTCAATGGATTGGTCAGAAAATCAGTTATAAGATAAGAGAAAATGTAATAGAAAAATATACAACTTTATCTTATAAGTTCTTCCAGAAGAATCCTGTAGGAAGACTCGTAACTCGCGGGTCCAATGACGTCAAGGCTCTCAGTGAATTCTTTTCTGAAGTTCTTGTTTACCTTGGTTCACAGATACTTACAATTCTGGCAATATTAGGTGTTATGTTCTATTTAAGCCATAAATTATTCCTTATTGTTCTTGCTATCCTACCCTTAATTATCTATTTAACTTTTCTTTTCAGGACTAAAGCGAGAGAAATATACAGAAATGTCAGAAAGAAACTTGCCATGATAAATGCTAATATATCAGAAAATCTTTCCAGCATCTCTATTATTCAAGCATTTGTGCAGGAAGGGAGGAAGGAGAAAGAATTTTCCGAAATAAATGAAGATTATTACCAAACTACTTTTAAGATGGTTAAAATATTTGGGATTTTTAGGCCTCTTGTTAGTTTTATCTGGTCCATTGGTATAGCTTGCCTGTTATGGTTTGGAGGCAGGGGGATCATTGGAGGGATAGTAAGTTTTGGAACCCTTGTTGCTTTTATTTCATACCTTGGAAGATTATTCCAGCCGATAGAACAGTTAAGTGAGCAATTCAATATTATGCAGGCCGCTATGGCTGCTGGGGAAAGGGTTTATAATATTTTAAAAAAGGAGCAAAAAATCCCGAATCCTGAAATAGCCAGAACTCCAAAAATCAAGGGCGATATTGAATTTGAGAATGTCTGGTTTTCTTACGACGACAAGGAATGGACTCTTAAGGACATATCATTTAGAATAAAACCGGGAGAAAAGGTTGGGATTGTGGGTTATACGGGCTCTGGAAAAACGACAATGGTCAAACTTCTTCTCAGACTTTATGATATCGATAAGGGTTCGATCAAGGTAGATGGTGTGGATATAAGAAATATGGATAAATCTTTTTTGAGGAAATATATAGCCACAGTTCCTCAGGAACCTTTCCTTTTTTCCGGAACCTTAAAGAAAAATGTGACTCTCTGGAGAGATGTATACGAGGAACAGGTAAAAAGAGCCCTTTCAGTATCAAATTTGGGGAAGGCAATCGAAAGAAGAGATATATCTCTTGCTCAAAAGGTCACCGAGGAAGGAGGAGGTCTATCACTTGGAGAAAAACAACTGGTCACCTTTGCCCGATCCTTAGTTGATAATTCTCCAATTCTTATATTAGACGAAGCAACAGCAAATATCGATCCAGAGACTGAATACCTGATTCAGGAAGCTCTTTTTAAGATGATTGAAGGGAGAACCTCACTCATTATAGCTCATCGTCTTGCAACCCTTAAAAAGATAGACTCATTAATGGTAATTCACAAGGGAGAAATTACGCAAAGAGGAACGCATCGTGAACTTATTAAGGAAGATGGAATATATCGAACGCTTTACAAGTTACAGGAAATAGCTTAAATTAATCTCTGACCAAGAGCTTCTTTCTTACCTGGAGAATTATCAAAGACCTCAATTACATAGCATATTAAACCAATAAATTTCTTTCTAAATTTGCCATGGAAATAGGAATGGATACGATTGGTCCATTCCACAATCTTTCTCTCATAGGGGTTAGCACTTTTATCATTCGGGTTTATAACTCGAACAATTGTTCTGAGTTCATAACTCGGGTTACTGAGAAAAACGATCGTAGCTTGTGGATTTCTGATGAGGTTCAAGAAAGAATGGGTTTCAAAATCGGGAGTTGTATATAATTCAAGCGAAGTCTGAACGTGAGGATTAAGAAGAGATGGATTTTTATAAATATCTTTTAAAAACTCCATTTTTTTTAGCATTGGAGCGTTACTGGTATCCTTAATATACTTAAGTTTCTCATTGATATACTCCTCTTTTGGAGTAAACCCAAAGCCCTTTACACAATTATTGAGGGTGAAGCGGCTATCTTTTCTACCCACCCCATATGAAGCGATCATGCCTGAATGAGGTCCAGCAAGTTCTGGAGGTTTATGTTTCATTATTCCATTCAGACTTTCAAGCCTTGCTTTTAAATTCCATTCCATAAAAGGTTCAGGTAGTTTTTTTATTTTGTATCTCTGCCACCTTCCATCTACCATTGCTCGAATTGTGCCCTGTCTTACTTCACTTGAATCCACTGTTTTCTGTTTAAAGAAATTACCTTCCCATACATTGAAATTCTCAGCATGCTCAAGTGGGCCTCCAAGAAGTCTCCTTAACGGATTAATAAAGAAACTCAAGGCTGCAAATTTTAAGAAATTCCTTCTATTTATTTTCTTTCTTCTCCGTTTTATCCTTCGGGGGTTCTTCTTCTTCAAATTCGTTTGATATCTCCCGATAGGATTTCTTGAATTCCCTGATTGCTTTTCCAAGAGATCTACCAACTTCTGGCAGTCTCTTTGCCCCGAATAACAAAAGAGCGATTACTAAAATAATTATTATTTCAGGCCATCCAACAGTTCCAAACATTCCTACCTCCTTTTTTTTATATTAGGTCTTTTTCCATCTATGTCAATGCAACTGGAATTGGGGTCAGGTCTTGATTTTTGAATATTACCAAGAGATGTTATATGATATACTGCTCCTGTAAATTCTATTCTTAATGGTCTACTCATTTCTTAGCATAATAATTTTAAAAATTCAAAAATCAAGACCTGACCCCAAACTTTACTTATTAAATAAGTTTTCAGATATACTCCATCCATTCAACCTTTCATCAAAGCCAATTTTAATTTCTTTTTGATTAATACCTCTATAAACTACATAATTTTTTATTTCATTTTTAGTTTCAAGGGTATAATAGAAGTATCTCATAGAAGTTGGATTCCAAGCAATTTCCATAATAGCCATAATGGCCTCAATTGTAGATTCTGCCCCTGAGTTTCTATTGATTTCATCCTCACTCTGGATCCCATCGAAACCTCTACCGGTTTTCTGGTCATACATTACCTCATGGGCCCGGTTATTTCCTCTTAGCCAGGAGGCAACAAGACCTGCCAACTTTGCATATTTATCTTCCTTAGTTGCAATGTAGAGTTGAATAAAGCCAGAAACCATGGGTCGTATGCCGTAGGAAATCTGTGGATATACCTTTATCTTTGTCTGATTCCCTTTTCGCAATTCAATGCTTTGAAGGAAATTTTTTGATAGGAGAAAGAGATAGAAATTATCCGCCTCCATTTTCGCTGATTCAAGCCAGGATGAATTTTTAAAAGTTCTCCCGGCTTTGGCAAGAGCTTCAGTTTGTGTATTACCCCATGCATGCCAATGGTTTTTCCAGGAAAAATGCATACCGTAAAGAGGATTTTCCGAGTTCTTTACCTGAAATTGAACCAGACCATCGGCAAGTTTTTCAATGAATCCTTTAATCTCATCATCTGGATTTACGGTGTAGTAATCTAATAAAGCTAAAATAACCTCGGCTGTGGCATCGCCGCCACCAATAAGCCATTTGGGAACCTTTACCTCACAAAAAAATTCGTATTCACCGTAATGTTTCAAAAAATTCTTTATTTGATCAAGAGTGGGTTCTATTTGTTCTCTAAGTTCCCTTGCAAAGGGGTCATTTATTTTAGTTAGAACCCTGTATCCATAACATAAGGCTCGTAGCCCTCTTACTGCCCAAAAATTGAATGATTTTTTGCTATTCTTTCCTTCTTTATTTATGGTATAATCTCTTCTGATGAAGTTATAAAACTGGCCGTCTTTTTGTTCCATATAAATAACGAATTTGAGCCCTTTTTTCGCCTTTTCTAAAGATAGACTATCCTCGTATAACTCGTAATGCTTTAGATAGAGTATAACAGCTCTACTCACATCATCAATACAGGCTATGCCCTCTCCAGAGGCTTCTTCCCAGTCGTAGTTTGGATATTCAGAGTAGATATGTGTTATCATCATTGGAATTCCATCTATATGGATAATTTCATTTAGATAATCTATGTGTTTGAGGTTTACCCGGTAAAAAGAATCTTTTTTTCCTGATTTATTCTCTATAACCCCTGAAGAGTCGCTTAGGGTCGATGTTAAAAATATCTGTAGTGATACAAAGAATAATACCATTATTATCTCTTTTTGATAAATTTAATAAGGGTGTAACCCATCTATATAGAGCAGACTAATCACCAATCGATTCTCTAATTGTTAAAGGATCAAATGCGTTATTAAGCAGCTCTTCCTTTAAAATCATGTTTTTGGGAGGATTATGATCTTAGTAGCCTTCTGTTCTCTATGGCATTCAAATGCCTTTAGTAATTCCTCGAGTGGGAATCTTGTTATATTAAATTTGCTAAAGTCTATTTTTCCAAGGGAGAGTAATTCTATTGCACGGCTAAAGGTATTTGGATTGATAAAACTGCCCTTTATTGTTAGCTCTTTATAATATATTTCCTGTGGCTTAATAAAGATCTTTGCCTCTTTATCGCATACACCAAAGAGAATTATTCGCCCAGCCCTTCTGACCAAATCGAATGTTAATCTGGAGGTCGTAGGAAGACCAGCACATTCTATCACAACATCTGCGCCATTGTAACTGTTTCTCATTATTATATCCCTGACATCTTCTTTTGTTGGGTCTATCACTATGTGGGCTTTCAACTTATGAGCAATTTCTCTTCTTTCTTTATTTGGCTCAACAACAATTATTTTACCTGCACCAGAAAAGGAGGTCAGTTCTAATATCATAAGCCCAATAACACCCGCTCCGAGAATTACGACTGTGTCACCCGAAGTTATATCTGCCAGATCCATTCCATGAATTGAGCAAGAAAGAGGTTCAACAAAGGTTCCCCAATCAAAAGGTATATTATCAGGCAGTTTGTAAACCTGGGTCTCTGGTACAATTGAAAATTCAGCAAAACCTCCATCTCTATGAACACCAAGAGCAGTGAGGTTTTTACAGAGATGGGGAAGACCTCGTCGGCAATAGTAGCAATGCCCGCAGGTAATATTTGGGTCGATTACCACCCTATCTCCTATTTTAAATCGGGTAACATCGCTGCCAACATCTTTAACTGTACCGGTATACTCGTGTCCAGGAATTACAGGAGGAGCAGAGTTTGCACTTCCATCGAAAATGTGTATATCTGTTCCGCATATACCGCAAGCTTCCATACTTATAAGTAACTCATCAGGCATTATTTTGCGAATCTTTCTTTCTTCGATCTTTATATTACCCGGCTTATAGAATACAGCAGCCCTAATTATCAGCCTCCTTAGTTTTAATCAATTTTGATACCATATACTGTAACTTCCTTTGGACTTAAGTCAAATGGAATATGGTCTTTAAAGTAGATAGATTTTCCTGTCTCTATATCCGTTACCTCTTTAATGTCTAAATCAGTTTGGATGAACCCGGCTGTCTTTTCCCAATCATGGTTAATTATCCATAAAAGAAATCCTAAGTTTTCCTTATGTTTTATTGTACCTAACTCCACGTATGGATTGGGAGAGTTAAAGGTTGGCTCTATTCCTGCCATTTTTACCAAGGTTTTGTAAATCCGATATGTCTCGTCTTTTTTGTAAACTTCATGAGTATTTGCCAGATAGTATTCAAGAGGATAAGTTGAGAAGATTACCTTGCCCTTTCCTATGGAATTTAAAAGGATTGCAGGTCTATCTTTCTCATCTACAGCAATAACTTCTGCTGTGGTGGGAGTAACTGGACAAAACGCATTATCTCTATAGAGCCCGTTAAGATGGTATGCGAATTTTTTTCCCTTTGATATATCAAAAAAGTCCTTGATAAATTGTAGCTCTACAACCTCTCTTTCGGGTATTTCAGCAAGACCAAATCGCAGATTGTGTTTTGCTCCAAACAACCTTTCAAATATGTGTATCCACATATCGAAGTGAAAAGAACAGTAAAACATACCTCCCTCTTCGACATATCGATAGATAGACTCCCAGAATGGAGCGGTGAATTTCTGGATATTTGGTGCGATTAACAATTTTATTTCTTTTGGGATACTCGGTTTTTCTTTTGATTCAATATCTTCTGGTAGTTGGGGCTCTCGAAGGAATCCCCCATTTACGTGTGACTGTTTAGTCAATGTATAAGACTGGAGAAGGACCTTTCTAATCATATCTTTATCTTCCCTTGAATACGGATAATCAAGGGAATAATAGGTTGGAATTAGAATGGAAACATTATTCTTCTCGGTATCAATTTCCGATATATCAAATATGTCCATTATTTTGCTAAATCGTTTTATCTCATTTCCGGCAGGTTTTATTGAGCCATCCCTTCTTGTGACGCCAAAGAGTAGCTCATGGGTGTGGTGAGAGTATGGTCTTTGATAGGGAAGACTGAAATCCGAGTAGCACCAACACAGGGTGCCAACTGCTCCTGCAAGAAATGCGCTATGATAAGTCGTGCGATAGTAGTCTGCCTGATGCTTTTCTGAGGCGAAACAATTAGAACAACCAAATTCTTCAAGAAGCACAGGTTTACCAAAATCGCACATCTTTATTATGAAGGATGGAATGTATGAATGCCGGAGGGCATCGTCCTCATAAAGATAAAAGTGGGGTCCAAAAAAATCAACAACGTTTTTTTGTTCCCTCAATCTGAATCCCGTATCCCTCCCATAAACTTCTTGCCCCCAAACTCCATCTCCAACACTGATTGGGTGTATAGTATCGATCTGACGAATTGTCTCGCAAATTGTATTTATCCATTTGAGAACAATCTTAGCATCAGCCATACCAGCGTAGTTTGTAATTTCATTTGACAACAACCATCCGATGATTGCTTTACTATTTCTAACCTTTTTTACAACTTCCCTAACATACAATGTTTCCTGCGTAAGCATCCAGGGGTCATTATAGAAGTTCTTACCCTTTCTCCAATTGACATCCCAGTCCTCTCCAGACATATGGCCAACAAAAAAAGTGGGTATCGTATAGATATTCACTTTCTCGCAGAGAGCAACAAATTCTGCAAACCTTTCAAGCATATCTTTATTTACATCAAGAGGCCTGGGCATGAAGTCAGGGAAGTAGAGAAAAGACCGACACACATTCATCCCTATGCTCTTCATCTGTTCGAGCTCTTCCTTGACCTCTTCTGAATCCCACTTTCTCCACATTAAGGGTCCTGTCTTTCTTGGCCAATAGTTGGCTCCTATTAAATAGACAGGTTTTTCGTCCTTTAGAAAGCAAGTCTTTTCCATTTTATCATCTAAGAGTAGTTTTAAAATTGGGAAAATTTCTTTTTGTTCTTTTCATCAGCAAACTATCCTTTTAAACCCGTACGAGCCATACTGGCAATAAAATATCTTTGGAATATGCTATAAACTATAACTATAGGAGCAGCTAACATTGTCGCCGAGGCCAACTGTACACCAACTTGTGGGGCCTGACCACCAACTGCAAACAGAGTTACCATCTGCGGCATAGTCATAATAGATTGTTTTCTAATAACGACTAAAGGCCATAGGATGTCATTCCATGTATTCATAAATGTGATTATCCCCACTGTTACCAAAGCAGGTATTGAGTTAGGCCAGACAATTCGAAAAAGTATACCAAGGTCTGAACAACCATCCATTCGGGCTGCATCTATTATGGATTGTGGGAAAGCCTTGAAATATTGTGTAAAGAGAAGAATTCCGAATGCGCTTATCATACCGGGAACGATTAGAGCCTGATAGGTATCTGTCCAGCCAAATTTGACCATAAGGACATAAAGAGGTATCAGAGTTATCTGGAATGGAATCATCATTGTGAAGAGGATAACCATGAAGATTAACTCTCTTCCAATAAATTTCAATCTTGCCAGGGCATAACCTATCATTGAAGCGAAGACAAGTACTGATAGTGTTATTGAACATGATACAAAAAGACTGTTCAGGAAAGCTCGACCTATTGGTATTTTCTCAAGGACTGATCTATAATTGGAAGTGGAAAAATTGCGCGAGATGGGAGAGAGGTTGGATAGCTCACTCTCTGGTCTAAGGGTTGCTGAAACCATCCAGATGAAAGGATAGATGAAGCTCAATGCGACGAGAGATAATACTATATAAAATAACACCTTTTTCATGTGTAGATCTCCGTTTCAAATAAACGGCGCTGGATTATTACCACAATCATTATAATAAAAGCTACAGCGAACCCAAGGGTAGCAGCATATCCCATATGGTTGAAGTAGAAGGCCTGCTTATAGATATATAGTACACAGGATAAGGTGCTGTTCATTGGTCCACCTCCTGTCATTACATAAGGCTCGATAAACAGAGAGAAACCACCCAGGGTTGAGAGGATCAAGACCATTATTATGGTGGGGTTTATCATTGGAATAGTTATATGAAGGAACTTCTGGACCCCTGTTGCTCCATCAAGGTCTGCTGCCTCATAGAGGGAGACCGGTACATTTTGCAGACCTGCTAAAAACAAAACGATGTAAAGCCCAACATTTTTCCATGTGGCCATTATTGCAATCGATGGCATAGCTAATTTGGTACTGATAAGCCATGGTATCTTAGGTAGGCTAATTTTAGATAGCAGCATATTAAATAGGCCTGTCTCCTGTGAATAGAGTTGCTGCCATATCATAGTAACTACCACGCCTGATATGACCACAGGTAGGAAAAATGCAGCCCTGAAGAAACCCCTTGCAACTATTTTCTGATTAAGAATGTTTGCAATGACAAGGGCGATGATAATCTGGAGGGGAATATGTATGGCAAGGAAGATAAGCGTGTTACCCAGAGATTTCCAGAAGAGTGAATCGTGAAGAAGATGACTAAAATTAACAAAACCGACAAAATTCATGGGTCCTATTATATCCCACTTATGGAAAACCAGGATAAAGGAAAAAATGAGAGGATAGGCCACGAATAGAAGGAAAAAAATGATATAAGGCAATCCCATTAAGTACCCAACTCTGTTATTTTCATATTTGTTCATTTTTTTCATATATTTTTTATCTTTCTATTATTTGTTTACAAATTTCTGTAGCGTTTTTTATAGCATCTTCAGGGGTTTGCTGGCCATAAACACAGCAATACTCAAATGCCTGTGCTATTGCATCAAAGATTTCCTTTAACTGTGGAATATTATCAGTCCCTCTTGTGTAGGATATTTGTTTTGCGAATTTCAGCGTCTTTGGATTCTCCTTAAAGTATTTCTTGAAGGCAGGATCAATATCTAAATCCTTTCTGAAGGGCATTTGGTAGGTTATCTTTAGAAGTTGGAGGTCATTCTCCTTTGAAATCAGGAATTTAACAAATTCCCACGCCTCTTCTGGATGTTTTGTGGTACTGAATATCACAATATTCTTTGGGTCGCTATAGGTTAGAATTGGTTCTGGAGTGCCCTCAGGAACAGGTAAAGGTGCAAAATCATACTCAAAATTCTCAGGTTTATTTTTCTCCAGAAACCCAATATCCCAGGGACCCACGAATTGAATAGCTACGTGTTCCAACAAAAATTGATTTCCTTGAAGGGTACCCATTGGAAAATATTTCTTTTTAAAACCCTCTTGCAGAAATCGAAATACATCTTTTGCATATTCGTTATTAAAATCAACCTTTCCATTCTCAAAAAGGGTTCTACCTCTGGATGCAGCAATATAGAGAGAATAAAAATCAAAGAACCTATGCCACCAAACAGGGTTCACATTGATTATACCTATCCATTGATCGATTGTACCATCTCCATCTGTATCCCTTGTGAGTTCCTTGGCAGCGTTCATAAATTCTGCATAAGTTCTTGGTGGTTTAAATATGCCCGCATCCCTGAGAAGTCTCACATTATACTCCATCATTATTGGATTGCCCTTCCATGGCATTTGATAAATATGACCATTTTTTGAGATGAATGATTCAAGGATATTTTTGGTTGTACGCAGGAAGGCAACATCCCAAAAGTCCTTGAATTTGTCCAGAGCAACAAGAGCGTTTGCCAGAGCGAATTCCGGAACGATTCCAGGCCATATATTAGAGCATATATCGGGTGTTGTCTTTGCTGCAACTGCTGTAAAAAGCACCTCTTCGCTTGACTGACTGGCTGGAAGCGGCTGCATGTCAACCTGGATATACGGATGTGTCCTGTTCCATTCATCTACAATAGAGGTCGCTAATTCTATTTCCTCAGGATTAGAAGAAGGCCAGTAGGTAAGTCTAACAACATTATCTTTTGCGCATAATGAAATACTTTCCGAAAGGAATATCAATCCAAATAAAGGAATGAGGAAACTTTTGATAGATTTAAGCATATTCTTTTTTTAGGTCCATTTCTTCAAGGGTTTTCTATAATCCTGCCAGTTCAAAGAACCAGGATAGTGGAGTTGTTGCAATACTTATAACAGTATCAGCACCACCATAGTATACAAGCACGGTATCATCCTTAAGGACAGCGCCACAGCTAAAGACAACCTCAGGGATCACTCCCTCTTTTTCATATTCCCTTCTTGGTTCAAGAATTGGCTCGGGATGTCTATAGATGACCTTACTCGGGTCCTTTAAATCTATAAAAGCAAATCCAAGCCTGTAGACGAGAGTGTTCGAAACTCCATGATAGATAAAAAGCCATCCTTTCTCTGTCTTGATGGGAGGCCCAGCTGCTCCTATCTTATAGTACTCCCATCCTTGTTTTGGACTCATCAATATGTTATGGTGATACCAGTGAATAAGGTCGTCAGAGTAACAAATCCAGATATGAGGAGAGACGCGATGGTAGATTACATATTTCCCCCCAAATTTCTCCGGGAATATCACACAATCCTTATTTTCTACACCCCTTAAAGGATATAACCTCTTACTGAAATTCCATTTGTGGTTCAAAAAATCATCCACAGAGATAGAGGTTATCCCGATCTGTGGCACTCTTGTAGAAATCCGTAGTTTACCATCTTCCATCCCGGGAGTCCATCCGTAGGCAGTGTATGAGATATAGAGGCGATCCTCGATTTTTGATATTCGCGGGTCCTCACATCCAAAGTGATCCTCTTCACTCTGGGGTGAGAACACAGGGGATTCGAGTCTTTCATCAATATGAAATCCGTCTTTTGAGGATGCATAGCCAATTGTGGAGATATCATCAATATCACTTGCTCGGTACAATAAATGGACTCTTTTGTTAAGATATATAGCGGCGGTGTTGAAGACCATTTTGGATTCCCAGGGGTGAGATCCTATTGGCTTTAGAATGGGGTTTTCTTTATATCTTTCAAGCATTATTCCTCCTTACTGTGTTTAGTGAGCATAACCTATCTCCCTGATTGTCAATCCGATTCGATAGTTAAAGATCTATTCTGAGGCCCTCGGATTTGTTGAATAAATGAAATTTTTTCTTTTCAAATGTAAGGTTTATTGCTTGACCAGTCTTGAAATCTGATGTTGGACTGGTTCTTAAGACAACATGAGTTTTACCCACATCAAGATGAAGGAAGATTTCGTTCCCAATAGGCTCCACTAAGGTAATCCTTCCTCTTATATCCGTATCTTGTTTTACAGGATATATGTCTTCAGGCCTTATTCCAAGTATAACCTCAACTTCTGGTGCAGAACCAGCAATTTTAATACTGAAATCCTCGCAACCGAATGTGCCATTGGATTCGAGCTTACCCTCAAAGAAGTTCATAGAGGGTGTTCCTATAAATGAGGCAACAAATTTATTTACGGGGTAATTATAAAGAGAAAGAGGGTCGTTAATTTGTTGTATCTTCCCATTATTGAGAATGCAAATTTTATCTCCCATAGTCATCGCCTCTGTTTGGTCATGGGTTACATATATTGTGGTTGCCTTAAGTCTTTGATGGAGTTGTTTAAGCTCTGCCCTCATTTCTATCCTTAATTTGGCATCCAGGTTTGATAGAGGTTCATCAAATAAAAAAACTTTGGGATTCCTGACAATAGACCTGCCAAGTGCAACCCTCTGGCGTTGACCTCCAGATAAAGCCTTTGGTTTACGTTCGAGAAGCCCTTCCAGGCCTAGAATCTTGGCTGCCTTTTGAACTTTATCATTTATTTCTTTACGCTTATATTTCCTGAGTTTGAGTGGAAATGCCAAATTTTCATATACTGTCATATGAGGGTAAAGAGCGTAGTCTTGAAATACCATTGTAACGTCCCTTTTCCCTGGAGGTATATCATTTATAAGCTTACCTCCTACGTAAATTTCGCCTGAACTTGGTTTCTCAAGACCAGCAATAAGACGCAGAGTAGTAGATTTACCGCAACCTGAAGGACCTACGAGCACAAAAAATTCCTTATCGTTTACTGCAAGGTTTATATCTTTTACTCCTACAGCTTTATCGTTAAATATTTTATTCACATTTTTTAATACAATCTTTGCCATAGTCTATTTTTCTCTATTATAATTATTCACTAAATTCCAAAATGTCAAGTTCTACATTAATTTTAATACATTCAACCAGGATAAAATTTAAGAAACTATCTTATGAGTAATATCTTTTTTATGTCTCTTAAACCCCCTGTATCTAACCTTAGAAAATACGAACCATTTGGTAAGACCCTATTCTTTGAATCCTTACCATCCCAAGAAGAGCTATGTTTACCTGATTTCTGCTTTTCATTGACCAGAGTTCTTATAAGTTGTCCCAAAGCGTTGTATATCTTGAGCGTGGTTGGAGTAGAACCTATGCCGGGAAGGTAATAATCAATGACAGTTGTTTTAACAAATGGGTTTGGATAGATTTTCAAGATCTGGCATTTTGAGGGATAACTTACAGTATCAGATTCCTCAATTGTAGAAAAGCCAGCAGCAAAACAGAGAGGGCCCCCTGCACCATAGATCTCCTGACCGATTTGTCCCGACTTTTCCCAACCCTCTCTAAGATCCTCAAGAGGGAGATACATAGATGGGATATTTACTGCATCATAAATGGTGGTTTCTGTCCACACTGCCTCGGGAGGTAAAAAAGGTGCAAGAGAATATCTCATAACCGCAGGGGTATAATTAATAAATCCTTCAATTAAATTATTGAAGTAATCAGGTATGAATTCTTTAGAAATGTTTAAATATTCCTTTAAATATTCCCATGTTTCATACTGCTCTTTCATTGTGATAACACCTGCCTCCTGCATAGGACTCATTCCGAAAAAGGTAAGATAGTCTGATGCATATCCATAATCACACTCCCAGAGCCAGCAGGTTCTCATAATATTTGCGAGGGGCATATAACTCATCGTCAAATACTCATTGTTTCCTGTGATTTGGTAGAGCCGAGCGCAAGCTGTAGCACAGGCAGCAGTCATCTGTAATTCATATGAGAGGTTGAAGCCTTTACCGACAATATGCTGAATTGATGCTTCAGCCTCATCAAGATATGTCTGCTCTCCCTTAAGATCATAGCACTCAAGCATAAGGTAGGCATATCCGCCTGCCACATCAGGCTCAGAGCCTGATATAGGTTCGTTGGTCCCGTATTCAAAGAATACAGGGAATTCATAGTCAACATTATGGGCAAAGTTAATTATAGTCTGGGTGGATGTAAAGAGCAATGAATTGGCTGTCTCATTACCCATCTTTGCCAGTCTTGCAAGACCAATAGCAAGTTCCATAGTATACCAGCTATCCCCTCTCGTTATACCCTCATTGGGATAGTCGTTCACTATAGTCTGATGTGTGGCGTTATAAAAATAGGGTAAGGCTACTTCCAG
>Ga0209121_10001145_pt1 | contig 27788 bp, 15 predicted proteins | sample Cruoilmetagenom3_FD_187292 | JGI IMG/M metagenome (GOLD analysis project Ga0209121, IMG submission 187292) | Oil polluted marine microbial communities from Coal Oil Point, Santa Barbara, California, USA - Sample 3 (SPAdes) (version 2) | ecosystem: Environmental > Aquatic > Marine > Oil seeps ...
TAACTTATTAACAGTTCCTTCGGCTTTGAGAGATGAGGGTGTGCCTTGGCGTTGTAAACGTAAATATCAATATCCTCCTCAACCTCAGGACAATCCCAAATAGCTCTGTAGATAATATCAAAGGGGCCTGAAGGATTTTCTGCGGTACGAATTGCCACCAGGTTATTTATCTGGAACACCAGTAAAAACTTCCCATTATTAATGGGGGTTACACTGAACTCCTGGGAGATAAATCTCGTGATAGATGCACAGTTTTGAATTTCTGAAGACCAAGTCTCTCCATCCCAAAATTCCCACTTAGAAAAGTCAGTTAAATTTTCAGGTAGAACACGTCCAGCAACTAAATCTTTTTTCAAAAATCCGCTTCGTGGACCATATATATAAATATAGCCATCGGGATTGGGATTTCCTGATTGTTCCGTCATGGGCATAACTGCCTGCCCAAGAACAATGTCCCATCCTTCTTCTTCATTTTTGTAGTAAAGGGGCGTATCTATTTCTTCATAGCTGATGATTCCCTGAACAGAGTCGATTGTGAAAGAAATAAGAGAGATCCCCGCGACTTCGAAAGGAAACAATTCGCCTAATTCGCCTAGCTTCATCCGCAGAGTGAATACATAAATTGTGTCATTTAGTAAAATTCCATCCATTGGCCAATACCAGTTGTCGGGATTTGAGTTTGGTGTATTGGGTATAAACACACCAGCCGGTTGACCATTATCACCTGTTTCCCAGAAGAAAGTGATTTGCTCCGCTAATGGCTGACTACCTTCTAAAATGGCATAGGTATTTCGGACTATTGTCGCATCATAACGATGTCCGGTACTGTCCACTTCACCGATAAAAGTATCGCCGTATAAAAATAAGGTTTGACCATTGTTTGACTCTTGTGGCGAATCGACGCCTGAAAGCGGAATGGAGTAACCTGCATCAGCCCCTGTCCAGCCAGAATTTCGGTTAAAAAGTGCATCCCATTCGGGAGCAGACTCGGCTTTATAAGATTGATCTTCCCCGCAGGAATCAGGCACCCCAATTCTATGAGGGTAGGATATTGGTGTCCAGCTTGTACAAAGAACACCTGAGCACGCTTTTGTCACGAGGTATCCAAGGTCAAAACAGCCTTCGGTCTGCCCAACTTGCAACTTAACGCTGATGTCTATGGTAATGGGATCACTATATGCATATCCGGTATCCGATATCACAGCAATCCATTTCATGTTCTCACCTATTTCTACAGCAGGATAACAAGTTTCAACCGAGTCTGCCCAATCGTGGGCTTCTTCTAATACACCGCTTCCCACAGAACCGCTGTAATTACCCGAAACAAACGACCAGTCCTGAGGAACCAGAATACAAAGTACGCCCTTGTGTGCATTGGGTTCAGGAACCAAATCATCGTATACGGTAATTAAAATTTCAGTAATCTCACCCGGTTGCGCACTTTTTGGCTGATCAATTTTGTTAAACTCGCATTGCGTAGTAATAACAAGAATACATATTAGTAAAACTGTCGGAAAATATTTCATAATTTTTTATCCTTCCTTATCGTTGTAAAACGCTCTTTACATACAAGGCGACGGCTTATCCCTTTATTCCCGTCATAGTTATTCCTTCAACAAAGTATCTCTGACAGAAAATAAAGATTATTACTACAGGTATCAATATCAAAACTGAGAGAGCCATCAAGAGATGCCATTCGGTTCCGTGCTGTCCGACAAACATAGCCAGTCCAAGGGCAAGAGTTCCTTTCTCTTTCGTTGAAAGAAATATCAAGGGACCCATAAAATCATTCCAAGTAAGGAGAAATGTAAAGAGTGCAATCGTAATCATAGCTGGCTTTGTTAGTGGTAAAAGTATACTCCAGTAGATTCCAAAGTCACTACATCCGTCCATTCTGGCAGCTTCAGAAAGGGATTCAGGTATCGTAAGGAAGAACTGACGCATAAGAAATATGTTAAATGCTCCTCCTCCAAAGAAGTATGGAATAATAAGAGGTTTAAAGGAATCAAGCCAGCCGAGGTTTTTGTATAATATGAACACGGGTATCATCGTAACCTGCATCGGAAACATTGCAGTAAAAAGAACTATAAAGAAAACCTTGTCCCTTGCCCTCCATTTGAGTTTTGCAAAGGCATAGGCTACGAATGAACTTGATAAAACCGTGCCTATGATTGCCATAACGGTTATGAACACTGAATTTCTGAAATAGATAAGAAAGGGTATTGCACGAACCGCCTTAACATAGTTTTCCCATCTTGGTTCAGTAGGGATAAATTTTGGTGGATACACAAATATCTCACCTCCCGCCTTTAACGATGTTGAGAGCATCCAGAGGAAAGGTAGAAAGAATATCAACCCTATAAAGGTATATATGAGGTAGAGTGATGCTTTTCCCGCTATTTTCTTGGCATTATTACTCATAAAATTGTTATCTTCCTGCATAAAACACCCATTTTCGCGCCAACCTGAATTGTAAAATTGTTAGAGCCAACATTGCTATACATAATATCCATGCCATAGCACAGGCATAACCCATATCAAAGTCAACAAATGCCTTAAGATATAAATAAAGATTATAGAACAGTGTTGAATTGAGCGGTCCTCCCCCTGTCATAACATATGCCTCAGTAAATACTTGGAAGGAACCAATAACCTCAAAGATCAATGTCAAAAAAAGAACTGGCGATATCATAGGTATTGTTATATGCACAAATTTGCTCCACCCAGTCGCTCCATCCACATCCGCTGCCTCATAAAGACTCTTTGGAACCCCCTGAAGGGCAGCAAGATACAAAATCATTCTGCCTCCTCCAATACCCCAGAGGCTCATAAGGACAAGCGAAGGTTTTGACCACCTGATACTTCCAAGCCAGAGGGGACCTTCAGTACCAATCCCTCGTAGAAATGAATTTATAAGTCCATACTGAGGATTGAACATCCACATCCAGATTACTGAGATGGAAACCCCTGCTACAAGCGACGGAAAGAAATACAGTGTCCTGTATACCGTAATACCACGCAGAGACCTATTTACCATCATAGCAAGAAGGAGAGAACCTATTATATTAAGAGGGACCCGCAAGACCACATAAAATATGGTATTCCAAATCGATTGCCAGAAATACGGGTCAGTGGTAAAAAGTTCCTTATAGTTTCCGAGACCAATCCATTGTGCGGGACGGAAAATATCAAAGTGGCAGAAGCTATAATATAGAGATGAGATGATAGGGTATGTGAAGAATAGAATAAACCCTATTATCCAGGGAGATGAGAATAATATTCCCAGGACTGTTTGATCCTGCTTATTTGATATGTTTTTTGACATATTCGTCATATATCATTGCCTTATCAAGCTCATTCTGAATATTCTTTTCTGCCTCCCTAAGGGCATCTTCCGGACTCGCAATGTTATGAATTACCTTTTCTACAGCGTTTGTATATTCTCGCCAGAAGGCATCGTGGGCAAACGGGGTAAATGTTGGAGATGTAGCATTCTCCATCTGCTTCTTGTATATTCTTATGTTTGGATATTTAAGAAATGTCGAATCCTTGTAAACCAGTCTATTAGATGGTAGGAGTTTCTCCTCCTTCTCCTCAAGGAAGAGCGTAAGTTGTGCATCTTTACTGCTCACAAATTTAAAAAATTCCCATACCTCCTCCGGATGTTTCGCTCCTTTGGGTATTGCAAACCACCAGGCGCCAGCAGATGTAACACTTTCACTCCCGGGATGAGTGGGGATGAGCGCAACCCCGTAATTCATCTCTGGCGCATACATTCTTATCTGGTCCCCGAATGTATTATCCAGAATCGCATATACTACATCGCCTTTTATGAATCCATGCTGTTCACCAGTTGAAAAACTTGCTACAAGTGCGGAGAGATTTCTTAATCCAAACTTTTCGTAGAAATTCACAGTCCATTCAAGAGACTCAATTACAGGAGGTGTACATAGCTTAACCCTCTTTCCATCTTCTGACAGAAATTCTGCACCTAATTCAAGCGAGTAGAACATAGCGGCTGGGAAATTGCCGTAGTTAGGTATGAAACCCGCCTTTGTCATTCTGCCATGTGAATCATAGGTGGAGAATCTCTCCGAGAGGGTCACAAGTTCATTCCAGGTTCTTGGAGGCGGGGTATCACCCACTATGTCTTTGTTGTAAAATAAACAATAACAGGCAGTTGCAGTTGGTATTCCGTATATCTTATCCTCATAGCTCATCTCCTGAACAAGGGCAGGGAAGAAGACAGAAATGTCAAAACTGTCTTCTTCTATAAATTCATTCAGGGGAATAAGGGCACCTCTTGTCGCCCACTTTGCAACAGAACCGACCTGTGATATTATATCCGGTGGGCCACCACCAAGTATGGTAGTGAGAATCTTTCTCTCGTGCTCCCTCCAGGGTATTGCCGATGCAACGATAAGTATTGAGTCTTGAGACTCATTGAATGCCTTGACTACTTCGGGCTTTTCTTCTTTTGCGCCTGTCATATACCACATTGTAACCTTGACTCTGCCATCTTCAACATCAGATGCCCGAAAGGCGTATGGTGTAATGAGCAACCATATGAGACCTCCTCCTCCAACAATGAGAAGTAAGGCAGCAAAAGGATTTGAAAAAAAAGTTCTCATCTTATTGGATACCCCCCATATTCATCCGTTGCCTCAAGCAGTGCAATGTAGTTCTCCACCGGCACATAACTTGCAATGGTGTTACTACTACCACAACAGTAACCACCGCCCGGTGCAAGTTTTTTTATTCTCTCCTTAACTGTTTTACGAACTTCGTCAGGTGTCCCTCTGGTAAGTGGATAGTCAAGGTCAACATTTCCGACAAGACATAATTTATCCCCGTATTCTTTTTTCAATTGGGTAGCATCCATTGAAAGTGGTTCAAGGGGGTGAATGGCATTTACACCGCAGTCAATCAGGTCATCCAGAACACTCCATAATTTCCCATCAGAGTGATACATGAATGGTAGATTATGTCTTTTGGCGATATTTCCTATTCTTTTATACCAGGGAAATATCAATTCTCTCAAATCCTTTGGTGAGATAAGCGTTCCTCCCTTGTAGGCTATATCATCTGATAGCCATATAGCTCCGACTTCTTCGTACCGAGAAACCTCTTCTACAAGACCAAGTATAAATGAACCAACCTTATCTACTACCCTCCTAACGAGCTCTCTATTTTCTAATAGAGAGACGCACAGGGTCTCAAATCCCATAATGAAACTTGTTTCCTCAAAAATTCCACATAGACTACCAGATACGAGTCTCTGTTTACCCTCAAGAGCTCGAGCTGCCCTATCTAAGGGAGTAAAATCTATCTCTTCTGGCCAGTTATACTTCTCAAACTCTTTCTTGTTCGTAATAACACCCTTCGTACTCGACACCCAGGATATCCCTCCAAGATCTTTTCTTTCTTTAGGAAACTCGTAAATTGGAACAATATGAGCATAATCGTATCCTGCAACCCTCCAGAATTCAACCTCGTCCTCTATGGACTCTACAAGTCTTCCAAGGATTGCACACTCCAGTTTTCTGTCAACCCAGAGCTCAGCATTTGGAACCACATCCGGCTCTCCCAACAGGAGTAGAGCCTTACAAAATCTTTCAAAGTCTGGTTCACGCATAACGTTCTCCCTTGTAACCATCTTTTATTTTCTCTACCAATCCGGGAAAAAACTCTCCAATTCTATCTTTTGCATTCTTAGTCAATTTAAATCCCTCCATACCTGGTGCCTTACAATTAAGTCCGGCAACCACATTGCCAAGAGCAGTAGCAAGTATGGGGTCTCCAAAGTAAAGAAATCCACTGATAAAGCCAGCAGTAAAGGCATCACCGCATCCGGTTGTATCGACAACTCTTTCTATCTTAATGGGAGGACACCGGTAATGGAATATTTTCTCTTTTTCTCTTTTTATAAGTAGAGAACCATTCCCACCGAAAGTCATGAGCATATATTTCGGACCTTTCTGGAGAATTTCCTTTCCCGCTTTCAAGAAATTTTCCTCTGTTTTAAGTTCTCTACCTACCATAAGATGTATTTCCTCTTCGTTTGCCTGAACAAGATCCACATATTTGACCCAATCTGAAAAATCAGTGAACGGCTTTTTGAATCTTGTTCCATCTTCTTTCATCCCCAGAACCTTGCAGTGGATATCCATAAGCAGAAAGGCTTTTGAATGTTCTTTAGTTCTCTTTATTGTCTCAAGAGCTATCTCGAAACCGGATATGAAATTGAAAAGGATTACATCACTACCAAGATAAGGCTCAATATCATCTGGCCTTATTGGATCGATTCTGGATTTCAAGACTTCTTCTCTTTTGTCCGGTGCTGTATACACAAGAATATTTTCATTCGTTCCTTTTAAGGAGAGTGCAATACCACTTAAGTCAATATTTGGGTATTTAGAGAGCATCTCCTTTACTCCCTCTATATGATCTTTACCTACTCTTGATACAGGACAGATTAGATTATCTTCCCCTATCACATTTGCAAGTGCTATAACATTGTATAGTATACCACCCAATCCTTCCTTCTTTTCTCCGTTGAATGTGGTGATGTGGTCATAATTTATGGCTCCTACAACGGCAATCTTCATATTACCTCCGCAGAGATAGACTGTTATGTATAATATTTAACCACAGAGGTCACGGAGAAACCAGAGTTTCTTTATCTTCTCTGTGCTCTCTCTTAAGTTTCATGTTTCTCTAAGCTCTGTAATAAATAGAATGATAATATCCCTTTTATCCCTATGGTCTTGTTACTCTAACAAGAAAACCAGATTAAACGTTCCTATCCGTTAGCTAACGGACAGCCAATGGATTCACCCCTCATTTTGAGTTCACAGAGAAGGTATAATCTCTTTCCATCTTGCTTTTGTGAACTTCCTGCTCCGCACCTACGCATAGGTGCGGGGTGAATGTTCTCTGTGGTTTATTCATGAAATTTACATAACCAGATAGACGAGAATTGTGAAAAAGCACAAAGAACACAGTAGGGATTGCCCATTCATCTGACAGGAGAAGCCCTATCCCTATCTATACCTTAAGAGTCTTACATCTCCCAGTAATCCAAATTCAACGAAGTTATATTTGGTTGTCCAGTTCTGCTCATCTGAGAAATGACCCGGGCCCACCCAGAATAACTCCCCTTCCTTATGATGATGAGGACCAAGAAGATTGCGGAGGCTGTTTGTAAGTTCAATTCTTATCTTGTTCTTTCCATTATTTAACAACTCTGTTATATCAATCTTGTAAGGATGCCAGCAAAGTAGACCCGCTTCTTTGTTATTGATCAAGACCCTTACTACTGCCGCTTTAACACCATTTAGTTCAAGAAATATGTTCTCCTCTTCGGAATGCCCGATTTCAAATTCTTGGGTGTAGGCTACGCTTCCTGCATAAAATGGTAGTCCCTGTTCTACAAGATTTCCAACAACTACTTTTTTCCCTTCTTCTACGAGACGAAACTCCAGGTTAGACTCGTTTTTAACCCAAAAATCACCAACAATGTAGCAGCTATCAAGCTCGAGCGGTTCTCTATTCCAGAGACTTGGGTTACTTTTGAGCAATATTTCATTTTTTCCTGTTCTGAGGCGCGTGCTTATGTCTATCTTCTTAAAAGATGGATCCAACCACCAACCCAAATTTTCGTAATTTACTCTTTCTCCATTAACTTGAAGTTCAAATTTTTCAGGCGCCTCGAGAACCAAGAACGCCTTTCTCTTTTTGTTTAAATTAAACTCAACATCGAAATTATACTTAAGATAGATGTCTGAATCTTTTCGGGACAAAATACATCTGGAAGGATCCTGATAAATCTTCCAAAATTGCACACCATCGTTTCCTCTATGGTCATCTAATCCATAATAAGATCTTATCGCACCTTGTGCCTTCCATACGGGAACAACTTTGCTAAAATCATCATTCCCAATTCTATATCTGCAAAAGTCCAGGATAAGGGCATTGGGACTTGATCTTTCAATCTTCCATTCTCTTGATAGATTAATAACTTTAGTTTTGGTAGCATTAGGAATTGTTCCTATATAGTACGGATTCCGCCAAGGGCGATGTGATTTGACCATTCTGTCTTCGACATTTCTATTTAATACTATTATATAAGACTGGACAGGGTGGAAGTAAAGGCAGAGGGAGGTATATTCATCTTTGAAATCGCCGTTTAGTGAATATATCCCACCACTCTCTGGATGCCATTCTTCTAATCTCCCTTTACCCTTGACTCTGACCAGAGCATCGAATTCTTTTTCTCTATCCATATTAACAAAAAAATATACGTCTTTATTCAGTGTCCTTCTGTGTTGATAGCAGATACTACTAATATCATTCCCATTCTTTTCGGTCACTTGTACATCAGGGGGGAGTACCCTATCCAATATCTCTTTTAGATTTTCTTTTTCAATAACTTTGACCTCTTTTGATTTGAAGAACTCTCGTAGATCATCCGAGGTTCTGCCTTCTATCAAATATGGGACTGAATTAATTGCAATTGTTTTGCCACCATTTGCGGTGAAGTCCTTAAGTAAATTGAAGGTATTTTCTGTTAGAGAAATGCTCGGTGGTATTATAACCACACTGTATGAATGTTTACCCACGACGAATCTATTACCTTCAATACTCGCGTATTTCCTCATCAATATCTCATCACCAAAATCAAAATCTCTATGCATTTCGCACATTGTTTTGGTTAGCGAGACAAAGTTATCGTTTAATCTTTCTATCTCATCAAATTTGCAGGAGGGCTTGGTATCTGCGACAGCGGTAAAGAAGGAACGTAAAAGGTTCGTGTATTGAAGAGGATCGTATAGACACCATGCACTGCCTATTGGATGTAGAACCAGTATCTCAGAGATAAATTCGCCTCTCGTTAATACATAGCTTAGTCTTGCAAAGTAATCTGTAACAATTTTGTAATATTTCCACCAGGGCTGCTGGTAGCTAATTGAGGGCGGAAAATCCCTCTTACGGCAACCCCTTAGAGAATATGAAAACATGGATTGATTCAAAATGTTTACACCAAATACATACAGCCAATCGCCAATCCATTTCTGGTCTTCAAAACTTAGGTCCCAGCCACCACAGGCGTAAGATTCACATAAAACTCTTTCCTTTACTAATTGATGGGCAACACTGCTTACCTGCTTCACAGTGATAAGATCTTGAATGTTTCTGCCAAGATGGTCTATCCCCGGGATATGCATATACTCATAATGTGGCATAGCACTGCCAATGGCTGCAATCTGTGATTGTAGGGTATCCTCACCCAAATAGTGACCGGTCAATTTCAGGTTATGCTTATCACACCAGTTGTATATCCTTTTTGAAAATGTCTTTACAAAAAGCTCAGTTGCTGTGCTCCAGTAATCATATCTAATTTTATGAAAATCTCCAACTTCGTAAAAAAGAGAAGGTAAATATTCCAGAATATTGTATCCCCTTTTGTTTTGGAAATATTCTGTAAACTTTTCTGTCCAGGGTATAAGCACGCCCTCATCAGAGTATCCATGAAAATCAAGGTAGCTGGGCTCGTCAGTGAATATTCCGGGAATTGTCCCACCAAACTCGCTGCCTACTTCACTGTAATATGTCTTATGTGTTGATTCAATAAAGGCATCGACTGCTTTCGGGTAGAGCGTATCGATGTAAGGGTATCCATTGTGCCAGGGGGTATTAGGGGCATGGATTTTTGAGAAGCAAAGAACAATCTTATCTTTTAATCTCGAAGGAGGAAAATCATAAATCCCTTCCCTTGTATCATCGGTTACATCCTCTAAATTCTTTGGTTTTTCATTCTCTTTGTAGCATAAAAAGACCTTTAAGAGGGGATTCATTTCCCCTATCTTCTTCAAGGATTCAAGGTCTTTAAACTCCTTAAGTTCAACTGCTTTCATCCTGTATTTCGGTCCTTTGGCAGGCACGAGACCACCCGCGAAGCCTGAGGGCCACCTATCTTCGTCGTATAGCCAAGCATTTAAACCAATCTTCTTTGCCTCGTTGACACAGATTTTTATTTTCTCCATCCATTCATGAGAAAGGTAGGGGGTGAGAAGACCGACTCTTGAATGCATGAAAAATCCGCCTATTCCCTTGGACTTCATCCCCTTTATTTGTCTTATAAGTTCATTCTCCTCCAGTTTGTCATTCCACGACCAGAAGGGAACGGGTCTGAATTCATTACCCGGATTCTTAAATTCTATCTCATTTAGATGTTCACAACGCATAGATTACCACCGTTACAGGATGAAAATATGTTACATCTCCGTCTTCGGCGAGCTCAGACGAGCCGTTTATTTAAAAAACCAGTTCAAGAGTAACTATCTTTTTCGGACCCGCATCGATAAGAACAGAATTCTTGTCTACAATAGCGAGGTCACCTTTCGGTTCCTCATTAAGATGAAGTAGCCTTGCCTTCTTAATATCTTTCGCGGTGGAGAGCCTCGCCTCTATAGACTTCTTTGTCGGGTTGTAAAATCTTACAATGATTGATTCTCTCTCCTCACACTTCTTTACAGCACTCAAAATGAGTATGGATGGTCCCAACCTCAAAAAACTGAGATTGGATGGAAGTTTACCTTTCCCTCCTCCCATTTGAACAAATCTTACAGGATAAATAAACGCCTCTGACTCTTTCGCCGCTGTTTCCCATCCCCCCTTGTGTGGGTATATAGAGTAGAAAAATTTGTGCGTACCTGGACATTGTGACAAAACCTGTCCCTCGAGTTCAACTTGCTTTTCTCCTCCAACCTTTGGGTATCTATAACACCGCAGAAGGGTAATGGCAACTGTTCGAGACTCATCATCGATAACTTCATATTCTGGAATTCCTCTAGTAATTATCGCAAGTCCGTGTTTACCATCCGTCAGGTCTACCCAGGAATGCATCGGGTTAGTCCCGGTCATAGGGTCAACCCAGGAGGATGTATCGGGAAGGGAGATGGGTCTCTTCACGACATCGAATCCAGAATCGGCAAAGGAGTGCTCCGTAGAAATAAAAGATGGAAACATTACTCTTAACCTATGGTCCTCTGCAACATTTTCAATAATCGTTTCTATATCCACCATCCTTGAACCTTTTTTAAGCGAAATAAAAGAGGTAACTGGATACTCAATTTCCTCTTTTACTCTTGACTTTTTTCCTTCATCGAGAGACATAGGTAATTTAAGGTGATACTTTACCTTATACTTACAAAAGAGTGGACCATCTACCTCAAGTGATATATCTACCAGTTTAGCAATGCTTGTTATCTTCCTATCTTCTGGTGGTGCTATCCTGTTCCAGGGGTCTCCAGCCTCACCTTCGTCTAAAAAGTAACCGAGTAAACTATAATCACGATTGTTCTCCTTATCTTTTATATTAAGTGTTCCGTCGCTCTCTATCTTTACACGAAGGTATTTGTTTTCAAGAGTATTTGGAGACGGGACAAGACTCCCTGTTGTTCTTGAAATGCCTTCTTTCAATCTAACTTTGAAAGCCTTATACCCCATTGAAGGAATGTCTTCAGCAGAAATCATCATCCTTCTACGCAGACAGTAGAAAGGAAATGGTGCATCGTGTGGATGCTTTATTATGCCGTATGTTTCTTTTTCAGATAATACTTGATGGGGTAAGGTTTTCCCATCCAGATCTTCAACCTCAAAAGCCATATTTTTTTTCTCTATAGGAAAGTCGACATCTACGAGATAGACCTCGGATCTGTCAGAGGTAATCGGGTTGAAGCCTACAATAAATATATCATCCTCTTCATATGGACCAGTATCAATATCTTTGGATATATATGCAAGACTGTTCTTTGTGATAGCATGTGATATTTCCAAAACTCTTTCAAACCGGCGCATTACATCTTTGCTTACCCAGTCAACGCTGGTTCCTGCTATAGAATCGTGTGCATGGCTTTTTAAAAGTTCTTTCCATGCTATATCAAACCACGGTTTTGGGTATTCCTTTCCTAAAAGCCATGCAAAAGAGGACCATATTTCAGCCCACCTTTCAAGCTCAGATTCTGTCTCAAAATTTTTGATTCTTATGAAGATCTCAGAGGAGATGGCATCCTTGTTCAATTTATCAAAGATACCGACTCTGTTCGGCATCCTTCTCTCACTCTTAAGAACCTTTAGTTTTTCCCATCTCACCTCTTTTTTGACACTGTTCATAAATTCAGGAAGGGAACTGTGAATAAGTTGAACATCTTCACTGAGTTTATTTACATCTTCTATGATTTTCACAGTATTCAGACTGGGGAAAGTAGAGTCCATGCCATCAAGGAATAGAAGATGGTTAGTAGTTGCCCCCTGAAGGAGGTCTTCCACACCCCATTTTATGCCTTCTTTAATATGTGCTGGATTATATGTCTTGTCATATTGAGAATTGAGCAATGTATAATCCTCGTCTTTCCATGTTATTCTAAATGGTTTATCTCTATCAGTCCATTTGTATTTTCCTTCAAATGGCCATTTTTTAAATATGGTCGGACGGGAAAGGTACGCCCAGAAATTAGCCCTACAGAAAGATGGTGACATACGAATACCGAGAATTCTACTTCCATCAGGTGACTCAAGGATATATTCTGTATCACACTCATCAGGTGTTATTCCCCTGTAAAAAGTTATGGTGTCTATTCCGAATTCTTTGTAGATTTGAGCAATCTGAGATATCTGTCCAAATGAGGTAGGCGTGTAACCTTCCTTCATCACCCCGCCGAATTTCTTCCCAATCTTCTCTCCAAATAGGAGGTTTCTTACTATAGCCTCTCCGCTCACAGAAAACTCCTCTGGCAGTGTATACCAGGGCCCTATCAGGATTCTTCCATCCCGAATAATTTTTTTGAGTCTTTCCCTATCGTCGGGCTTTATTTCAAGATAATCCTCTATTGGACAGACCTGACCGTCCATATGGAAGTATTTGTAGCGAGGATCAGCTTCAAATATATTAAATAATGTTTTAAAGAGGTTTACAAGCATCATTCTTGTCTCCTCAAAGTTGTATCGCCACTCTCTATCCCAGTGCGTGTTTGAAATCACATGTCCTATATATTTATCCATCTTATCTCCTTCCAATAATTACAACCTTTCCTGTCTTTTCTATCAAACCAGTTTTTGCCCTATAAAAGTATATTCCAGATGGGACCTCTCTTCCTTGATTATCAGTAAGTAACCATCTTGGATTTTCGCCTGAAATTGAACATGTAAGCCTCCCACCAATATCAAAAATGTCAACTTCCATTTGACCAGGGAGTTCTGAACTAAAATATACTTCTCCCAGTGCAGGATTTGGAAACACCTTGAGCCAGGAAACCCCCGAAGCTTCATCCGTGGATGAAGGGATGAGTCTTACTGTACTTATTAAATGTGGAGAAACTGGAAATTCAATTGAGTTTGAATCTACAATGAGACTTTGTATTTTTTCCTCAAGGATGGTGGTAAGATAGGCAGAATTCAGATTGAACCCACAATTGATTCTCAAAAAGGCAGATTCGTCTTTCGGGTTTTTCAATCTCAAAATTAGTCCATACCCGTCATCTGCCTTCTTTAGGGTCAACAGCCTCATAAAATCTGGTTCAATATTGATAAAACTATATCCCCCTTCTGGTAGACTCCCGCTTCCTGAAGAAACTGGTAGGGTGATGAGAGGATTTGAGAAAGAATAGGCAAATCTATCAGGAGATAAATCCTCACCACTTGTTATCCCGAAGCGAAATGTGATAAGTCCCGTTGATGCCCTGTATAGACCGCCCTGGCTGGCGAAGTGAACAATACAGTCAAAAGAGGGTGAATCAGTTAAGAATCTGAAAAGCGGAGCATTTGATGCAAGGACACAATTCATTCCATCTCCAAGAACGGCTACACAATGCTGGACAGCATAATGGAGTGTGCGAAATCCGGACAGTTCATCATCGTATAGGTTAACCATACCCGATGGTATATAATAAAAAACATCACCAAGAGAAGCAAAATGAAATGGAAAATGTATCGATTCCATTGGAGGTACGGATTCTTTCTTATCGATTGTAATGTTTATCTCTAGTTTCTTTACATGTTTATAGAGAATCACCTGTGACCTCACGCCACGAGAGCCGGGTGCTCCCATATCTATAACAAGGCTTTCAAAGAGGGGACCACTTTCTCCATGTATAATTTCAACTGATGTGGGACCCTGGTTCCCGTTATAGACATATTTAGCGAGAGGTTCACCCGTGCCTACCAGCTCTGTTCCCTCTTCTATATCATATATGCTTGATATACCACCTGTAAGAGGGTCTATCTCTACCCTGTAGAATGAATTCTGGAGGCTATCCTTCTGCCCGCATATTTTTGGGGATTCTACGATACGATATGTTCTGTATCCAAGAGGTGGAACTGAAGATGCGAGAAAATATAATGTATCCCCCTCTACTTGTGAAGGAACGGTATCTCCACTCTCCACATCGATGACTATAAGTAATGAGTCTGTAATATTCAGCAGGCCAAGACCTATGGAGGCAATATCATCCCTCCTGAGCGGAAGGGTATTAAAGACAGCCACTGAAGATTCAAAAGAGGCAATCTTCCCAGATATGGAATGGAGTGCATCATTAATAAGCGTGTCAGATTTCGCAAGAGAGCCGGTGAGCCAGGATACTTTATCTCCCCACATCTCGGGAGAGTCCTCTATGTTCCACGCCCCAAATGTATGTTCTGAAAAGAGCAGACTTCCCCTGTAGAGGTCCCATATATCTTGGGGATAATCAAAATTCTCGTTAGAAATAGTAGCAAGAGACGACACTATCTCAACCTTCGGAATGATATCTATTAGTGCCATGTTTTCCACTCCCTCTCTTGCACAGGATGATATTATAAATGTCCACCACCCAGGGGCATCGCCTGAATAGGTCTCCATCTCACTTTCATGGTTTTCCATCATATACTCAAAGAACGCAGAATTAGTTGATACTATAATCTTTGGTGAATTGTGGTTTTCATTCCATTGTGCAGCAATCTCACAGGCTTTTAGAGATGGTGGGCCATTGTCGCCTGTAACACAGCATATATGTATTGCACTGTATGGATAACCCTCAGATTCAAGACGATTCAGTAGTTGAGGGAGATTATTTGCAACATTTTCATAACTTGAGAAGAAGCCGAGTGTTGCTCCTTCGAGATATGCCCATAAGGTGTCGGTGCAATACCACACAAGAACCCTTGAACCATCCGCCCCTTTCCAGAAGAAGGGTCTTGGTAGCTCGGTTTCCTGAAAAAAATCAGAAAGAACAGAATTGGGCGCGACCGAAAGATAAGAAACATCTGTACCAGCCAAAATCTCTGGTATGAGCCAGGTATAGCCTGGCACATCATCTATCATCCCCGTTTTCGGCTTTATCCCCAAAGGAGGCTTTATTGAGCGGATAAGTTCCTCGGGTCCGGAAAGTTCAGTAAATAGATTCGCATAGAACGCACCAATCTCAATATCTCCAGCGTTAATGTGGCTGATTAGATTTGAAACCTCTTCAGGTGTTCTATCTCTTATATAGTTCTCTAATACCCACCAACATTCTATTGTCCATTTGAAACGACTACCCTCAGGCCAACCCTCAGTCTGTTTAATGAATTCAATCACAGAATCCAAATAAGAGTTCTGGAGAATCTCTATACTATCCACTGGAGCGGTATATCCAACATCAAGGTGGGAGAAGGGAACGAGGTATACCCTATCTATCTCGGCAGAACTAACTCCACAAAGGAAGGAAAAGAATGGTATGATAAAAAAATTCCTATGGTTATAAAACATTACTAAATTAGGCGTTATCGAGTTAACCCCAATTTGCGCAATTAATATTTTTATGTATGGGCGAACTGCAGTTCGCCCATACATTTAGTGTGTGCCCGGTGGTTGGGTCTTATTACCTTGTAAACACCAATTTCTTTGTAAAGACTCTCTCGTCGGTTAACAACCTACAGAAGTATACTCCATTTGATACAAGATTCCCATTTTTATCTCTACCATCCCAGACTTCCATATGAGCACCTTCAGAGACCATACCCTCTTTTAAAACCTTTATTTCTTCCCCGAGTACATTATGAATTGAAAGTCTGATTAAGGATGCCGTGGGAAGGGTGTAAGAGATGGTCGTGATGGCGTTGAATGGGTTTGGTGCATTCTGGTAGAAATAAAGTCCATAAGGAGATTCCTCCACCTTTGTCTCTGTAACTGTGATCGCAACATTGAAGGTGGAATCCCACCAAACAGCCATAACATCTTCTGGGGTCCAGTGTTCAGGGCTATAGGCATCGGGAAAACCCATCCCCGCATCTGTGAGACCTGTATCGGAGACAAGATAGCAGAGTCCAAAATCTCCAAGCTCTTGCCCGACCGTGATGTAGTAATAAATAGCATAAACATGGTAGCCGCTGTCAGCAACCGGGTTAGAGTAGGCATCTTCAGTTATATAACCATGCCAGTCCATCATATCTCCACTTGGAAACCTTGTCTCTGCATACCCTGTCCATGTCTCATTTTCAATAAGTTCTTCATCCCAGCCTCTGCCCATATGATATGGTGAATACCAGAAGGCGCTGTCAACCGTCCAGTCATATGGAAGCATCACACATGCAACACCCTTCGTTGGATTGTCATCGTAACCTTCTATTGATACACCGAGTGTTATTAGTAGATGTTCCCCCTGGCTCACCTCCTCGGGCTGATTTACCTCGTGAATTGTAAAACAACCTACAAGCAGAGAAAGCGCAATCACAGCTCCAAGTAATCCTATTCTCTTCATACTACCCCCTTTTTTTTATTTGCCACCGGGCACATTAATTAAAAGTTAATACCAAGGGACATCCTCTGAACCGAACCCAGAGAATATCTGAAATTATTATAGCTATAATCTAATCTGCCGTCGAAAGGACCAAGGCTGGTTAATAACCCCATACCTACTGTGAAGGTCTCTGTATCTGATAAAAACTTGTATCCTCCTCTTAAAGATATTCTATCCATAAATCGTAATTCGATGCCTGTATTTAACCTCTCTCTTGCATCAGTTGGATGGTGCCATTCCGCAGAAAGGGTAAGATTCAAGTTATTTCTCAGGTCTATATCATCTGCAACACCAAGTTTGAATGATACAGGAGGACGAAAAGAATCGTAGAAATAGACGGCATCTCCTCCAATATTAGATATGAGCGTTGCCATCCTAATGTCTTCGTAGATATAGTAGAGGGTACCTACATCGAATAAGAAGCTACTTGCAAATTCCCCATCCAAATTTTCAGCCACAAATTTTACATTGGCTCCAAGCGAAAACTTATCCGTGTATCTCTTTGCATATCCAAGCCCAATGGCATATACTCCAGCTCCAACTATCCTTCCAGTTCCATCCGGTTTCTCTACTGTAGTTTCCTCAAAGTCAGTTAACCGGAGTGAGAGGAAACTTATCCCCAAGACCCCAAAGCTCGGGAAATTCAACCCAACTGAAGCTGCATTATGTGTCATACCACAAAGCCATCCTGTATAGCAGGTGAAAAAATCTTTTCCTTCAACATATGCAATTCCTGCAGGGTTCCAGAAGATAGCCTCTGCACCCTTAGAAACACTACTGTAGGCTCCCCCCATACTGTTACCTCTTGCACCCACGTCTATCTTTAGAAACTGAAAACCGGTAGTCCCTTCTTTACCAAATTCATAACCCCAATCCCATTGAGCATAGAGAGGAAGACTTAAAAATAAAAGCATAAGGAACACAAGTGACCTTTTCATCTTGTCTCCTATTTTATTATAAGAATAGTTCCATTAGTAGAGCCAATGTCCGACTCTACTGAATATAGATATACACCTGATGAGACCCGCATTCTTGAATCTGTGAACTGATCCCAGAATTCACACCCTGAATTCGGATCATCATGGTGGATTTCTCTTACAAGGTCGCCACTTATGGTAAATATTCGTATTGTGCATTTTAGAGGTAGATTATAAAACATTAGCTTATACTCATCTCCAGTGGTAGTCCACCCCGATACCCTCTTGAAAGGATTTGGTGCAACCTTGACATCTAATTGTGTTGAAGGTGGTCTGATGGCATAGACAGCTTCTATGTTGCGATTGGTCTTGCCCGATTCGTTTCCTGATGAGTCAAAGGCAACTACTGCATAAAAGTATCCATGTCCCAGCTCTACAGTTGTATCAGGAAATGTATATCTGCCTGTATATGAGTCGTAAAAATCTGGGTCTTCCTTAGGTATCGAAGCTAATTCCACATACGGTCCTATGTAGTAATAATCAGACCTGTAAACCTTATATCCCTCAAGGTCTTGAATCCCTGTGGCAGGGTCTACATAGTCATCAAATGAATCGTCCCAGGTCAAGACAAGCGGCACAAGTAGTTCTCCTTCCCGGGGAATGGGTTCAATCTCAACTATATCAGGTGCCGGTGGTGGATAGTCCTCAAGATAATAGTTATTGTTAAAGATTTCATTTGCCTTATCCACAGATCTCGTCAGATATTTGTGCCCGTCTTTTAAATATTGCTGCGAGCCACTACCTCCAAGGCAAGTCTGAGGTGAGATGCCGTGCACAGCCTCAACTATTACTATATGAACAGAGTCCCCCATCTCAAGACTGTAAGGTCCATAGCCTTGAAGAAGGAAAGGTGCCAGCCAACAGTTTTCCTCGGGCATATAGATAGAGGCTGAATCACCGGATAGAATATAATAGAGATTCCTTTTACCCATCTGGAGAAGGGTGTATGTCCTCTCTATGCTCTGGGCATAGAAGACCGTATGAGGCTGAGGGGAACCATCTGTTGACGGATCTGAGTAAAGTTTGGCAAATCCTGCATAACCAGGTGTCCTAATCTCACCCTCATAAAGATTGCCGTAATCAAAGGACGCACCACCGGCTGCCTGAGAAATAGAATCGTAGGCATATAAGAGAGCCCTGGTAGAATCATATCGAACCACATCATCAGCATCCAAATAACCTGATCCCCATCCATGGAGCAGTTTATCCTGAGAGCTTGGTTGTATTAGATAACAAAATCCGAAGAAGACATCCTGATAATTTCTTTCTATATCGGAAATACCATTCCCGTCCGTGTCACCAGTGTTCTTGAATATATAGTCTGTGACGATGAAGTTATTATAACCGGGTCTGAGTCCCCATCTTTTTCCCGGATAGCTCCATACCATACTCTTCCTTGTCACGGTAATTCCATTTTTGGTAGTCCATTTTGATATAATTATTTCCTCTCCTTCGCCAGGGTCAAAATCTGAAGAACCGTTAAAGTTTTCAATACGCTCTATACCCATAGAATGAGTGGTCCAGGTATTTAGAGCGCCCTCCTGTCCTGTGGCATATGGACCGCACTCGTCAAAAAATATACTATCTTTCTCATTCTTTCCCCCTATCCACACCCCCCCCATCTTCAAATAAGAACGCTGGGATAACTCATCTATACCAGGAGGACCACCGGGCCAGTCCATACTGGGATTCGTCTCACTGGGGGATACCTCTCCTCCAATCTTCCCATTATCCCATATTGTCTCCCAGAGGTTTGACCTCTCGTGAATGCGATAATCGTCACCTGTGACTACACTTCCAAAAAAGAGAAGCAATATGAAAATTGTCCTCTTCATAATCCCTCCATTTAGTGTTTGGTGAAAAATTCTCTACAAATGGAGTTAAGGCTTCAGCCTTTTATATAGATTAAGGTTATAAAATTCTAAAGAATTAACTCCTTATGTATTTTACCCATTTCTCACCGAGAGCTATTTAATCAAGTAGCATTAAAAATTGAACTTTATCCCTCCCTCAATATATCTCGGTGGACCGTATGTTCTGAAACTCATATCATAACCCCAAATATCAACGGTGGTTACCTCGCCCTCCTCTATATACTTCTCCGCTGCGTCATTATAGAAAGCAAGATACTCATCACCCATTAATTCCGCCTCTCTATGGGTAAGACATACAAAATTCCTTAAATTCTTCCTGTTAAATAGATTTGTCACTTTTAACCAAAGCGAGGAAGATACAGAACCAAAGCTCAGATTTTTTGAGACCTTCAGGTCCACATTCTGTTTAGCTGGATACCTGTAGTTATCATAGGTACCTGGCGGGTCACCTGTCTTTACATAGGTAAATGCACGTCCACTCGCATATCTGTAGAGGATACTTGCATCACAACCTGAAAGTAGGGGACTTATCAATTTGATACCTCTCCATTTATTGGGTGTCTTAAGATATAGACTGGTTCTAAATATATGCGGCCTCGAGTGGCTCCTTTCGTAGTCGAATGCAAAATGGCCTCCTTTTTCACCTGTCTCCCAGATAAATTCTTTTGTTCCATCACTGTATATCTTGACCGCAGTGGGTGTTGACCTGCCCTCTGTGACCTTCGAATAACTGTATTTGATATCCAGGGAGATATTTTCACTCATAAGGGTTTTCATATTAATCTCAATACCCCTCGAATCGCTATAGTCTCCTGACCAGTAGGTCGAAAGGCCAAAACCTCCCCAATCCCAATTATCTCCAAGTCTCGGATCCTGAATTTTAACAGCATTATCTCCGAATTGCCTCCAGGGTGAAGTCTGATCGAACTGGTCTTTATAGTAAAATCTGAAGGAAAAGAAGGCAAGATTCCGGAAGTTGTGGTTGAACCCGAATTCGAACACCTGTGCCTTTTCAGGTTTGAGGGGTTCCAAGGTGAACATAGTGGGTCTGGGCCAGGATTCCCTGTCATTCAGGGTCGTCTTTTGTGGACGGTAGTAAAGAAATGGATACATCCAGGAATAGGACGGCTTCTGGAAGAAGTGACCGTAGTTTATAAATACCATCGTATTCTCTGTCCAGGGGTAGGATACACCAATCCTCGGGTTTAGATACCAGAATGGTTTGAACTTTTTCTTGGGCCATCTGGTATAGTCAAACTTGTACTCTCCATTTGCATCAATGAAACCGGAAGAATCTGGCTCTGGGTCCAGATCTGGGTTATAGTAAGGGTTCAGCATTGGATGGCAGGTATCGGGTATGTCAAACCATTCTTTATTTCCATTGAAGTAGTCAAATCGGAGCCCCATATTTGCAATAAAGCCCTCGAATTCCATCTTGTCCTGAATATACAGTGCTACCTCTATAGGATGCGATGCCTCGTTTAGACCTCTATGGAGAAAGTCAGCCTCAGGGTTTACAGTATCCTTCTCAGAGGGGAATGTCCAACTTTTTTCATCATAGAGATTGTACCAGGATTCAAATCCAGCCTTCAGGAAATGGGTCTTTGTTATCTGCCAGTTCAGATTTATATGGAGTGAATAATCACTCATCTCATTCCGGGAGAGAACAGTCTTGCCCCATCCTGCAAAGGGTTCTTCGTCGAAGCTAGGATACCTGTAGCAGTCACCCCATATATCGTATGAACCTGTTACCGTGGTGTCGTCCTTGACAGCCCTGTATTCGCCCGGGAATTCCTTCTGTTTCAAATAGTATCTCCCTAGCTTTATATTATAAAATAATTTTGGATTCACCATGTGTGTCCAATCAAAAGCAAGATAGTAAACATCATTGTTGAAGATGGTTCCATATCCCCTGTAATATTTTGCCTGAAGGGGAAGTTCCTGTTCCATCATACTTGAGTGGAGCTCACGACTTAAAAATCCTGATGCCTTCAGTTTTTTATTGACCCTAATGGGCCATGTTATATTAAGAGAGATATTATAAAGGTCACGGGTATCCCTTGGGTGTGGAAGGGCATACGCTTCTTTCTTTGACCTACCCGATAGGAAGAAGTTCATTTTGGGAATCCCTCGAAAGGGACCACCAAGAGTGAACCGCACCTCACTACTCGGTATATCTGTATAGTCGTATATATTCTTCTTCCTCTTATCTGTGAGCCAGAGTGTGTCTACGGTCCCATCTGGAAGTGTATGGTCAAGAAATTCCTTCTGAGTCTTCGGGTCATAAAGGTAGTTTCCGAAGTGCTTCTGTTGAGGAGGTCCGTAGATGTATTCCACAGAACCTGTGTAGTTATCTCCACCCTCCTTCATAATTACATTTACCACTCCGGACTGGGCATTGCCATATTCTGCATTAAAGCCACCAGTAAGAAGCTGAATCTGCTTTATCATGTCGATATTATATTGGGTATAGGATAGTCCCATATCCGCCCTTGCCTCTGAGATAGCCGCTGTTCTGACGCCATCCACATACCATACGACCTCATCCCAATCACCGCCACGAATATGAGACCTCGCCTCTCCTCTTCCACTACCCCTCAATCCTCCCTCAACGGGTGCGGGATCAAAAAAGACCCCAGTTTGAAGATTTATCGCCTCACTCAGGTCTGTCACCGGTACCTTTTTCATATCTCGTGTGTCTACCGTTTCCATACTTCCTGTTATATCCTTCTGTATGAGTGATCTTTCAGCAGTAACCGTGATACCCTCGGTCTCTATTACAGACTCTTTCAGGTGAAAATCAACCCTCACGGTGAGATCTGCACTTACACTCACACCTTCCTTTATCATAGGCTCATAACCCATCATAGTTGTCTTAACCTTATAGTCACCGGGCGGTACTCCAATTATGAAATAGTAACCATCTGTATCCGTTGCTGCTCCCAGTGGGGTTCCCTCCACGATGCTATTTGCTCCTGGAAGTGGTTCACCTGTCCTGGCATCCACCACATAACCCACGATCTTGCCAGTAACACCGCCAAAAATTGGGACTGGGAAGAGAAATGGTATAGCAAATAACCATTTTATTAAGTTCCCTACCTTTTTGGCATTCATACTACCCCCTTCCTGAGGTTTCTTGGTTATTATATCATACACCAATTTCTTCTACTTGTCAAGTTTTTAACAGTGCTGATAAGTTAGAGTATTATAAACCAAAAATCTAAGCTTGTCAAGTTTTTTTTGAGAGCTCTAAAAAGTGTCCTATAAAGAGATATCGTTACTATATTATTCACCTTCAAACTCGCCAAGACACATAAGTACGATAAACCACATAATAGCTTGTATAGAATTTTGTCAGATGTGGTTTAGTGGGGTCGCGTCTTGACACCTGTCTGCCGATAGGTAGATTAGACATTCTTCTTGACAATCTATTGTTTTTTTGTAGTAAAAATCGGGTTGAATGACCTTGTATGCGAGAATGTTCGAGAGAAAGATATATTATGAAACCGTAAGGGAGACTTCTAATGTAAGTCGCTGAAAGAATAATCAGAAAAGAGACAAGAAATGTCCAATGTCAAGACCTGACCCTAATTTGACTTGTCCTTTATATTTACCTCGAGAAGTATTGAGATAACCCCTCTTACAAAAATAAACGTATCAATTCTGTATTTTTGCATTCTGGGAGCAATACTATTAACTCTATCATTACGGAGAAGAAAGAAATCTGTGAATCGAGTAAATATTAGTAAATCTTAAGGGTCAGATCTTCACTTTACATTTACTCTGGTTCAAGTTTTTCTCTATTTGTTCTCCATCACCGTGTTCTTCTTTTTATTCTTCCATTCGACCTTTCCCTATTGCCTTGTTAAGTAAGGTAATTTTTTTGCCCCGCCAGGGCGGGGCACTCCAGAACCCACCTGGACGAATTAAATTCCCCGCCTATATCCATGCGGATCCGAAAGGACGGGTCGTATGACCGTTGACGGGACAGGCGTGTATGCAACTCACTATTCACCATTTACCATTCACTAATAATTTTTTTGGTACTATCGTCACCCTCCTGCCTACCGTCAGGCAGGGAAGGGTGACCGACCTGAACCAGTGCTGGTCCATACGGATCAGTAGGGATGGGGCACTGTTTACAGTGCCGATAAAAATTTTCTTGACAAAGTGGAAAATTTAGGGTAAAATAGATGCTAAATGAAAAGGCTTTTTTACATAATACCGCTCGTTCTTCTCTTCATCTCCCTAATATTCTGGGGAGCGAGAAGGGGAGAACTGGGCGAGACGCTGGCAAAGGCTTCCGTTATCTGCCTCTCCTGTATCGGTATAGAGTGAGATGAGAAGGATAATTCAACTTTTTTACCTCGTGCTCTCCAACAGTTTTTTTGCCGCCCTGTGGAGGAGAACGATATACCAGGGCTCGATGAAGACAATATGCGTCCCGGTTCTCAACTGCTACGCCTGCCCGCTCGCAAGAACATCCTGTCCGATAGGTATACTCCAGCACTTCATCACCACGAGGACCTTTCCACATTATGTGATTGGGGTATTCGGTACTCTTGGAATGTTCCTCGGCAGGTGGACATGCGGATGGCTCTGTCCGTTTGGATTCCTGCATGACCTCCTATATAAGATAAAAAGCCGAAAGATAAAATTGAAAAGGGGATTCACACTCTCAAAGTATGCCGTCCTCGTTATCCTCGTCATAATCATTCCTTTCATCACCTTTGAAACCTGGTTCTGCAAACTATGCCCGCAAGGAACCCTTGAGGGAGGGATACCAATTGCGCTCGGTTTTCTGGGCGAAGAACTCAAGTCCCAGATACTCTCCTCACCCCTATTCTATTTGAAGGCGAGCATACTCATCGCAGTGATACTGCTATCTATATTTATAAAGAGATTTTTCTGCAGAACTATATGTCCACTCGGTGCAATACTGGGTCTCTTCAATCGCATAAGCCTCCTCAGACTGAGGGTGGACGAGTCAAAGTGTGACAAGTGTGGGAGATGTATAAGCATATGCCCCGTGGATATAAATATATACGAAGACCCAAACTCACCCGAATGTATAAGATGCATGGAGTGTAGGAAGGTATGCAACAGAGATGCCATAAAATTGGAATTGCGATAGGTAACCTATCCCTGTATTACACCCTCGAATGCGGGCAGACATTCAGATGGAAAAGAACCCCCGGGGGCTCGTATTTCGGGATCGTGGGTGGAGACGCATTCTTAATAAAACAACATGGAAATATCCTCGAGATCGCATCGACGGAGAGGAATGTCGGGGAATGGGCGAGGAAATATTTCGTACTCGATGTGGATCTTGAGAGCATTCTCCACGAAATAGACAGGGATGAGCACATACACGAGGCGATAGTATCGTGTGGGGGACTCCGCATACTGCGACAGGAACCCTGGGAGACCCTCGCATCCTATATACTCTCCGCAAACAACAATATCCCAAACATCAAGAGGATGGTTGAAAACCTCTCTCGGAGACTCGGGAGGATAAGGGGACTCGAAGGATATTCTGGGTTCACATTTCCATCTCCATCCGCCATAACGAAGAACAAGGATACCGTGAGTAAATGCGGTCTCGGATTCAGATGCGACTATCTCGTCGAAGCGGCGGAGACCATAAAGGAGGGAAGGGAAGACTTAGAAAGGATCGGAGTGCTTCCCTATAAAGAGTGCAGGGAAGAACTTATGAAGTTCAGGGGAGTGGGAGCGAAGATTGCAGATTGTGTTGCGCTCTTTTCTTTTGGTATGTATGAGGCATTTCCCGTGGATGTCTGGATAAGGAGAACACTGAGAAACCTGTACTTCCCCGACGGAGGAGTGGGAGATAAGCAAATCTGGCATTTTGCGAGGCAATACTTTGGAAGATACTGTGGATATGCCCAGGAATACCTTTACTGTCATTATAGACTGAAACGAGCTCGGGGACTCACCTCACGAACAGCGGGGCGAGCACCAACGATATAACGGTCATCAGCTTTATGAGGATGTTTATAGAGGGACCTATCGTATCCTTCAGGGGGTCACCAACCGTATCACCGACCACCGCCGCCTTGTGTGCCTCCGTTCCCTTTCCGCCGAGGGCGCCGTTCTCTATGTATTTCTTCGCATTATCGAGCGCCGCGCCCGTGTTTGCACACTGAACCGCAAGGACAAGCCCAGTAACGAGTGCCCCCATAAGAACCCCCGCAAGTACTACGGGCCCGAGAAATACTCCAACCAGCACGGGTATCACGATGACGAGTATCCCGGGCAACATCATACTTCTTATCGCTCCTCTCGTGGCGATGTCCACACACCTCGAAACATCGGGTGATGCCTCGCCCTCTATGAGACCCTTTATCTCCTTAAACTGCCTTCTAACCTCGTCTATGATCTTCTCCGCAACCCTTCCAACACCGCTCGCAAGGAGAGAACCAAAGAGATAGGGTATCATTCCGCCAACCAGTAAACCCACGACGAGCCAGGGGTCCGTCAATGAAAGGTGAACGGGTTCCTGCGAAAATCTGTTTATGGTGGCAAGATATGCCACGAATAAACCAACTGCCGCAAAAGCTGCACTGCCTATCGCAAATCCCTTACCTATGGCGGCAGTGGTGTTGCCTACGGCATCGAGTGAATCTGTTATCTTCCTCACCCCTTCCGGTAATTTCGCCATCTGTGCTATACCTCCCGCATTATCTGCCACGGGACCGTACGAATCGACGGCGAGCGTTATCCCGAGTATCGAGAGCATACCAAACGACGCAAGTGCGATACCGTACATACCGCCAAATTTGTAGCCCACCAGTATACTTATGCCTATAATTACAACGGGAATAAGGGTGCTTCCCATGCCGAGCCCTATCCCATTCACCACCATCACTGCGGGACCCCTCGCTGCCGATTTTGCCAGCTCCTTTGTCGGCTTATACTTATAGGATGTGTAGAACTCCGACACAAGTCCAATTATAATCCCCGACACCACCCCCGCAACTATGCACCACAGAAGACCCATCGCGGCGAAACTTCCCGCAGCATCTGTATACTCAATGCCCGATGCCCTGAGTATAAAGAAACTACCCAGGATCATAAGCACGGCAGACAGGTATACGCCGGAATTCAGTGCATTCTGCGGGTCCCTCACTCTTCCACTCTTCACCCACAATGCCCCGATGATACTCGATACGATGCCCCACGACGCGAGGATGATGGGAAGGATAACGAGACTGCCCCTTAGTACATAGAGGCTCGCTCCTATCGCGATCGCCGCGATTATCGATTCAACATAGGATTCAAGTAAATCTGCACCGAGCCCGGCGGTATCCCCGACATTATCCCCAACATTGTCCGCTATCACGGCGGGATTCCTCGGATCGTCCTCGGGTATATTCTGTTCGACCTTTCCCACGAGGTCGGCACCCATATCCGCGCCCTTCGTATATATACCACCACCCGCACGGGCAAACAGTGCAAAGAGGGATGCCCCCATCGCATAGCCGTTTATGGCGGTGGGTTCTCCCCCAAAGATGATAAAGACAACCGAAAGGCCGAGAAGTCCTATGCCAACCACCGCCAGACCTGTGGTTGCGCCGCCCGTAAATGAAACAGAAAGTGCCTCTTTCAAACCCGTTCGCGCAGCCTCTGCCGTTCTACAGTTCGCCCTCGTACCAATGGACATAGCGAGATAACCCGACAGGGCAGATGCAATTGTTCCGATTAGAAAGCACACGGCGGTCCGCCAGTTCACATCGAGTCCCTTGCTGCCCAGGAGAACGAGAAACAGTGCGACTACGGCAATGACTATAAATACATATGTGTACTCCCTTTTAAGAAATGTCCCGGCACCGTTCTGAATCAGAGAGGAAATCTCTCTCATCTTCTCATTTCCCCGGGGTTTCTTGAGAAGCGAGATGCTAAATATGAGAATTACAAAAAGGGCAAGACCGGATGCAACAAACGGAACCCACATCATACTACCCCCTCTATTGAATTACGAACTACGGGGAGAGTATACCATAAACTACACAAAAAGTCAAGAAAAAAATTAACTGCAGGTGAGGGAAATGAGGAGTAAGAAAAAAACCTTGACTTTTTTTGGTTTATATGATATAATA
>Ga0209121_10001146_pt1 | contig 27772 bp, 16 predicted proteins | sample Cruoilmetagenom3_FD_187292 | JGI IMG/M metagenome (GOLD analysis project Ga0209121, IMG submission 187292) | Oil polluted marine microbial communities from Coal Oil Point, Santa Barbara, California, USA - Sample 3 (SPAdes) (version 2) | ecosystem: Environmental > Aquatic > Marine > Oil seeps ...
CGTTACGCCATTCGTGCAGGTCGGAACTTACCCGACAAGGAATTTCGCTACCTTAGGACCGTTATAGTTACGGCCGCCGTTTACTGGGGCTTAGATTCAGAGCTTCGTCCGAAGACTAACCCCTCCTCGTAACCTTCCAGCACCGGGCAGGCGTCAGACCCTATACGTCGTCTTACGACTTAGCAGAGTCCTGTGTTTTTAGTAAACAGTCGCTTGGGCCGTTTCACTGCGGCCTCGGTCAGCTATCATCGCGAAGATAACCACCGGCCGAGGCGCTCCTTCTCCCGAAGTTACGGAGCCATTATGCCGAGTTCCTTAACCATAGTTCTCTCGATCGCCTTGGTATTCTCTACCTGCCTACCTGTGTCGGTTTGGGGTACGGGCACCAGTAGAACTCCCTAGAGGTTTTTCTTGAAAGCATGGGATCACTCACTTCGTCTCTCTCGACTCGTCATCAGATCTCAGGCTATGTGTGAGACGGATTTGCCTATCTCACGCCCTACATCCTTGAACCGGGACAACCAACGCCCGGATGAGCTACCCTACTCCGTCACCCCATCGGTGATAACGCGCTACTAGTGGTACAGGAATATCCACCTGTTGTGCATCGACTACGCCTTTCGGCCTCGCCTTAGCTCCCGACTGACCCTGGGACGATTAGCGTTGCCCAGGAACCCTTAGGCTTACGGCGGAAACGTTTCTCGCGTTTCTCTCGTTACTCATGCCAGCATTCGCTCTTCTGTACAGTCCACGGACGGTCACCCGCCCGCTTCGACCCGTACAGAATGCTCCCCTACCACTCCATCCTAAGATGAAGTTCGCCGCTTCGGTACCATGCTTGAGCCCCGTGAATTGTCGGCGCATGTCCACTTGACCAGTGAGCTATTACGCACTCTTTAAATGAATGGCTGCTTCTAAGCCAACATCCTGGTTGTCTGAGCAAACGCACATCCTTTGCCACTTAGCATGAATTTAGGGACCTTAGCGGGCGATCTGGGCTGTTTCCCTTTCGACTACACAGCTTAGCCCACATAGTCTGACTCCCGGACTCTAAAGTATTGGCATTCGGAGTTTGGTTGACTTCGGTAAGCGGTGAAGCCCCCTAGGCCATCCAGTGCTCTACCACCAATACTAAACATCCGAGGCTAGCCCTAAAGCTATTTCGGGGAGAACGAGATATCTCCAGGTTTGATTAGCCTTTCACTCCGATCCACAAGTCATCCCCTCCGTTTTCAACCGAAGTGGGTTCGGGCCTCCACGAGGTCTTACCCCCGCTTCACCCTGCTCATGGATAGATCACCTGGCTTCGCGTCTACGACGTGTAACTGAGCGCCCGTTTAAAGACTCGCTTTCGCTGCGGCTCGCTTTTAGCTTAACCTCGCTACACACCGTAACTCGCTGGCTCATTCTACAAAAGGCACGCCGTCACCCTGCCTAGTCCGAAGACATGGCTTTCCGGGCTCCGACTGCTTGTAGGCACACGGTTTCAGGTACTATTTCACTCCCCTCTCGGGGTGCTTTTCACCTTTCCCTCACGGTACTAGTTCACTATCGGTCGTTGGAGAGTATTTAGCCTTGGAGGGTGGTCCCCCCAGATTCCTACCGAATTTCTCGTGTTCGGCAGTACTCGGGTGGTTATCACAGGAGTCCATACGATTTCGCTTACGGGGCTTTTACCCGCTCTGGCCAGCTGTTCCAAGCTGTTCTGCTACCACATGGTTTTGTAACTCCTGCCCAGACCTGTAGATCTGAGAAGATAACTCCCACAACACCTCATGCAGCAACGCCTACAGGCTATTACGCATACATGGGTTTAGGCTGTTTCCCGTTCGCTCGCCGCTACTAGGGAAATCTCGGTTGATTTCTCTTCCTCGGGGTACTTAGATGTTTCAGTTCCCCCGGTTGCCTCCACACTGCCTATTTTATTCAGCAGGTGGTAACTGGGCATGACCCCAGCTGGGTTTCCCCATTCGGAAATCTCCGGATTGACGGTAGTGTGCACCTACCCGGAGCTTATCGCAGCTTGCCACGTCCTTCATCGGCTTCCAACGCCAAGGCATTCACCGTGCGCCCTTAATATCTTAATCTATGTACTATTCGTGTTTTTCAATCTTGCGCTATGCAACTGTCAAGGTGCCGACGCGCCCCAGAAGGGCGCGCACAGGAGGGCCTGAACCCTCGAAACCGGATACTGTGAGTTATTCGCTGAAAGCGAGTGACAGATATAAGCCAGATCGACATAGGCTCTAGAGGCCGGGAGCCAAAGCTCTACCGGCTGACTCAAGTCCGAAGACTTGATACCATTTTCTCCCTAGAAAGGAGGTGATCCAGCCGCACCTTCCGGTACGGCTACCTTGTTACGACTTCACCCCCCTTACTCCCCACACCTTCGGCGCCTCTCTCCCCTAAGGGTTGAGCCAACGACTTCGGGTGCAGACAACTCGGGTGGTGTGACGGGCGGTGTGTACAAGGCCCGGGAACGTATTCACCGCGGCATGCTGATCCGCGATTACTAGCAACTCCGACTTCACGGAGGCGAGTTGCAGCCTCCGATCCGAACTGGGGCCGGCTTTATGGGATTCGCTCCACCTCGCGGTATCGCAGCCCATTGTACCGACCATTGTAGCACGTGTGCAGCCCAGGTCATAAGGGGCATGATGACTTGACGTCATCCCCACCTTCCTCCGGCTTGACGCCGGCAGTCTCACATGAGTCCCCAACTAAATGCTGGCAACATGTGACAAGGGTTGCGCTCGTTGCGGGACTTAACCCAACATCTCACGACACGAGCTGACGACAGCCATGCACCACCTGTGCAGAGCCCTCTCGGACACGACGTTTCCGCCGCTTTTCTCTGCATGTCAAGACCTGGTAAGGTTCTTCGCGTTGCGTCGAATTAAGCCACATGCTCCGCTGCTTGTGCGGGCCCCCGTCAATTCCTTTGAGTTTTAGCCTTGCGGCCGTACTCCCCAGGCGGGGCACTTAATGCGTTAGCTTCGGCACGGAGGGAGTCGATGACCCCCCACACCTAGTGCCCATCGTTTACAGCTAGGACTACCAGGGTATCTAATCCTGTTTGCTCCCCTAGCTTTCGCGTCTCAGCGTCAGTCGTGGCCCAGAAAGCCGCCTTCGCCACTGGTGTTCCTCCTAATATCTGCGCATTTCACCGCTACACTAGGAATTCCACTTTCCTCTACCAGACTCAAGCCTACCAGTTTCAGATGCACGCTGCGGGTTGAGCCCCCAGTTTTCACACCTGACTTAATAAGCCGCCTACACGCGCTTTACGCCCAATAAATCCGGATAACGCTTGCCCCATACGTATTACCGCGGCTGCTGGCACGTATTTAGCCGGGGCTTCTTCTGCAGGTACTGTCAATTTCATCCCTGCTGAAAGCGGTTTACAACCCGAAGGCCTTCATCCCGCACGCGGCGTTGCTGCATCAGGCTTTCGCCCATTGTGCAAAATTCCCCACTGCTGCCTCCCGTAGGAGTCTGGGCCGTGTCTCAGTCCCAGTGTGGCCGATCAGCCTCTCAGCTCGGCTACCCATCGTCGCCTTGGTGAGCCGTTACCTCACCAACAAGCTAATGGGGCGCGGGTCCATCCATCACCGCCGGAGCTTTCCCGAACAGACCATGAAGTCCGTAAGGAGTATCCGGTATTAGCCATCGTTTCCAATGGTTATCCCAGTGTGATGGGCAGGTTACCCACGTGTTACTCACCCGTTCGCCACTTTATACACTCTCCGAAGAGAGCTTTAATCGTTCGACTTGCATGTGTTAAGCACGCCGCCAGCGTTCATCCTGAGCCAGGATCAAACTCTCCGTTGAAATTGTTATGGAACCGAAGTTCCATAAATTCACGAATTGTTTGGATCTGCTCGATCCGGTGGATTCACCTACATCCCGGTAAGGAGACCGAGTGCGGTTTGAATCCGGTGTTTGTCTTATCGGTTTGGTCTTTTAATGGACCCTCTCGACATGACGGGTATGTGTTTTGATTCGTCTTGCGAATCGTACTGGCTTATCACAGTATCCGGTTTTCAAGGTTCAGGCGCGGCAGGTCTTCCGTAGTCACCTGCGGTTTTTCCCGCCGCTCGCCGCTCGATTCGTTCTCGGCGGCAAGGAGATACTTTACGCATTCCTCGCTACCGTGTCAACAACTTTCTCGAACGAATTTGAACCGTTTTTCCGACCGTCTTTCTGAGCTGTTCAGCGGCCTCAAAAAAGGACGCCTCCCGGCTGATCCAGGAGGCGTCTCGCAGACGGGGAACCGTCGCCGTATGAGCGGCGATCCCTAGTCGATGCTTCCTTGGATAACGATCGTTTTCAACATGCGCTCCGGTTCGTGGATTGTCGTACATCCCTGCGCGGCTTGAGCATCCTACCACCCGCGAAACACGTAAGCAATACATATTCGCAGGTATTCTCACAGCAATTTCACCATGAGGTTGAAGCATATATATACCCGCGCGCGTGTGGAGCATAAACTGCACCTCACACGGTACGGATATCGCCGAAAAACCTACTCAGAGGCCACGGGGCGCGCATAACGTCGCTTGCCTACCTGGACGACGTGCCCCTCGACTGTGGCACGCGCCACGTCAAGCGACTGGCGGTCTATCGGCTCACCATCGATCTTCACGGCGCCCTGGGAGATCATGCGACGGCCCTCACCGTTGGAGTCGACCAGCCCCAGCTCCTTCAGCAAAGCGGGCAGATGGATCTCGTCGGCGAGAGAGAGCTGTATCTCAGGGACGTCCTCTGGAACCGCATGCTGCTTGAAGATGCGATCGAACGCCTCCTCGGCGCCATGGGCCTCCGACTCGGAGTGATAGAGCGTCACGATCTGACGCGCCAGGGAGCGCTTCACCTTGTTAGGGTGGGCCGAGCCATCTGCCAGAGAGGCCTCGACAGCATCGACCTCGTCGACACTGAGCCCGGTGCAGAGACGATGGTACTTGACCATGAGCTCGTCAGGTATGGACATGATCTTGCCGAACATCTCGTCAGCGGGGTCTGTGAGGCCTATGTAGTTACCGTAGGACTTGCTCATCTTCTGGACACCGTCGGTCCCCTCGAGGAGCGGCAGCGTGAGACAGACCTGCGCCTCCATACCCTGCTTCTCCATGAGCTCGCGACCGGCGAGCAGGTTGAAGAGTTGATCGGTGCCACCCAACTCCACGTCCGCCTCGACCGCAACGGAGTCGTATGCCTGGGCCATGGGATAGAGCAGCTCGTGGAGCGAGATGCCTATTCCGTCGCGGAAACGATTGGCGAAGTCGTCGCGTTCCATGATGCGAGCGACGGTGAACTGACTGGTGAGTCGCAGGATGCCCTCGAAGTCGAGCTCACCGAGCCACTCGGAGTTGCGGCGCATCTCCGTGCGGTCGGCGTCGAGGATCTTGAATGCCTGCTCTATATAGGTCTGTGCATTTTCGTTGACCTGCTCCAGGGTGAGCGCCGGGCGGGTGGTGCTTCTGCCGGACGGATCGCCAATGAGAGCGGTGAAGTCCCCAATGATGAGCACGACCTGATGGCCGAGGTCCTGGAACTGACGCAGCTTGCGCAGCGGGACCGCGTGACCGATGTGGAGATCCGGCGCTGTGGGATCCACTCCCAGCTTGATACGGAGCACGCGGCCGGTCTCGAGCTTATCGAGCATGGCTTTCTCGGGCACGAGATCGGCGATACCACTCTTGATCACGTGAAGCTGTTCTGCGGGCGAGAGCACGTTGGCTGACTCCTCCATATACTAGAATGGACCGCCGAGAAGACCTGCGTGAAGTGTCGCTGTCGCGCAATGGTCATCGAACCGATACCCGACGGTACTTGGTTGGCTCGTGGTTTGCACGTCATACTAGCACGAAGAACTGACATGAAAGACCGCACGACACCCTGCATCACCGCAGGTTCGGAGCGCGGATCGAACCGTGACAACAAGTCGCCCCGCAAGGGGTGATGCCCATTATTCAGACTGACAAGTAGGGACAGATGAGCGCAAGCGATTCCACAGGACGCGGCAACAACGACCCGCGTCGCAAACCCAAACCGAAGCCGAAGCCGAAGCCGGCTGCCCGACCGCGTCAGCGGGCGGGTGGCACGCGCGACAGCGCGTCGCAGGCGCGAGGCGGCTCCAGCCGCACCGCTGCCGGACGCGGAGCGACGACACGCAAGAACCCCAACGCTTCCAAGTCCGCGTCCGGGCGCTCGCAGAGCGCGCGAGGCGGAGCCTCGCAGCGGAGTGGCGCGCCTCGCACCCGCGGCGGCCAGCCCCCCGCAGGCCGCAAGCCCACGCAGGGCAGAAAGCCCAATCGGCCGCGCAAGGGCGACAGCAACCGGCCCAAGTGGCTGAGCATCGCACTGCGAATCGTCGGCATCCTGGTGCTGGTGGCGATCATCGGCGGCAGTCTCGTCGGCACCGTCATATGGAAGAAGGCCAACTCCGACCTGCCCGACATCACCGGCACGGCGCGAGGCACCGATCAGACGTCATATATATATGACCGCAACGGCGCACAGCTCGCACGCCTGTTCGCCGACGAGAACCGAACGTACGTGACGATCTCGGATATTCCGATCGCCGTGCGTCAGGGCGTCATCGCCACCGAGGACCAGAACTACTACGAGCACAAGGGTATCGACCCCTGGGGCATCGCCCGCGCGCTGTGGGTCGATGTCACCCAGGGCAAGCGTCACGGCGGGTCGACGATCACGCAGCAGTACGTGGTCAACGCGTTCGTTGAGCGCGAGAACTCGCTCATGCGCAAGCTCAAGGAGGGCATCCTCGCCTATCGCCTGGAACAGGACTACTCAAAGGACGAGATCCTTGAGAAGTACCTCAACACCATCTACTACGGACACGGCGCGTACGGCGTGGAGTCGGCGGCCAAGACATACTTTGGCGTGAGCGCCTCGGAGCTTTCGATCGCACAGTCGGCCATGATCGCAGGCGTGATCAAGTCACCAGGTCGGTACTCGCCACAGCTCGACCCGGAGGCGGGACTCAACCGTCGCGACACCGTGCTGGGCCAGATGCTCTCCGAGGGCTACCTTACGCAGGAGCAGTACGACACGGCCGTGGCAGAGGAGATGGTGCTCTCCACCCTCCAGGCATCCGCGACAGCGGCCCCCTACTTCGTCGAATACATAAAGGCACAGCTCACTGAGGAGTACGGCTCGGAGACGGTCTACCGTGGCGGCATCTCTGTGTCCACCACGATCGACATGCGCATGCAGACGGCTGCCGAGAACGCAGTCACCTCGATACTGAACGAGGAGGGCGACCCGTCGGCGGCGCTCGTGGCCATCGACCCTCGAACCGGCGAGATCCTCGCCATGGTTGGCGGAATGGACTTCTCGACCCAACAGTTCAATGTGGCGGTTCAGGGAAGGCGCCAGCCCGGATCGGCGTTCAAGCCCTTCGTACTCGCCACGGCTCTGGCCGAAGGTATCCCTTCAGAGAAGTCCTATGAGTGCGGCCCGGCCAAGCTCTCCCTCTCCAACGGGCAGGTCTGGAGCGTGACCGGCGCACATGGCACCAAGCGTGAAGGACCCATGCGCCTGCGACAGGCGACGGAGAAGTCTGTGAACTCCGTCTTTGCCCAGCTCATGCTCGAAGTGGGACCGAGCGACGTGGTGACGACCATCGAAGCGATGGGCATCCACGAGGGCATCATGGCGGTCCCCGCGATCGCTCTGGGCGGTCTGAACGAGGGCGTCTCGCCTATGGAGATGGCGTCGGCGTACGGAACGTTTGCCAACGGCGGTACGCACGCGGCTCCGCAGGGGCTGCTCGCGGTCACCACGGCTGACGGAGAGAAACTCTTCACCGCCGAGCCTGAACTCACCGAGGCGATCGATCCTGCAGTGGCATACCTCACGACTGACATCCTCAAGGGTGTCATCACACGCGGCACTGCGACGAAGGCGAACATCGGGCGGCCGGCGGCTGGCAAGACCGGTACCACCCAGGCATATCGCGACGCGTGGTTCGTCGGCTATACGCCCGATCTCGTGTGCGCCGTGTGGGTGGGACACCCTGACGGCCAGATAGAAATGACGGACGTGCACGGTCGAAAAGTGACCGGCGGCTCGTTCCCCGCGGAGATATGGGCGCAGTTCATGAAGGAAGCGCTGGCAGATACGCCAAAGGCCGACTTTGCCAAGCCGAGCGGCCTCGTGAACCTGACCGTATGCGACGACACGGGCCTGCTCACCACCGAGTACTGCGAGAAGCCCGTCAACGGGCTGTTCATTCGCGGCCACGTCCCCACCGAGGAGTGCGACCTGCACACCGGTCCCGAGGAGATCGAAGTTCCCAACGTGATCGGTCTGACCAAGGAGGCCGCCATCGCGCGACTGCAGCAGCTCATGCTCCAGTTCGAGGTGGTCGAGGAGGACGTGCGCGGCATCCCCGCCGGTATCGTGGCGAGCCAGATTCCCGCATCCGGCAGCATGGGCACGACCGAAACGATCGTGTCGCTCGTGGTGGCCAACGGCGGAGACGCCGACAACCCGCCGGTCGCGGCGTTCGTGTTCGGGCCGACGGCTCCGACGATGATGCAGCCGGTGGCGTTCGACGCCTCCATCTCAACCGATGACGGCGAGATCGTCACCTACCTTTGGGAGTTTGGCGATGGGACCGAGGAGCAGCTGGGCTCCAACGTGAGTCACGTCTACGAGAATCCTGGCACCTGGGAGGTCACCCTCTGGGTGACTGATGACAACGATCAGACGTCGTCGTCCACGCAAAGCATCACGATTCAATAGATCGAGCCGGCGCATCGCTCTGCGGCGCGCCGGCTCGTTTCGCTCTACTTCATTCGTTCTAGCTGCGGCGCTGCTTGCCGCGCTACTTGCCGCACTACCTTCAACGCTACCTTCAACGCTACTTGACGCCGCGGAAGAAGTGTCCGCTCGTGGTGATCTCGACCATGGCGGCGTCCGGTACCGGGCGCCCGGCTGCGGCTGTGCGGAGCACGTCGCTCATGTCGCTCACGATCCGCTGTGCGAATCGCAGACTGTCGACATGGAGGTCGATCCTGACGCGTGCGACTCCGGTGGCGACGACCTCGTCCAGCGCACGGGTGAGATCGAGGGGCACCGAGTTGTAGATATGCGTGCGACCCGTGGGGTCGGTCACAACCGGGAACTCGTAGCCCTTTTGGTCGCGAAGCGTATGACGTCCCTCGCGGCGCTTGCACGTGTCGCAGTTGCGCTTGCAGGGACCCTGCGCCATGAGGACACAATGCTCCGTGATCATGAGCTCCTGACGACCCCAGATGGCGGTTCCCACCGGAATCGGGGCGTGACGTGCGATCTCCGCGATCTGGCGACCCGAAAGTTCGGGTGAGAGCCAGACGGAAGAAGCACCGAGATCCGCAAGAGCCTCCACGGTCCAGGGATTGATGGCATTGAGCGACCAATCGGCCTCGACCTCGATTCCCTCCTCGGCGAGCTTGCGCACGAGTCCGAGATTGCCGACGACCACGCGCTGACAGCCGGACACCGCACGCAGGAAGCGCTCAGCCTCCTCGTCATGTGCGATGCGCGGTATCACCGGGACGATGCGATCGGGCACCTTGCCCCCGAACTCGCTCAGGAGCCAGACCGGGATCTGCACGCGAGAGACGTTGGTGTCGAGGCATGCCTTGGCGATGGAGATGTCTGAGGTGGCGACCACGATCTCGGGAGCTGCGTTCTCAAGGCCCCGCCCACGCGGAGTGGAGACCTCGATGCTCTTGTAAGCACGATCAGCGTAGGGTGCGAGCACGCTCGCCTCATACTCCGCGATCGCGTCACGACGCACACGATGCAGCATGGAGTATCCGGCGCCGGCACCGATGTCGAGTTCGAGATCCCATGACGCGGCACGATACGGGGTGCCTCCCAAGCGGCCGACATGCTCGGTGACCTCGTCGGCGGTGATGGCCTTGGTGCGGGCGACCTCGATGACCGGACCCTCGGCGGCGCCGAAATGCGTGCCGTCGTTGACCTCGACACGGAGCGGGCGATTGCGAACCAGGGTGACCGAGAATTCGAGATCGATCGTGCCCTCGATGGATTCCTTGGAGAACGTACGGCGAGCAGCCTGCTCCAGCGATGCGTTCACAACTCGGAAGACGCGGTCGCCATTGGATAGGCGCTTCTCTGCATGGATGCTCACTGACGAGCCTGCAGGTGCAGCCATGATCGTCGCGTCCTCGTGACGCATGGGGCCGACCTTCTGTGCGAACCTACCGCGATTGGTCCAGAACTCAATGGTGTCGCCCGCGTCCAACGCGCCATCAAGCGAGATGGTCGCCCACTCGCCCTCGAGCCAGGAGACACGCCCGATCGCAACACCGCGGTTGTTGGGACGGCCATAGCTCATCATGCTGTTGCCGCGCTCCTCCAGCAGATAAGCAGGAGAGAAGCCGCGGCTGAACGCCTCGTCCAGGATTGAACGCTCGGCCTCGGTGATGCTGAAATCATCCGCGTTCTCAAGAGCACGATCCAGCGCGGCACGGTAGACGCTCGTCACGAGTGCCACATACTCCGGAGACTTCATGCGCCCTTCGATCTTGAGAGCGGTGACTCCGGAAGCGATGAGTGCGGGAAGCTGTCCTATACCGACGAGATCGCGGGGGCTCAGCAGATAGAGGCCCGGGGTCTCAACGACCTCACGGCGACCGTCGGTCAACTCGTATGGCATACGACAAGGCTGCGCACAGAGACCGCGATTGCCCGAGCGACCGCCGATCATAGAAGACATGAGGCACTGCCCGGAGTAGCTGACACACAGCGCACCGTGCACGAACGACTCAACCTCAATGCCCGGGAGAGCCGAGAACGCCGCGATCTCAGTGAGAGAGGTCTCGCGAGCGAGTGTCACGCGAGCGGCTCCCAAGCTCTCCAACTCCTCCACCGTGGCAGAGTTGTGCGTGTTGAGCTGAGTTGACGCGTGCACGCGCACGTGCGGAAGTTCTCGTCGCAACAAGCGCAGCAGCCCGAGATCCTGCACGATAACGGCGTCGATACCAGCCTCCCACGCACGAGAGACCATCTCGACAGCAGTTATCATCTCCTCGGCCAGTACAAGAACGTTCGCAGTGAGGTAGACTCGAACGCCATGGAGATGAGCGTATCGGCATACGTCGGGAAGCTCCTCGAGTGAGAAGTTGGTGGCACCGCGTCGAGCATTGAGACTGTCGACTCCCAGATAGACCGCGTCGGCGCCGTTGTTCACCGCGGCACGCAGGGATTGGGGTCCGCCCGCAGGTGCAAGGAGTTCGGGCACGTGGGGTGTGATACGCGGGTTCGTCTCGGAAAGAGACTGGTCCTGATTCATCTTGATAAGCCTTCCTGTGACGCGCTGTGTATCGCGGGAGCGATCCATCAGCGATGTCGGCACGGTAACGTCACGGTTCGGTATGGCACGAACGTCGCACCATGTAGCACAATAGGCAGGTTGGAGGTGAGCGTCACCGATGTCAAGTAGACGGACTCGCGCGCGTCGTAACAAAGGTGTCAGCACAGGCGTGATCGTGCTGCGCGTAGCCGTGCTCGTATTCGTGGTCCTCGTGGGCCTCGTTGCAGTCGGCGCATTCACCGGCTATTCGGTCGCCTCCTCCTGGCTCGAGGATCTCCCCGACTACCAGTCGGCCGAGGCGTTCGAGTTGGCACAACCCACCAAGATATACTCCGCCGACGGCGTACTTCTCGCCCGCCTCTTCCTTGAGAACCGCACCGTGGTGCCTATGTCCGAGATCGCCACCGACCTGGCCGATGCGATCGTGGCCATCGAGGACGAACGCTTCTACCAGCACGACGGCGTGGACTACCTGGGGATCGCCCGTGCTGCGGTCAAGGACGTGATCTTGGGCGAGCTCGAAGAAGGCGCCTCGACGATCACCCAGCAGTACATAGACAACACCGTGCTTAGAGACGAGCGCACGGACCGGACATTCCGCTACAAAGCCCGTGAGGCGTATCTCGCTCTGGAGCTTGAAAAGCTCAAGCCAAAAGAGGAGATCCTAGGCCTCTACCTCAACGCGATCTATCTAGGCCAGGGCGCCTACGGCGCAGAAGCGGCATCCCATGCGTTCTTCGGCAAGAGCGCGATCGACCTCACCCTGCCGGAAGCAGCCACTCTGGCCGGTCTGGCACAGGCACCCAGCCGTCTCGATCCCTACCGCAACCCAGAAGGCGCAAAATATCGTCGAGACCTCGTTCTGGGACGCATGCTCGCAAACGACTTCATCACCCAGACCGAGTACGACGAAGCGATCGCCACGCCAATTGTGGTCGAACGCAGCGATGAGCCTGAAGGCGGCATCTATCAGGCGCACTACTTCGTCGCACATGTGAAGAAGGTGCTGCAGCAGGAGTACAGCCAGGCACTCGTGTTCCAGGGCGGACTCACTGTGCGCACCACCCTCGACACCCGACTGCAGGGGTATGCCGAGGATGCGGTGTTCTCCCGCTACTACCGCGAAACAGACCCCAACTGCGCTCTCGTCTCGATCGACCACACCACCGGTCACGTAGTGGCCATGGTCGGCGGAGACGACTTCTCCGAGAACAAGTTCAATCTCGCCACACAGGGCCGACGCCAGCCGGGATCATCGTTCAAGATGTTCGTCCTGATCACGGCTCTCGAGGACGGCATGCCACCCAACCGCTATGTGAACTCGAGCTCACCGGCCAAGATTCCCACCGACCCCGTGTGGATCGTGAACAACAGCGTGGGTTCTGGCTCAGGCATGATGACCATGCAGTCGGCCACCCGCGGCTCGGTCAACACGGTGTTCGCACGTTTGATCTTTGAACTGGGCGCAGAGAAGGTCGCTGCAACCGCCCGTCGGATGGGAATCACTTCTGAGATACCTGCCTATCCATCGATCGCACTGGGCACACACAACGTCTCCGTCATCGACATGGCTTCCGCTTTCGGCACACTGGCGAATCTGGGAACTCACTACGACCCCGTGGTGATCACCGAAGTCATCGATCGCGCCGGGGAAACGGTGTTCGAGGCGGATCCGGTCGCAAAAGACGTGGTAGACCCCGAGGTCGCGTATGCCGCGATCAACATCATGAAAGGCGTCATCACTGGAGGCACCGCCCGACGCGCCAACATCGGGCGTCCTGCGGCCGGAAAGACGGGAACGAGCCAGAACTACCGGGATGCCTGGTTCTGCGGCTTCACTCCCCAACTCACCACCGCGGTCTGGACCGGATACTACGAAGCGGAAACATCCATGCGCAACGTGAACGGCGTGCGCGGCTTCGGTGGTACGCTCTCGGCTCCGGTATGGGCGGACTACATGTCCAAGGCACTCGATGGCTTGCCGGCTTTGGACTGGCCGCGCCAAGCAGCTCCTGACTATCGCTGGGACTCCGACTGGGCAGCTACTCAGCCGGCAGACTCCTATGTCGGATTCGACCTCGAGGATGTTCTCAAGGATCTCAAGAATTCAGACTTCAAGATCGTGATCGTCGAGGAGTATCATCCCGAGATCGCCGAAGGCGTGATCATCGAACAGACTCCCGAAGAAGGCGACCCGATAGCACCGGGCAAGACGCTCACGCTCGTCGTCTCAAAGGGCGTCGACCCCAATCCGCCGCCCCCACCCTCGCCGCCGACCACCGGCACGCCGAGTCCTCCCACCACAAGCACTCCCTAGTTGAGCGAAACGAACGGCCCGCCCCGAAAGCTCGCGGCGGGCCGTTCTCATGCCATTTCTTGCAGAGGCGAATCCACGCCCCACGTGTTCACTTGTTACGAGCGCTTCACACGGACCATTCCTGACGTGCACACGATCTCGATGTCCCCCGCCTTCTCGATCTCATCGAGAATGAGGTTCATACCGATCACGTCAGAGGAGATGTGTCCGGCGATTATGAGATTAAGCTTGAGCTTCTCGGCGCGCTTACGATGCTCCTCGGAGTAGTGCATGCCGACGAGTGTACCGACGCCCGCTGCTGACAGACGATCAAGCGCATCGGTGGGGCCTTCGGTGCCGCCGGTCATATCAACGACCATGCGTCCGGGACGGTTGGAGCCGGAACCTTGGATCAGGATGGGACCGTAGCCCTTCTTGGCGGCATCCTTGTACTCGGGGATCTCGCGCAGTGCCTTGACGACATCATCGAGAGTTTCAGGCTCGGCGGCCTCGATATGCGCCTGAACGAACGCGTTGACCGAGTTGTCAGCCGGCGTGTGACAGGACATCGATGCGAAGTCCAGCAGTCGGGCAGCGTCGATCGCACGATAGTGGTTGGCCGGCATGATGCGACGGCGCACCTCCTGCGCACGTGGGCCGATGAGCGCATCAGCAGCGCCGATGCCGACACCCTGGTCGGCCCAAAGGTCAGCCTGCATAAGCATGACCTCGTGAAGGTTCGCGAATCCAGGACCCTCGGGGTGATGAGCGAACACCAGATCGATCGCAGCGCCCTTCTCGCGCAGGCGGTCAGCCAGAAGGACTTCCGCAGCCTCCATATCGATGCCGGTGATGAGACCGCGGATCTCCATCTCAGGATCGCCCAGACAGATGCGGGTATCGGCGTAGGGATTGGTGAGTTTCTCGGTGTCGAAGAACTCCTTTTCCGATTCGTCGAGTTTGTCGTACGCCTTGCGCGCATTGGCCAGTACACGGTCGAGCTCGGACTGATCGCGCTTGTCCTGCCTCATCCCATGCTCCACGGCGATACGGTAGATATCCTTGAGTTTCACTGACACCGGCTACCCCTTTCCTGCTCGCGTCACCTGAGTGCGACGCGGATCTTCAGTACGTTCGACCTTTCGAGACGTACCCGTGCCCGTCGAGATAATAACGCAACTGCAGCTCCCCACCAGCCGAGAGGCCGATGCGACCCGAGGTCGCGACCTTCTCGTGGGGTGCTCGCTGCAATGTCCGAAGTCGAATCACGCTCTGGGCGATCTCCTGTCCGTTGTCAGCCAGGGTAAGACCGAGGGCTTGAGCCAGCTTCCCTGGACCGTTCGTGAGTTCTCCGTCAGGACGACCGGAGCGACGTGCACGCATGGCATCCATTCCGACCCCCGGTTCAAGCGCGCGGATCAGGACCGCCCCCGCCGTGCCCTCCGACTCACACACAAGGTTGAGCATGTGATGACTGCCATAGGTGAAGTAGACGTACAGATGGCCGGGAGGACCGTACATGGTGGCGTTGCGTTTGGTCATGCCCTTGGTCGCCGCGTGAGAACCCGGGTCATCGGAACCGAGATACGCCTCGGTCTCAACGATACGGCCGCCGGTGAGCACCCCGTCCTTCTCGGACGTGAGGACCATGCCCAAGAGATCGGGAGCGACTTCACGCGGATCCCGATCAAAGAACGACGCCGACACGCAGGGCATGTCGGCGATCGTAGCGGTCATAAGGGGGCTATCGTCGGCCAGCGGGATCACCTACTTCAGGAGTGCTGTGACTCGATCCATGCAACGTCCACGGCGAGCGCATCACGCGCAGCCACCAGCTGATCGAGAACCGCGTCGTTGCCCGTGCCGCCTTCACTCACGCGACGAGCGACCACACCGTAGATGTCGACAGCCTCGATCGCGTCAGCACCGAACGCCTCGTCGGCATCAACGAACTCCTGCGTGCTCATGTCCTGCAACGTGCGGCCCTCACGCTCGAGCTTGAGCACAAGTCTGCCCACGACCTCGTGTGCATCACGGAACGGCATCCCCGTGCCGACGAGGTAGTCGGCCAGATCGGTCGCCGCCATGAATCCGCCGTGCGCTCCGGCGAGCATCGTCTCGGTGTTCACGTGCATGGTCGAGATCATGCCCTCCATGGCGCGCAGGCCGTTGGAGAAGGTGTCGATGGCGTCGAACACACCCTCCTTGTCCTCCTGCATGTCCTTGTTGTAAGCGAGGGGCAGCCCTTTGAGCATGACCAGCAGGCCGGTGAGATCGCCGACTACACGACCCGTCTTGCCGCGGGTGAGCTCAGCGAAGTCCGGATTCTTCTTCTGCGGCATGATGCTCGAACCGGTGGAGTATGAATCGTCCATGGTGATGAAGCCGAACTCCTCAGAGGACCAGAGGATCAACTCCTCGCAAAGTCGCGAGAGGTGCACCATGCCCACGGTGCAGGCATACGCGAGGTCCAGCAGAAAGTCCCGATCCGAGACCGAGTCCATGGAGTTGGGGCTCACGACCGAGAAGCCTAGCGCATCGGCAACGAACTGGCGATCGATATCGAACGTGGTACCGGCCAGAGCGGCAGAGCCTAACGGCAGCACGTCGGCAGCCTCGTAGGCGTGACGCATCCGCGTGACGTCGCGGGTGAGCATCCAGTAGTACGCCAGCAGGTGGTGGCTGAAAAGTACCGGCTGCGCCTTCTGGAGATGTGTGTAACCGGGCATCACTACGCCATGATGCTCCTGGGCGACATGCAGCAACGATGCGCGCAACGCGTTGATGAACCCGATGAGTTCGAGCGACGCGTCCTTGGAGTACATACGCGTGTCGAGGGCCACCTGGTCATTACGACTGCGTGCGGTGTGCAGGCGACCGCCGGCCGTTCCGATCTTCTCGGTCAGCGTGCGCTCGATCGCCATGTGGATGTCCTCATCGGCGATGCGGAACTCGAACTCGCCGTCACGTATGGAGGTGTACACCTCTGCGAGACCGGACTCGATCTCGTCGGCATCCGCCTGGGCGATGATGCCCTGCTTGGCCAGCATGCGCGCATGGGCGACGGAACCCTTGATGTCCTGGGCCCACATACGACGATCGACCATGAGCGAGGCGCCGTACTCCTCGAGGAACGCGCTTGGGGACTTCTCGAACCGCCCACCCCAGGGCTTCTTGGCGTCAGTCACGCTGGTGGATCCTCCAATGCACGCAAGATGCGTGCGATCGATTTCTTAGACTTCGCCCTCTTTGCCAACCTTGCGACGCTGACGTGCCCAGACCTTGGTGGGCAGACCATGCAGATCGATGAAGCCCTTGGCAGCCTTGTGGTCGAAGCTGTCGCTCGCGTCATATGTGGCCAAGTCGTAGTCGTACAGCGAGTACGGACTGCGACGGCCGACGACGACACACGAGCCCTTGAAGAAGCGCAGACGCACATCACCGGTGACCAGTGCCTGTGTGGAGTCGACGAAACCGTCGAGCGCCTCCTTGAGCGGCGAGAACCAGAGTCCGTTGTAGACGAGCTCGGCCCACTTCTGCTCGATGTGGAGCTTGTAGTGGAGCACGTCACGCTCCAAACAGAGGTCCTCGAGTGCTTTGTGCGCCTGGATCAAAGTGAGTGCGCCAGGCACCTCGTAGACTTCGCGGGACTTGAGGCCGACCAGGCGGTTCTCGATCATGTCGATACGACCGAAGCCGTTCTTACCGGCGATCTCATTCATGGCGAGGATGATCTCGTGGAACGACTTCTTCTCGCCGTTGAACGAGACGGGCAGACCGCCGACGAAGGATATCTCCGCGTACTCGGGCTCGTCGCATGACGGCACGTTCGCGTCGCCGGTCATGGTGTAGATGTCCGCGGGCGGCTCCACCCAGGGATCCTCGAGCACGCCGCACTCGATGGCGCGACCCCAGAGGTTGTCGTCGATCGAGTAGGGATTCGCCTTGGTCGTGGGCACCGGAATTCCGTGCTTGACCGCGTACTCCATCTCCTGATCGCGCGTCTTGAGCTCCCACTCGCGGACCGGGGCAAGCACCTCGATGTCAGGATCGAGCGCCGAGATGCCGACCTCGAAACGGACCTGGTCGTTGCCCTTGCCGGTGCAGCCATGAGCGATGTAACGGGCGCCGGTGCGGTGGGCTTCCTCGACCAAATGCTTGACGATGATGGGGCGCGACATGGCCGAGAGCAATGGGTACTTGTTCTCGTACAGCGCATTGGTGCGGAGCGCCTTGGAGAGGAAGTCCTCCACGTACTCCTCGCGCACATCCTTGACGATGGACTCAACGGCTCCAACGCTGAGTGCCTTCTGGCGAACCGTCTCAAGGTCCTGGCGCTCCTGACCCACGTCGATCGCAAGCGCGATGACATCAACGTCGTGATTGTCGATGAGCCAACGGATCGCCACTGACGTGTCGAGTCCACCGGAGTATGCGAGTACGACTTTCTCTTTGGCCATCTTCTGGTGCCCTTCTTCTCTTGACGCACACCGCTGGTGTGCGCTGGAAATGACGATTGGAAGCGGTTTAGTGCTCGCCGCGGAACTTGTTCAGGTTGTCTACCAGTTGCTGGCCCGCCTCAGGTGTCTGCGCGATCACGAGGATCGTGTCATCGCCCGCCACGGAACCGAGCACGTCGGCAATGTTCGCCGCGTCCAATGCAGCGGCGACACCAGGTGCTGTACCAACGGATGCCTTGATCAGGACCAGGTTGTCCGCACGCTTCACGTCCATCACCAGGTCGGAGATCATGCGCTGGAGGTGGAGGTCCTCGGCCAGCACATAGACACCTTCCGGAAGCTTCTTGAGTCCCATCTCGCTGATGTCACGAGAGACGGTGGCCTGCGTGCAGGCGTATCCATCCTTCTCGAGCTGCTCCACCAACTGTCGCTGCGTACGGATGTGGTGGGCACGCACGATATCTCGTATCGCGTCCTGCCTCTTTGTCCGTTTCTTCATAGTGCTCCTTCGCTCACTGCGCTTGATACGGCCGACGATCTACCCCATGAGGAGTGAGAGCAACGCCTTCTGTGCATGCAGCCGGTTCTCGGCTTCGTCATACACGATCGAATAAGGCGCATCGATCACCTCATCGAGCACCTCCTCGCCACGGTGGGCGGGAAGGCAGTGCATGAAGACCGCTCCGTCGGCGGCCTCTGCCATGAGTGCCGGGTTCACAGCAAAACCAGCGAATGCTGCAATGCGTGCAGCGTGTTCTTCTTCTTGACCCATCGACGCCCACGTGTCCGTTGCGACCACGTCGGCACCATCGACCGCAGCGATCGGATCGATGCCGATGCTGATGTCGGCGCCTGTCTCCGACGCGATCTCCCGCGCCTGTGCGACGATGTGCGCCTTGGGCTCGAAACCTGCCGGTGTCGCGATGGCGACGTCCATACCGGTGAGCGCACCGGCAAGCAGGTACGTGTGAGCCATGTTGTTGCCGTCGCCCACATATGCGAACCGAAGCGCGTCGAGCGCGCCTTTGTGCTCGCGAATCGTAAGCAGGTCAGCAAGACCCTGGCAGGGGTGGTAGTCGTCGGTGAGCGCATTGACGACCGGCACCGAGGCGACATCCGCGATCTCTGCGACGAACGACTGATCGAACGTGCGGATCACGATCGCGTCCACGTAGCGCTCCAGCACACTGGTGGTGTCGGCCACGGTTTCGCCACGAGAGAACGCGCTTCCCTCGCCGACGAGCACGACCGGAGTGACACCCAAGCGCGCGCATCCGACTTCGAACGATACGCGCGTGCGCATGGAAGGCTTCTGGAAGATGAGCGCTGCCGCGCGCCCGGACAGAGGTGCGCTGTGGTCGCCAGCCGCCCACGAGGCCTTCTGAGCCAGAGCGGTGTCGAGCACGAGCGAGACCTCCGATGGCGTGAGGTCCGATAACGCCAACAGATCACGTCCTGATAGTGGTGTCGTCATCGCTCACTCCTCTCCGTCGAAAAGTTCATACAAAACCGCACAGAGTGTATCAATTTCTGTGGTTCCACACACCAGTGGGGGCAGAAAACGTAGAATATTCTCGCCAACATTATTCAGAACGAGGCCTTTCGTCAGTGCGGCGTCGGCGATGTCGCCCGCAATAGGCTCCGCAAGCTGCGCTGCGACCATCAGTCCGGCACCCCGAACCTCCGTGATCGCACCGGTCCTCTCACCCAGATCGATGAGGGCGTCACGCAGATACGCCCCCACCTCAATGGCGTTCTCACCAAGACCCTCGCATGCCAGCGCGTGGATGGTCGCACAACCCGCGGCGCAGATGACGGGACCTCCCGCAAAAGTCGACCCGTGGTCGCCCGGGGAGAAATACTCAGAAAAACCCTCGTACGCAAGGAGCGCCCCGATGGGCAGACCGTTGGCCATGGCCTTCGCCAGCGGCATGAGGTCGGGTCGCACGCCGTACGCCTGATGTGCAAACGCAGGTCCGGTGCGAAAGAAGCCCGTCTGGACCTCGTCGAGCACCAGCGCCGCATCATGAGCATCACAGAGCGCTCGGGCGGCTTCAAGATATTCAGACGTGCAGGGGTAGACGCCCCCCTCGCCCTGGATCGGCTCCAGCATGACGGCCGCAGTGTTGGGGCCGACCGCCGCTTCAAGAGCTTCGATGTCGTTCAGAGGCACATACGTGAACCCCGGAAGCATGGGCGCGAACGGATCCTGCTTGGCCGGCTGAGGCGTTGCCGCCAACGATCCCATGGTGCGCCCGTGGAACCCACGCAGGGCAGTCACGATCTCATACGCGTCGTCACCCTTGCGCTCCTTGGAACGCTTGCGCGCAAGCTTGATCGCCGCCTCGCATGCCTCGGTGCCTGAGTTTGCGAAGTGCACCTTGAACCCGTCGCCGGCCAGCGTCACCAAGTCGCCCGCGAGCTCGGCCCGGTGCTCCACGTGAAAAACGTTGCTCACGTGCGTGAGCTTGGCAACCTGCTCTTGCACAGCAGCCACAACGGCGGGGTGCGTGTGGCCCAGGTTGACCGCGCCGATCCCCGACATGAAGTCGAGGTACTCGCGCCCGTCGTCATCGTAGAGCCGCATGCCCTTACCGGAAACGAACAGAACGTCCTTGCGCGCGTAGGTGTTCATGTGGAACTCGTCATCGTGTTCCTTGAGGTGTTCGAACATCTCACCCATGTCTCACGCACCACCCTCGAATGCCGAAGCGAGTCCTGAGGGACCAGGCACCTCGCCGGTCCGCGTGAGCATGGTACCGACGCCGGCGTCGGTGTAGACCTCAAGGAGCAGTGCGTGGGGCACCATACCGTTCAGGAGATGCGCCCGACCCACCCCGCCGCGCAGCGCTTTGGCGCACGCACCGATCTTAGGGATCATCCCTCGCGAGAGGGCCTCGGACATCATCATTTCCTCGGCCTGATCCAGAGAGAGACTGGAGATGAGGGAGTTCTTGTCGGCGAAATCCCGATAGAGGCCGTCGACGTCCGTGAGGAAGATGAGCTTCTCGGCACCCAATGCCGCCGCGATCTCGCCTGCCACATTATCCGCGTTGATGTTGTAGGAGCCGCCATCCTCGCCCACACCCACCGTGGCGATGACCGGCACGAAACCGTCCTCCACAAGCTTGGTGATGACTGTGGTGTCGATCGCGGTGACCTCGCCCACACGCCCCAGCTTCTCCGACACCTGGCGCGCGCTGATGAGATTGGCGTCGTCGCCGGAGATTCCGACGGCGAGCCTCCCGTGCGCATTGATCGCGGTGACGAGCTGCTTGTTCACCTTGCCGACGAGCACCATCTTCACGATCTCCATGGTCTCGTCATCAGTGATGCGCAACCCATCGTGAAACTCGATGGGGATGCTCAGCTTGTTCATGTAGTCATTGATGGCGGGACCGCCGCCGTGCACGATCACCGGATTGATGCCGACGAGCTTCATGAGCACGATGTCGGATGCCACCTGCTCGCGCAGCAAGGGGTCGGTCATGGCAGATCCGCCGTACTTGATGACCACGGTCTTGCCCCACGTGCGCTTGATGTAGGGCAACGCCTCAGTAAGTGTCTCTGCTTTCGCGAACAGGTCCTTCATCTGCATTGCTCCCCTATGTCCGGTACTCGCCATTGATCCGCACGTACTCATAACTCAGATCGCACGTCCACACGGTGGCAGTCCCATCTCCCAGGTGGAGATCGACGACGACCTCGATACTCTTCTTGGAGAGCGCCTCGGCTGCCTCGACCTCATCAAAGGCGACCGCCATGCCGTCTCGACACGTGGTGATACCTGCGAAGGTGACCTCGAGACGGTCTTGGTCGACCTTGGCGGCGGACTTGCCCACCGCCATCGCGACCCGTCCCCAGTTTGCATCCGCACCAAATATGGCCGTCTTGAACAGCGGCGAGTTGGCTATCGACTTGGCCGCCAGATCGGCGTCCTTGTCAGAGGCCGCGCCGCACACGATGACCTCGATGAACTTAGTGGCCCCTTCGCCGTCGCGCACGATCATCTTGGCGAGCTCAGTGCATACATGCTTCACGGCCACCGAGATCGCGTCGAACTCAGGTCCCCCCTGCTCGACAGCCTCGCCCTCCTCGGCACCATTAGCCATGAGCATGCACATGTCGTTGGTGGACGTGTCGCTGTCGATCGTGATCCTGTTGAACGACTCATCGACCGCCTCGCGCAGCATGGAGTCGCACGATGCCGACGAGAGCGGCGCATCGCACGTGAGGAAAGCCAGCATCGTCGCCATGTTGGGCATGATCATGCCGCTCCCCTTGGCCATACCGCCGACGACGAACGTCCGACCTTCGACCTCCACGGTGACCGCGGTCTGCTTCACAAAGGTATCGGTGGTCATGATCGCCTCAGCGGCAGCATCACCTGTGGCGCTGTCCAGTGCGGAGACCGCCTCACGGATGCCGCTCAACACGACCTGCATGGGCATGGGGACGCCGATCACACCGGTGGAAGAAACGGCTATGTCGGAAGGCTCGCAACCCAACTGTTCTGCGGCAGTCTCGGCCATCGCACGAGCGTCCGCATGACCGGCTGCTCCGGTGCACGCGTTGGCGTTTCCGGCGTTGACGACGACTGCACGCGCCCTGCCGTCGGCGAGATGCGCCCGTGTGATCGTGACCGGAGGGGCCGCCATGGAACTCTGCGTGAAGACTGCGGCCACCGGCACACTCTCTTGTGCTGCGACGACGCACACGTCCCGGCGACCGGACTTCTTGATGCCGGCGGCGATTCCAGACGCGAGAAAACCTTCCGGCGCCACAATGCCGCCCTCCATCCAATGAAGGGCGAAATCGTCTATTCCCCCACTCTCTTGCGTGTTCACATCAATCTCCATCGTCATCTCTATATGACAGGAACAGGCTGTAGCAAGCCCGCAGTTTCCTCATACCCGAGCGCAATGTTGGCGCACTGGATCGCCTGACCGGCCGTACCCTTGACCAGATTGTCGATCGCACACGTGGCGATCAGCAGACCCGCGTCCTTGTCGACAGCAAGCCCGATATGCGCCCGATTCGATCCCCGCACCTCTGAGGTGGCCGGCATGCGGCCCGCATCATGCACGGTCACGAATGGCTCATCGGCGTAGCGCTCGCGATACAGCTCCACCATCTCTTCAGCTGACTCCTCGCCACGCATGCGCAGGTACACCGTCGCGAGCATTCCGCGACTCATGGGCACGAGATGCGGCACGAAGGTGACCGCCGACGGCTGGCCTGCGGCCATACCGAAACCCTGCTCGATCTCAGGCGTATGCCTGTGTGATCCAACCTTGTATGCGATGAGGGACTCGTTCGCCGAAGGGTAGTGCGTAACAGCCGACGGCGTGCGACCCGCCCCGGAGACACCCGACTTGGCGTCGATAATGACACCGCGAGGCGAAACGACTCCCGCCTCCAGCACGGGAAGCGCAGCAAGGATCGCCGCGGTCGGATAGCATCCCGGGCAGGCGATGAGACGCGCATTCGCCAGTCCGGTCCTGTCCATCTCAGGCAAACCGTAGACGGCTTCTGCCAGCAGATCAGGGCTCGCGTGCGACACGCCATACCACTGCTCGTAGACCTCGACATCCTTGAGCCGGAAATCGGCTGAAGCGTCGATCACCACGACACCGCTGTCCAACAGGGGTGCAGCGTATTCCATGGCGGCAGTATGCGGAACCGCCAAGAACACGACCTTCACAGTGTTGGCAATCGCCTCGATGTCAGGAGCGACATACCTGAGATCGGTCAGACCGGAGAATGCCGGGTACACGTCATCGACGCGCCGGTCGACCTCAGATCCGGACGTCACGGTCACGAGCCGCATGTCAGGATGACCCAGCACGAGCCGAGTCAACTCAACACCCGCGTACCCGGGCGCTCCTATGATTGCGACATCAGTCATCGGTCTCCCCATCCACGGAAAAGATACGAGACCGATTGTATGCGTGCTTGCGCATATTAGTCAATATCTATGCGCCCATTGCGTGTATTTTTTCCGACTTACTAACTATTTACGTATCAGAACCTCAGATTATCCACGCAACTCCGCGCCCAGGCCCCCTGCCACCTTCTTGAGCAGGCGTTCGTACGCCGGAGCAACCTCATCGTCAGTGAGAGTTCGATCGGATGCGCGCCATGTGAGCGCAATGGCCATCGACTTCTTGCCGTCTGGCACTCCAGCGCCACGATACACATCGAATAGACGTGTCGACTCGAGCAGATTACCTCCAGCTTTGCGGATCGCCTGCATGAGACGATCACCTGCGACGGACTCATCCACCACGAGCGCGATGTCCATGGTCACCGCCGGCATGCGCGGCACCTCGGAATATGGGCGAACTTCTTTCGCCGCTGTGTAGAGCGGCTTGAGCGCGAGCTCGAACATGGTGACCGGCGCATCGACCTCATACTCCGCAAGCACCATGGGGTGCACCTCTCCCAGCCAACCGACGATCTGTCCGCGTACCTGTATCTGCACACTGCGACCCGGCTGCAGAAATGGGACATCGGCCTCCATGACGCGCCAGCCCTCGATTCCCAGCTCCTCCATGACGCTCTCGACGACGCCCTTGCCGTCGAAAAAGCCGAGCTCGACCTCCGGATCGTTCCACTGCGCCTGGTCCCATGAGCCCGCGAGCACGCCTGCCACGGTCTCGGTCTCCTTGGCCTGCGCATGACCCTCGGTGCCGACGTACGTCGCCCCTATCTCGTAGAGACGTACATCGGGGTTGCCTCGGCGCTGGTTGTACGAAACGGCACGCAGAAGCCCCGCAGCGAGGGTGTGCCGCATGACTGCCTGCTCCCCGGACATCGGGTTGAGAAGCTCGACCGGCACACGGCCTTCAGGGATGGGAATGCAGAGGTGATCGGCATCCTCGGGATCGATGAAGGAGTACGTCATCGTCTCGTTGAGACTCGCTGCACGCAACACGTGACCGACTCGCTCACGCCAGCGCTGCACAGGCGTGAGTCCCCCCGCGCGACCGGCGGGCAGGGTGGACTGAACGCGCTCCATGCCCCAGACCCGCACGACCTCCTCGACAAGATCGATCTCGCGCTCCAGATCGGGACGGAACGAAGGCACCTGAACGGTCAGGATGTCGTCGCCCTCCACCGTGAGCCCCAGACGCGTGAGAATCGCGCTCATCTCGGACGCGGGGATATCCGTTCCCAGTACCTTGTTCGCGAACGCCGCGCGCAGTTTGAGCGTGCGGGGCTCCGCCGGAACCGGATACTCATCAATGACACCAGAAGCGACCTCTCCACCGGCGACCTCGGCGAAGAGTGCCGCCGCGCGGTCGAGTGCCGCGATGCAGCCGGCCGGGTCGACTCCACGCTCGAAACGCGTGGAGGCCTCAGAGATAAGAGCCAGAGAGCGGCTCGTGTGCGAGATGTTGGGACCGTTGAAGGATGCGGCCTCCAGGAGGATGTTCACGGTGGCATCGGTGACCTCAGTGCTCTGGCCGCCCATGACGCCACCCAACGCGATCGATCCGCTCGGATCGGTGATCATACACATCTCTGTGGTGAGGGCGCGATCCTGGTCGTCGAGGGTCACCAGATGCTCGCCCTCTGTGGCGCGACGTACGGTGATGTGCGCCTTGCCGTCGGTATCAAGACCGATCGTGTCAGCATCGAAGGCGTGGAGCGGCTGTCCCAGCTCGTACATGACGTAGTTGGTGACGTCGACCACGTTACTGACCGAGCGCGTGCCCGCAGCGGTCACGCGCTCGGCGAGCCACTCCGGCGACGGACCGACCTTCACGTTGCGGATGAGCCGAGCTGTGTAGCGAGGGCAGAGGTCCTCGTCGGCGATGGTCACGCGAACGGAGTCCGCGATTGCTGCGCCCACCTCGTCCGGGGTCGATGCGGGGACGGATGCCTCGCGACTCGTGATGGCACCCACTTCGCGAGCCACGCCCACCATGGACAGGCAGTCGGGCCGATTGGGCGTGACCTCGAGCTCGATCACGGTATCGGACATCTGGTGGTACTCAGCGAACGGCATCCCGACGGGCGCGTCGGCGGGCAGGATCATGAGCCCGTCGGCATCGGTGCCCAGCCCGAGCTCGATCGCCGAGCAGTTCATGCCCATGCTCACGACACCGCGGAGCTTGGCCTTCTTGATCTTCATGCCGTTGGGAAGCTCCGAGCCGACCGTGGCCACGGGCACCTTGTCGCCGGCCTCGAAGTTCTGAGCGCCGCACACGATGGCGAGGTTTTCGTCGGCACCGACGTCGATCGTGGTGACCCAGAGCTTGTCCGCCTCGGGGTGCTTCTCTTTGGTCACGACCTGTCCGACGAAGACGCCATCCAGCGCCTCGCCCGTGGTGTGCACGGCCTCAACGGCCGTTCCGGTCATGTCGAGCAGATCCTTGAACTCGCCCAGAGGCAGGTCCACGTCCACCAGTTCTTTGAGCCATTTCATCGAGACGCGCATCTCGTTATCGTCCTTTCGTGGTGTGAGCCGTCATGCGGTGCAGTCGCCTAGAACTGCCGCAGGAATCGCATATCGCCTTCGACGAGCATTCGCAGATCAGGGACTCCGTACTTGAGCGCAGCGATACGCTCCACACCCATGCCGAATGCGAACCCGTTGAAGCGATCCGTGTCCACGCCCGCGTAGCCGAAGACGTTGGGGTCGACCATGCCGCATCCCAGGATCTCAAGCCAACCGGTTCCCTTACAGAACCGACAGCCCTCCCCGTCGCAGATACCACATGAGACATCCACTTCCGCCGAGGGCTCGGTGAACGGGAAGAAGTGCGGACGGAACCGTGTACGGCGACCCTCGCCGAAGATCGCCTGAACCACGTGGTCCAGCGTGCCTTTGAGGTCACCGAACGTGATGTTCTCGTCCACTACGATGCCCTCGATCTGCGTGAACATGGGCAGATGGCTCGGATCAGCGATGTCGCGACGGTACACGCGACCGGGCGCGATGATGTAGATGGGAGGCTCGTGCTTCTCCATGGTACGGATCTGCACCGGGCTCGTGTGCGTACGCAGCAGCACGTCCGACTGACCCGTGGCCGACACGACCGCCCCTTCGGACCGATCGCGTACGTAGAAGGTGTCGCTTGCGGCTCGTGCAGGATGATGCGGCGTGTGGTTGAGCGCCGTGAAGTTGTAGTACTCCATCTCGACCTCAGGTCCTTCGGCCACCTCATAGCCCAGGCCAACAAAGACATCCGTGATCTCGCGTGTGATGCGCTGGATGAGATGCTGGTGTCCCGGAGCACGCCGGCGACCGGGAAGCGTCACGTCGAGCGCGCCTGCGGACATGCGCTCCTGCAACTCGGCGGATTCGAGCTCACCCTTGCGAGCCTCCAGCGCCGCTTCCAGCGCTTGACGGACCTCGTTGGACGTCTTGCCCACCACCGGACGTTCCTCAGCCGAGAGCGATCCCAGACCGCGCAGCACGCTCGTCAAGGACCCCTTCTTGCCCAGGTACCCGACACGCACATCGCTCAGCGCCGACGTGTCCTCTGCCGACGCGATGTCGACCAGCGCACGCTCGCGCAACTCATGCAGTTCCTCTACAACTCCCATGACACCTCTCCGTGAACTCGGTTCCCGGTCTTAAGCCGAAATCAAAAAAGAGAACCGACACTCGTCACCCGGCACTATCGCCGAGGACGGGAATCGGTTCCCGCG
>Ga0209121_10001147_pt1 | contig 27762 bp, 21 predicted proteins | sample Cruoilmetagenom3_FD_187292 | JGI IMG/M metagenome (GOLD analysis project Ga0209121, IMG submission 187292) | Oil polluted marine microbial communities from Coal Oil Point, Santa Barbara, California, USA - Sample 3 (SPAdes) (version 2) | ecosystem: Environmental > Aquatic > Marine > Oil seeps ...
TTGGTAAAGACTTAAAGAGCCAGTGAACCTTGACGCTATTTCTGATACCCCTGCCCGGGGCCCGCCCCTAATCTGCTACCCCCCTCGGGTCAGGACTAAAAGAAATCGGGGAAAGTTCCATCGGTGGTGACAGTGCGAGCCCGCAAGCAAGAAAAACAGTAGCTATGACAATATATATGAACCGACCTAAACGGGTATTCACCACCGCTTCCTTTTTCTTTTGCTATCCATACCACAGTTAAAAGCACAGGATGTGTTAAACCTGATATCTTTGCGTAACTATGCTATTTTGGCTCGGAAATGCCGTGCTTCTTTATCAACCGATAAAATTGAGCACGACTGTATCTTGCGAGTTTTGCAGCCTTGCTTACATTCCAGTTCGCCCTTTTAAGACAATCAACGACCATCGCCCGCTCCACATTGGCGGCCGCTTTGGCTTGAGCTTCCTGCCAAGCCTTTCTTGACCTGCCAGTCGTGTCCTTCACCTGAGCAGGTTTGAGTTGCTGCAACTCTGGGGGCAAATCTTCCATCTTCAATACCGGTCCTGTAGTAAGTATCACCGCCCGCTCCACAATATGTTGCAACTGTCTGATGTTTCCTGGCCAGTTATGGACCAGGAAACATCCCATTACTTCGTCACCGGCACCAAGGACATTCCGTGCATACTCCTGATTGCTCCGGGTGATGAAATACTGCACGAATTCCGGAATATCTTCTTTGCGCTCACGAAGAGCAGGCAGCACTGACTCGACCGCATTAAGCCGGTAGAAAAGGTCTTTGCGGAATTTGCCTTGCTGCATCAACTCTTCAAGATTCTTATTGGTGGCGGCTACCACTCTGACATCCGATTCGATTGGCTCAACACCGCCGACCCGCTCGAACGCTTTCTCCTGAAGCACTCTCAAGAGCCTTGCCTGAAGCGCATGGCTCATATCACCTACTTCATCCAGGAATATGGTCCCACCGTGGGCTTGCTCGAACTTTCCCTTGCGCTGGACCACACCGGTCGCCGTCCCTTTCTCAATACCGAAGAACTCGGTTTCCAACAGCCCTTCAGGCACCGCAGCGCAGTTAACAGCAACAAATGGTCCCTTGCTGCGCTTCCCGGATTCGTGCAGAGCCCTGGCGATAAGTTCCTTGCCGGTCCCGCTTTCTCCGCGCACCAGGACCGGCACGGCCGCACTCGCCACTTGATTCACCACTTTCAGGTTTTCAAGCATGAGCGGATTCTTGCCGATTATCCCCTGATACTGCAATCCAGCAATCCCAACTTCTTCTCCAAAACGGAACGGCAACTCTGCAAGCTTTGTCATCGGCTCAGCGAGTAATCTAGCTATTTTATTCAGTATCCCTGGACCTGGCTGTGGCCAGATTGTTTACGCTTCCAACATAAAATGCTTGAGATGCACTGGAGGAGTAGTCCCGTCTGGAAGCGGAGACTGAGAAATTCTGAAGTAGTTACATCACCATTCCGCCGTCGATGCGGATAACTTGGCCGGTGATGTAGCTGGCCGCATCTGAGGCCAGGAAAAGACAGAGATTGGCGACATCGGCCGGGGTCCCGGCGCGTTTGAGCGGGATAGCTTTATAATAGGCTTGGCGCGTCGCCTCATCCAGTTTCTCAGTCATCGGTGTAGCGATGAATCCGGGTGCAACCGCGTTTACGGTAATATTTCTCGATGCCAGCTCCTTAGCCGCTGACTTGGTTAAGCCAATCATTCCAGCCTTGGCCGATGCGTAGTTGGCTTGACCAGCATTACCCATCTGGCCTACGACTGATGCGATATTGATTATCCGTCCCCAGCGACTCTTCATCATGTGACGGCAACACGCCTTTGTGAAATTGAATGCCCCTTTGAGATTCACAGCAACCACTTGGTCAAAATCCCGTTCGCTCATCCGTAGAAGCAGATTGTCCCTGGTGATACCAGCATTGTTAACCAGAATGTCAATGCCGCCCAAATCATCGGCAATCTGATTACACACAGCCTGCACTGTATCAAAGTCTGAGACATCGACTTTGTAAGCATGGGCATTTCCTTCCTGTTTTCTGATTTCAGCAGCCACTGCATCGGCCGCGTCTACAGCAACATCGCAAACCGCAACCGTAGCTCCGGCTGCACCGAACCTCAGGCAAATTTCTCTCCCGATTCCAGAACCGCCACCAGTAACAATCGCCCGCTTTCCAGAAATTCCCTCAAACATCAATACCTCCTATCTGACAATGGTTAAACGACCTTTGTTCTGCTCAATCGTTCTGTTCTCTTCAACCTTTACCGTATAGAAATACATCCCACTCGGCACCGGTTGTCCTTTATCGTCCTTCAAGTCCCAGTATGCAGCCCGATGCTCATAATTGATTTCATCCGGTTCCTTGTCCAGAACCCGCACCGGCTCAGCCGCCAAGTTGTATATACGCACCTCAAATTTCGGGAATTTGCCAACCAGCCGGCTATCAGTCGGCTCATAAATTATTGTCGCCCGCTCCTGGCCGCTTTCCACTACGACCGGGTTGGGAAACGAATAAACCTCGCCCAGAAACAACGGTTCAATCTCCAGGTCTGCAGTCATTACCGAGTCAGAAGCGGAAATATTCCTGACCGCGACCCCGGTCTGGACTCCATCGTAGAACGCAGTTGATGGAATAGTGAAACTGGCAACACCTGTGTCGCTTTCCTTCCACAAATCGGCATCACTACCCCGGTCATTCGCCGGCAAGGCATAATCAGACGAGCGGTCGGCCTGAAGGATTCCGACCAAAGGCCGGTTTTCATTGTTATTGTTCGGTCGGGATTCATCAATATGCAGAATCAAGAGGCCACTTCCAGGCAAACCTGCATCAAAACCGATTCTCTGCCGGTTCTCTACCAGGAAATACTCTCCGCGGCCAGGGTTTTGCATTCTCCAGTCAACTCCCAAAGGATTAGGCAACAGCCGATAGCAACATGGTTCGGTCGCGGCTGCAACAATACTGGCACTTAGAGAATCCACCAGCCCTTGCTCAAGTGATTCCGGTTGAACCCAACCCAGAAGATACTTGCACCAAGCGCAAGGATGCACCGGTGAACTACCGAGTGGTTCAGACTCTGAAGACCGTGCCCATGCACCAGCCGCCATCAGGCAGAACCTGCCGATACCAGAACTTGAGTAGTCGGTGTCATATAAATCAGGTAGACCGAGGACATGGCCAAACTCATGGCAAAACACCCCGATACTGATGATGCCGCTGTTTTCAAAACGCTCCGGCTGAATCGAAAACACATCCACGCTGACTCCGTCATTAGTCTGCACCGGCCCGGGAGAACCGAAACACGGGTCGGAAAGCTGCCATTTATGTGACCAGATATGCCGGTTATTACCAGTCTCTTCGGCACCCGGTCCCGCATGAATTATCAGAAGTCCGTCGACAATACCATCATTATCCCCATCGTATTGCGAGAAATCAATATCCTGGTCTGCTTTTCGAACCAGGTCTGTAACCAAACCCTGGGAATTGTGTGGAAACTGGCCATATATTCCGAAAGAATCGCCCAAATAGAAGGAATAAGGTTCATCCATCCGGTACCATTCTTCGACCCTACCGCTCAGCATCAGGTTGCTGTAACTTGCCTCAAGATAGTAATCGGTCATCGACTGTTCGTCCGTACCGAAAAGGAGCTTCTGAAAACCAGCCTGCTGGTATGAGTGAATATTATCGTTGAAGTCTACGAGAACTACCAACAGATGACGCGGCTGGTCCAGAAGTTTCTTAACCGGCCCTGGAGATTCAACAGTCCCGGGCCAGATTATCTGTGCGACCGGTCGACCGCTTGGTCCTGGTAAAGGGGGCATTGCCCAGATGTAGGAAACCAGCCCGAATGCAGACAGCAGGAAAGGCCACAGGTCATCCCGACTGGGCAACATCCTCTTGACCTTTAGACATTGAACAGCTTCCTTCAAAGAAACTGTCCTTTTGGATTATCAACCCTTTGCAATTGATATTCCCGAAAACCTGGGACCCGGTCTGTAACTCTACTGTCTCCTTGGCGAATACATCTGCCTCGACCCGGCCGGCAATTACCGCGTCCCGGCAATGCAGTTCACCTTTGAGGAACGATTTTGGGCCAGCCAGAAAGGTTTCGCCGGCATCTATTTTGCCTTCTACCTGACCGTCCAGCCTCAGACTGCCCGCTATGCGAATATCACCTTTAATAGTCGTGTCCGGGCCGATAACCGTATCCAACTTACTTTCAGAACGATTCTTTGCCATCACGACTCCTTTCTGCTACGCCGCCTTCGGCAGGCCTCTGGATTCCAGATTCTAATCCGATCTTATGTCTGTCCGACATTCACAGTATATTTGTGCGCTCGTGATTGTCAAACCAACACGATTGACTACATGTTTTTTCAGCACTATCTGATACCAAGAACTAAAACCTATATTTCTGAAACCGGCCTAGAGCTTGGTCAAACGTGCGATGACCCGACCGCCGTTTCTTGGCGCTGATTTGGAAATGACAATATGCTCTCTAAGCTTTTCCGCAACTACCTCGCCTTGTTTGGCACTTGAAGCCAGCACTTCAACAATCACATCGCCCTGTTCAACTCTATCACCTACTTTCTTCTTGAACGCAAAACCGACCGACTGGTCAATCCTGGCTCCAATCTTTTTCCTTCCGGCACCAAGTTCAACACCCAATAATCCTACCTGGAGTGCGTCAATCGTCCGGACATAGCCAGCCGACCTGGACATTATCGCAACAGAGTGCTTTGCCTGGGGCAGCAAACTGTAATCATCCACTACCCTTGGGTTTCCTCCTTGTGACTTAACCATCGCCCTGAACTTCTCAAGCGCTTTCCCTTGGGTTAAAGCCCGTAACAGGAGCCTGTGTGCCTGAGCATAACTATGTGCGCGGCCCGCCATTATCAGCATCTCCTCGCCCAAAGCCAGGGTTACCTCTTCCAAATCCATCCGCCAGTTACCCTTCAATGCCTCTATTGATTCAACAACCTCAATCGCATTCCCGACTGTTTCACCCAAAGGCTCCCACATCCCGGTAACGACAGCCACAATTTTCTTGCCCATCTTCGTACCGATGCGAATCATGGTTCGGGCAAGACGCCGGGCCTGGGGAATGCGACACATAAATGCACCGGTCCCTGTCTTTACATCCAGCACTAAACCATCAATTCCTTCGGCCAGCTTTTTCGACATTATGCTGGCCGCAATAAGCGGGATAGAATCTACTGTAGCGGTAACATCGCGCAATGCATACATCTTCTTATCGGCCGGACACATATCCCGTGTCTGGCCCATAATACATACCCCTACCTTTTCGAGGTTCTCACGAAATTCCTCGAACTTCAGGTCTGTTCTGAATCCAGGGATAGCGGCCAACTTATCCAGAGTTCCGCCTGTATGTCCCAGACTCCGACCCGAAACCATCGGCACCTTTACGCCGCACGCTGCTACGAGCGGTGCAAGAATCAGAGACACTTTATCACCGACACCGCCGGTAGAATGCTTGTCGATTTTAGGCCCAATCAGTCCGCTGAGGTCGAAGACCTTTCCCGAGTTCATCATAGCCATTGTCAAAGCAATCGTCTCGTCTGCGCTCATTCCTCGGAAATAAACCGCCATCAACCAGGCAGCCATTTGATAGTCAGGCACGCGACCCATTGTATAACCAGACACCAGTTCCTGAATTTCCTTTTGGGTCAGCCTGCCCCGGTTGCGTTTCCGCCTGATTAACTCGCAGAAATTCATCCGCTCAGTCCCATCGGGCCACAATCACGCTGATAATCATTCCGGCACCGATAAGCAGAGTCCAACCCACAAAAGTCCGCAGCACACAGGAGGAATCACGGTAATAAGTCTTCCGAACCTTGGCCATTGACAAACGCACAGGGACTGTGTCATCAGGCACTGCATATACCCATTTCGTGCCAACTCGCACCGCACCTCGTTCATAGCTGGACAACAACCGTCTGGATTCGCTAATCGCCTTCTGGCGACGTAGCGCATCCCAGAACTGGTCGGGTGTATCGTCCCTGAACGCCTGATATACCTTCTTGGGCGGAAAAAGGCTCACGAAATGCTTACCTGGCTTGGCCCTGGTTACTGTTCCTGTAGAATCCACAATCACCAACCGATTGTCCAGATAGACCTCGGCAAGCGGTGCATCGGTTTTGATTTCTAGATAACCAACTGGGACTGCCCAGCTTGAAGCATAAAGAAAAACGATAGCAATCGCTACGCGCATAAGAGCGCATAATAACAATCATCCAGTAACAGTCAATCTTCGAGAGTCGTATATGTTAGAGTTGACACATCAGGAAGGAAGTCTATGATGGCATCCTGATGCGAATTCTGATTTCTATTGTTATAGTTATAGCCGATAAAAATAGACACTGGCCCCAGACCCGCACGCCCCAAAGGAGAAAGCACGAATAAAGAAATCGGTTTTCTATTCCCAGGCCAAGGTTCGCAGTATGTAGGTATGGGCGTTGATTTATATAATAAGTATCCGTCGGCACGCGATACCTATAACCGTGCTGTCGATATTCTTAAAATGGACATCCGGCAAATTTCTTTTGAAGGACCTCTGGAGAAACTGCGCCAGACCCGTTTTACCCAACCAGCAATTCTCACCCATTCACTAACCGTGCTGTCAGTGCTTCCTGAAGTAGAACCGGTCCTTGTTGCCGGCCACAGTCTAGGCGAATACGCGGCTTTGTATGCAGCCAGAGCACTTGACTTTGAATCTGTGCTCAAAATCGTCAAGAAACGGGCCGAGATGATGGATAATGAAGGCAAAAAGAATCCTGGCACCATGGCGGCAATCATCGGTCTACAAAGGTCGGTGGTCGAAAATCTCTGCCAAGAAGTCGAAGGCATCGTCGTGCCTGCAAATTACAACGAGCCTAAGCAAACCGTGGTATCGGGCGATGTTACCGCAGTCAAAAAGGTAGCCGAACTTGCAAAAGAAAAGGGCGCGTTCAAAGTAATTATGCTTTCGGTCTCAGGTGCCTTCCATTCCCCTCTGCTTGAAGAATCGTCACTAGAGTTCACCGATTATCTGGACCGGTTCGAAATCCACGAACCCTGCTGTCCTGTAATCCCCAACTTTACCGGCAAACCTACAACCGACACCGAAGTTATCCGTTCCGCGCTTGCACGCCAACTCACAAATCCGGTCCGCTGGGTCAAAACAATGGCAAGCGCCCAAGAACTGGGCTGCACAGAATTCCTGGAAATAGGTCCAGGTCGGGTGCTCAAAGGCCTTGCCCGTCGTATCGACCGAGAGCTCAAAGTCACAACAGTAGGCACAGTCGACCAGATAACCGAACTCATCGACTAGAGTAAATTTGCTTCATATGGCCGCTTTCTTTCTCTGCCTGATTTCAACTATCCCAGGTGGTCTGAACATCGACCCGTCGCTTCATTGGTATACACTTGAAACCGACCACTTCGCGGTTCACTTCTCATGCCGTGGCCGGATTGACGAAGACAGCAAGAATCTGGCTTACCATGTCGCCGAGCTCGCTGAGGACATTCATAATAAGCTGACAGGAATTATCGGTTGGACACCCAGGAACCCAACCCAGATAGTCATCGCCGACTTCTTTGATTATTCCAATGGCTGGGCTGCACCCATACCTAACAACACTATCATTATTATCCCTACTTTGCCTTTGGGTTCACGAACAAATTACGATGACTGGCTCCGTACCCTTATCGCCCATGAATACGCACATATTATCCAGATGGATATGACAAGAGGAATTCCAGCCGCTTTGCGCAAAGTATTCGGTCGCGTGATTCTAACAAACCCGCTGATGCCGGTCTGGATGCTGGAAGGCTATGCGCTTCAGTACGAAACAAGGCTCACCAGCTTTGGCCGACTCCGTAGTTCTGAATACGATATGATGGTCCGAGCCGCTGCCCGCAGCGGGAAACTGCTCACAGTGGACCGGTGCGGCAACTATGAACTTCAGCGTTATCCAGGCGGCAGGGCACCATATCTTTACGGAGGTCTGTTTTATCGGTCCATGGCCAAAAGAACCCGCCCAGATATCTGGGACCAATACAGCCTGCGTCACGCAGGCGTTCCATTGCTTTACGATTACAATGCCCGCCGGACCTTTGGCAAGGGTTTCCATTATCTCTGGCACCAATGGCAGAACGAAACTATGACCCATGCCGAATCAACTGAAACAATTCTGCAACAGAAACCACTTACCAGGTTCAAGAGAATAACAAGGGAAGGTTTCCTGACCGGTTCACCTTTCTGGTCACGCACCGGTGCTGAAATCTATTACATTTCCAGAAACGGTAAAGAGTATCCCTGCATCAAGGCGACCGACAGCACCGGTCAAAATACCAGAGTGATTCATCGGGGCCGTATTCTGGGAAACATGACCATTTCACCTGACGGCCGTTGGCTCGGGTTTGCTGAAATGAACATCCAGCATAACTATTACGACTATTCTGATATCTTTGCACTCGACCTTCACAAAGGAACCGTGCGCCGACTCACCCATGGCCTGCGTGGCCGTGACCCGGACTTCGACCCTGACACAAACTCTGTGGTATTTGTGGCCAATAACAAAGGCCGGAACGACCTGATGCTTCTCAACCTGGCCACAGGCGAAATCCAGAACCTCACCGAAACAGAAGATTACACCGCATATCACAGCCCGCGCTTCTCACCTGACGGTCGGTACATTGCCGTTGGTATTCACCGGCCCGGCGGTTATGCGGATATCGAGCTGCTGGACATGAACACCGGCTGGCGTATCCCAGTCACAGAAGACCGGGCAAACGACCTCTCGCCCTGCTGGTCCCGCACCGGCAAATATCTCTTCTTTGTTTCGGACCGGACCGGTGTGTTCAACCTCTATGCCTACTCAATCCAAACGGGACAAACATATCGCTGCTCAAATGTGCTCTACGGTGTGTTCGAACCCGCAGTATCTCCGGATAATCGGACAATCGCCATGGTTTCATATACTGCTGACGGCAATGACATCCAGGTTACTCCGTTCAATGCCCGCACTTGGGAACCTGCCGAACCTTTCCATGACACATTCCCTGTTATCGAACCTCTGATTCCTGGATTCAACTCGACCATTTATTATTACAATCCCTTTCCTACTGTTCTGCCTAAGCTGTGGTTTCCGTTCGTTTCTTTGGACGATTCATGGAACTTCGGGGCATGCACATTCGGCTGGGATGTGCTTCAATTTCATACTTACATGGCTGCTGCAGGTTACCGTTTGACCGGCACCCCGTTCCTCGGCATTGACTATCAGCTCTCGCGCTATCGTCCACTGCTTCAACTGACAGGGGAATTTGACCTTAATCAGCAAGACGCAAGAATAAATATCGACCTGCCATTCCATGCCACGCGCCGTTTAACCTGGCTTGACTTTTCCGCACTGGGTCGACACGACGCCATTTTTACCTCCAGTTATAGTCTCGACTTCACCACATCCAATGCATTCTGCTATCGTTTTGATGCAGCACCGGTCCAAGGCGGCATTGCCGGAGTTCATACCGACCTTGAATCGAAAACCTTTCAGAACAAACGCGACCGGACAAGAATTCTGGCATATCATACCCGTTTTCTCGGTTCTCCTCCAAGAACCTGGAGCCTGCGTCTATGCACCGCGGCAGGCACTGCTTTCGGAGACATATCTGCTGACAGCGCATGGAAGATTCATTCTGGCCCAGGAATTCTCAAAGTGCGCGGTTTTTCTCATGAATCAGAACCAACTAAGAATATCATTGTAGCCGGTGCACAATTCCGCACTCCTCTCTGCTGGCCTGAAAGAGGCCCGGACCTTATTCCTGTTTTCCTGCGCAATATCAATCTGGCCCTGTTCTTCGACTGGGGCATGAACTGGAATGACTGGGTTCCTACGGACAAGAATTGGAAAAACTCAAGAGTCGGCCTGGGAGCAGAAATCCGAACAGACCTGATACTTGCACATATGTTACCGGTAAATCTTTCTATAGGATATGCTGTCGGACTAAGACCCGAAATCGACACGCAGTTCTATCTGAACCTTAACTCCGCACTCCTCTCCGAACTCCTTAACCGTTTCAGTTCCGACCGGTTCCAGCCGCTCCACTCAAGACACCTCTCCGGGCCTGGCTTCCGGAAAGAATACTCACCGATATTCTAAAAAGCAGCCGTTACTTACCGCAAACCGGACACTTAATATCCATCTTCTCGGGCGGAGCAGGATGGGTATCGTCATCCAACCCGCCGTTGCCCATCTGATTATGATAGCAATAACAATGGTTGATGTAACACTCTCGTTTGGATAAAGCCGGCTCAAACCAGAAAAACTCGTATTGCTTCCAATAAGCCTTGATTGCGTCCCGGAGGTCCTGTTCGGCCCGGCCCACAAAAACTACCTTCCGGGGATTCTTGGCAAGACAGAATACTCCGCCCACACCACTGGGCACAATAATATCTACCTGCAGCGGCCTCAGAAGATAAGGACCACGCATAAACGCCTCCTGATAAAAATGGCGAGACCCAGCAGTCTCGCCCCTATGCCTAGTATCCAGCAATGTAACCCGACTATTGCGTATTTAATTTTACCCCCCCGACACAGTTTGTCAAGTTTTTCAACATCCTTTTGTAAATACACAATCCTATTCTTCTATTATGATTGACAGTCGGTATCAACGCCGTATCCTTCACCCCGACAGGCGAACAAAGACAAGAAATGAACTTGATAGAAATAAGAAATCTGCGAGTGATACTTAATGGCAAGCGCATCCTGGATGACCTGAATATGGATATCTGGGACGGGCATGTTCATGCCGTAGTCGGCCCGAACGGTGCCGGCAAGTCAACCCTGGCTGCCACTGTCATGGGTCTATCCGGATACCGGGATTTTGAAGGCGATATTCGGTTCGATGGCCGGTCGGTCAAGCATCTGAGCATCGATGAAAGGGCAAGGATGGGTATGACCCTGGCCTGGCAGGAACCGGCGCGCTTCGAAGGCCTGACAATCAGGGATTTCATCCGGGCCGGTGCCAAGGACAAAAGCGAAACTAATATCAGAAAGGCGCTTAATGATGTTGGAATCAGCGATGAATATCTCAATCGAGCAGTGGACAAAACCCTGAGCGGCGGTGAGCGGAAGAAAATCGAACTGGCTTCAATCATGGCAATGTCGCCCAGGATTGTCCTTTTGGATGAACCGGATTCAGGCATCGATGTTGCTTCGCTCAAAAAAATCCTTGCGTGTATCCAGTTGCTTAAACGAAAAGGCTCAACCGTAATCCTCATCACCCACAGTATGACCGTGCTGAAAGAAGCTGAGCACGCCTTCCTGCTATGCGGCGGAAGGATAATCGACAAAGGCCCAGTGGAAGAAGTAGCCGGTTACTTCAAGAACGAATGCATCCCATGCGACCATCAGAACAAGCCGGATAAAACTGAAGGCACCGAGTGAGCAATAACATTGATACAGCAAAACAGCTCTTGGCAAATACCGAAACCGGACCCGGAATCCTGGCCGACCCTGGCATAGCCCACCTTATAATCCACGGTAACCAGGTAATCGGCCGGCACGAACTGCCCGGTATCGAAGTCAAAGCCGAAGAACAGGAACAAGGCACTAGGGTTGTCGTTACGGTCAAGGAATCAATATATATCTCGAAACCGGTTCACATGTGCTTCGGACTGATGCGGCCGAAAGGCATCCAGCGTATCAATACGACCATTAACATTGGAAAGAACTCCCGCTTATTCATTCTTGCGCATTGTATTTTCCCCAATGCGGTTGATGTCCGCCACATAATGGACGCAACGATAAATCTCGGGGATGACGCAGAATGCACTTATCTGGAAAGGCATATCCATAACCCGAACGGCGGTGTCAAAGTATATCCGACAACCGTGACCAAGTTGGGTGAGAAATCAAGAATGAAAACCGAGTTCGAGCTTCTCCGAGGCCGGGTCGGGCTCATCGACATGAATTATGAAACCGACTGCGGTAAATCCAGCACCCTGGAAATGACCACAAGAATCAATGCTACTAGTGACGATATCGTCATAATCCATGAAGGTGCGCATCTCCACGAGCGAGCCACCGGCGTCCTCGCATCCAAAGTCGCGCTCCGCGACCGCGCAAAAGCAGAAGTGCACAACAAACTGGTCGCTTCAGGTGCTTATGCGCGCGGTCATATCGACTGTAAAGAAATCGTCAAAGACCACGCAATTGCAACGGCTATCCCGATTGTCGAAGTAAATCATCCCCTGGCCCATATCACCCATGAAGCCGCTATCGGCAGCGTTGATTTCAGGCAGCTTGAAACCCTGATGTCAAGAGGACTGAGTGAAGACGAAGCGGTCGAACTGATAATCCAGGGGTTGCTGTCTTGACTCGGACAGGTTTTCCCGTATCCTTTCGCCTGATTGGGGAATCGTCTAACCGGCAGGACGGCTGGCTCTGGACCAGTTAATTGGGGTTCGAATCCCTATTCCCCAGCTTTCTTGACACCGGTGGCTTCACTCGCCGGTGTTCTTTTGGGACCGGATTTCCCCTTTCCGATTCCTCCCAGCTTCTTCACAGTCTTGCGCACCACCCTGAGGCACTGGCCGGTGTAGTCCAGAATCTGTTTACCTGAGAACCGAAGAATCCGCCAGCCGTCTGAAGTCAAAGCATTGTCTCGGCTCCGGTCGCGCTCCCGAGCTTCCTTGCCCGAATGGTACAGTTCACCGTCACACTCGATATCCAGGTTCCCGTCTGAGCAGAAAAGTGCCATATCAAGCATGTACCCGGTTTCGGATTCCCGGACAAAGAATTGACGTTCAGCATCAAGACCCGCATCTTTCATCCGGAAATAAAGCCTATCCTCAATCGGGCTGGTTTTGAAAAGGTCATTGATTTCCTCGGCTGCAAACAGCCTTTCCAGAGATGTCGGAATGAAAACGATTCTGCGCCAGCGCCGGCTTGGAATCGGATAGGGCAAATGCCTAAGCCCGCCAATCGCAACCCGGTAATAAGCCGCCTGAGCCCGTTTATGCTTCGGCTCATCAGGCAAAAGTTCAATCCGCTTCATCGCGATGATACCCTTTACTTGAGTATACCAGTTCACCGCCCACTTCTCATCCCCGAAAACCTTTGTCTGATAAAATGCCAGGTACTTCGCCTTGGGCAGTTCCTCAGGAGCTGACTTCACCGGTATCCGATACCAGTGCTCTGTCTCGAGTATTCGCCAGTCCTTCTGCCGGGTAATAACACCGACCAAGGCCGGCGTTTCCTTCCCGAACGCCTGAATCCGACCCCATGACTTACGCGGCTTGCGCATACAAGATTTAAGACCCGAACCCGGTAATAGTCAAGCCCGACCGTCATGTGCGCGAAAAACCGAATCTTTCTGGTCCTGGTATTCTTTGTATCTTCGTGGTAAGGCCAATTACGAATGCCGAGTGCCGTTCTGCGACGATTGGAGCGGAAAAGGTTCCGCTTCGCTATGGAGCACAATGTCTCTAGACATTGTGCAACGACAGAGTCGTTGCACTCCAAAACCGGTAAGACAAAGCGGCAACTTTGTTGCCGCACTCCAAATCAGCCAATCTTCACAGTTTTGTCTTCTGCCTGCTGTGTTTATCTGTGTCTATCTGTGGTTAGGTTTTCCTTTGGCGGTTAGTGTTCGGCCAGGATTTTGCCGAACCCGGCCAGGACGAAGCGGTTGGTTTCTTCGGCCCGGGCCGCTTCTAAAGTGCGCCTCAAGGGGTCATCAAGGAAATTCTCTAAGGCCTGGACCGCAACCAGTCTGACAAACGGTTCGTCATATCTGAGATAAGAGACAAATACCTTGCGGCAGCGGACAAGCAGTTCGCGGTCTTTTATGGTATCAAGCTCGGCCGCAATCTTGCCGCTGGCACGGATGGTATGGCCGAGCCCAGGTGACTTCATGACCGTCATCCTGTCGAGCAATGGCTCAAGTCCTGGCTTGCCGATTTTGGTCAAGGCCATTTCTGCGGCCGAGCGGACCGTAAATAGCCGGTCGCCAAGTATACGAATCAGGTCCGGGATAGCGACCGGATTTTTGAGCTTGCCGCACGCTTCAGCCGTGACAATCCTTGAAGGCTCGTAACCGTCCTTTAAGAGGAACAGTATCCTGGGCACAACGGTCGAGTCACCGATTTCACCCAATGCCTTTGCTACCCAGCGCGGGCTTGCCCTTTTCTGTTTCATTGCCAGGAACAGCGAATCAACCCCGTCTTTTGCATCCTGTTTCAGCTTGCCCAGCCAATAGACCGCATTTGCCCTTGCCCTGCGCCGCTCATCATAAAGTGCTTTGTATAAATAAGGCTTGGCAGTATCAGGCCATGCTTTGAACAATGCTTCTACGGCCCTGGATTCGAGTCCGCTCTTGGTATCAAGCTTGTGCTCAAACACATATTCAATCGCCTCTTTGCCGAGCTCTTTCAGTTGCTTGCGCGCCTGCCGGACTTTGGCCCTGGCATTGCCTACTTCCCAGAGAGCAGCGATTTTGAAGACCGAATCAACCGGCAGCTCGAGACTACCTATCAGTTGTAGTGTGTCGCCCTGTTCTGCTTCGTCTCCGGCAACCGGTTCGGATGAGAAGTCCATGCCCGCACCATAGGTTCCATTGGTCCAGAAACCGAAATCAGAACCCGCGCTGCCAGAGGTGTAATAATCCTTGCCTGCCATATCCACGAACATCCCGGCACTGGCAAAACCCCTTGCCGGTTTGCCGCCGGCCAGGGCCAGTTTCTCGGTTGAGGAGTAAACATCATTGCCGGTGATGTCAACGAACAGGCCGACCGAATTTGTCAATGCGGTTCCCTGGCCACCGGACGCATGATAAACATCATTGCCTTTCCGGTCGAGAAGCACCCCGACCGATAAGTCATGGCCTTCGCCCTGGCTCGGGCCGAGCCTTGAATAATATGAGTCATTGCCTTGATTATTGATGAGGCAACCGACCGAAAGGTGAATCCCTGCACCTTGTGAATACTGGGCCGCCGAATAATGGTCATAACCAGACCCGTCCCAGATAGCGCCCAGGGAATACCAGTAGGAAGTTGCCTGGGCGAATACTTCGGCATTATAGAAATCATTGCCTGCAGAGTCGCACAAGAAACCGATGCCACCGGATGCATCTGGCCGCCATCCCAAAGCAAAACCCTGGGCAAAAGAACGGAACTCGTATGGCAGGAGCGGGGCATGATTGTATTTGCCTCCGGCATAATAAGTATCATTGCCTTCTTTGTCCAGAAGCAGACCATAGCCCCAGGTAGAACCAAAGCCCTGGCCATAACAATAGCAGCGGTAACTGTCATTCCCTTTTGAGTCAGTCAGAAAAGCGGTTCCGAAATGACCCGCTCCCTGGGCATAAAACCCGGCATCATAAATATCCCGACCATTCCGGTCTGCCAGCACACCGGTTCCGAATATTGCTGCGCCCTGGCTGTAATGGGAAGAACGGTAGGTATCATCGCCTTGAATATCAATCAGCACACCCGCACCGAACAGTGCCGCACCCTGGCTGAAAACCTTCTCGCAAGCATAAAGGTCATTGCCCGCCAAATCGATTACTACGGAGAAAGGTTCACTTAAGACACCGATTGCACCACCTGCCCGATTGTAATAAATATCATCACCACCGAGCTCGATTATGAGACAGCAATCACGATTGTATCTATTGTCGCCATCACCGCCGATTACTACCAGACCGAATTCGGTTTCGGCCTTGAAATAAACACCGCCAGCAATACCCGGCACGACATCAGTCTGATTCTCGTGCGGAAACTCCAAAGGCTCTTCGGTCAGAAGCCTTTCTGCTTCTTGCGCAGCATAAACCACTGCCAGGCCGGAAAGCGCAAGTGAACGCCGGTCGAGCTTGCGCACATAAGCAAGCACTGTTTCCGCTTTGACTTCCTTGGTCGTATCATACGCCTGACCGAACTCGCGGTGCAATGTCCCGCACAAAGTCGGACTCAAGGTATCGTCTTCATCAGCCCAGAAACCCGGTGCTTCACCCAGAAGCACATTCAGTTCTTTATCTGTTAAGTGTGCGGTTGCCTTTTTCAGATACCTGTCCCCTATCTTGAATCCGCCGATAACAAAACTAATCGCCCGAGAAAACCTCACAGGAAGTCTTGCGGTTCCATTGACAGCTTTCTCAGCTTTGACCTTAACCTCTTTTTGCAACCGGATAGAATCGTTCTTCCCGAGTTTGACATCGGTTTCCAGAAACTGAAACCATGCGAGACTGAAAGCAGCCCGCTCATTCCTGATAAACCGCGCTGCTGAGGAATCTACATATCCTGCGGTTTCAAGCGGATTGTCGAGCAGATGGTCAATAGCCTCAAGCCTGAAAAAACTATCAGTAGCCCATTGCTTGTAAAAACCCAGTTCCTTTTCTTTCATGCCGAGGATTGACAGTCCATTGTGCACCGCGTTTATTTCCGCCGAATCCAGACCACCGGCCAAGAGCATACCGAATCCGATAACCAGCAGGCGGATTATCCTGCGACTCATTCCTCCCTCGGCCCGGCATTCAGAAAACGCATGGCAAGATTACTTAATCCCCATATTTTCGACCGCCCGTTTTATTTCGTCAACTGAAGTGCCATCTTCAAGCGTAGTCAAATCACCGAGTTTTGCCCCTTCGCAAAGCCCTATCAGTACCCTGCGCATGACCTTGCCGCTTCTGGTTTTGGGAAGCATCTTCACGAACTGGACATCACGCGGTGTTGCAACCGGCCCGATTTTCTCACGCACCAGTTTGACTATCGACTTTCTGATTTCATCGCTTGGTTCCTGTCGCTGTTTCAAAACTGCGAACGCGACAATCGCCTGACCCTTGAGTTCATCCTTTACACCTACTGCACTTGCTTCGGCAACCGCAGGATGACCGGATATAATCTCTTCGATTTCCCTGGTCCCGAGCCGGTGACCGGCAACATTTATCACTTCGTCAGCCCGTCCCAGAACCCAGAAATAACCATCCTTATCCTCGATTGCAAAATCTCCGGTATAGAAAAGCAACTTGTCCGGGAAATGGCGCCAATAGGCATCAAGATACCTCTCATCATCACGCCAGAGTGTCAGAAAAGTGCCTGGGGGTAAAGGTGGCCTGACTACAAGCAGGCCGCGTTTCCCACGGGGAATCTCATCGCCTTTGTTATCTACTACAGCCATGTTCCAGCCATAAACCGGCTTTGTAGGCGAACCAGGCCTGAACTCCAGCATCTCTATCCCGGGCATATTGGAAAGCATGGGCCAGCCGCTTTCGGTCTGCCAGTAATGGTCGATTACCGGCTTACCAAGCGAATCCTTAGCCCATCGCCATGTCGGCTCGTCCAGAGGTTCACCAGCCAGAAACAGATAACGTAGTGAACTCAAATCGTGCTTCTTGAACCAGGAAGACGGGAATTTCCTCAGCATCCGCATCGCAGTTGGTGATGAAAACATTACATTCACTTTGTGCTTCTCAACAACCTTCCACCATATTCCCGGGTCAGGATAATCAGGTGTGCCTTCATATACCACTGTGGTAAGCCCGAAAAGCAAAGGTCCGTAAACGATATAACTGTGCCCGACAGTCCATCCGAAATCAGAAGTCGCCCAGTAAACATCACCTTCTTTGCACCCGTAAATAAACGGCACCGAACAATAGAGCGCAACCATATGAGCGCCGGTATCACGGACAACACCTTTCGGCCTGCCGGTGGTCCCGGAAGTATACATAAGATACAACGGATGATTGCTGGGCAGCCAGACCGGTGCTACTTTAGCCCCGTGCTGCTCGGCTATTTCTTCGGACAAGATGAAATCCCGTTCCTGCACGCGCTTCCAGTCGGTTATGCCGCGGTCAACTACCAGCACTTTGCCTACCTTGTTTTCTGCTATTTCCAATGCCTTATCAACAATAGATTTCAAAGGTATTGGTCTGCCTTTGCGTTTGCCCGCATCAGCCGTAATAACCAGCTTGACACCGGCATCGTCAATACGCTCTGCCACGGCCTCAAAACTGAAACCCGCAAAAACTACCGAATGAATCGCACCAATTCTTGCACAGGCAAGCATCGCTACCATTGTTTCGGGTATCATCGGCAGATAAATCAGAACACCGTCACCTTTTCCAACACCGAGTTTCTTAAGGACTGCGGCAAAGGCATTCACTTCACCAAGGAGTTCAGAATAGTTAATGGTTCTGCTCTTGCCTGTTTCCGGGCTTTCCCAAATTATCGCAGGCCGGTTCCCTTTGCCGGCTTCGACATGCCGGTCAACCGCATTGTAGCACATATTCGTGAGGCCACCCTCGAAATACCGGTAGAACGGTTCACGCGTCTGGTCAAGCACTTTGTCCCATTTCTTGAACCAGAAAAGCTTTTCTGCCTGTCTGGTCCAGAAGGCATCGATTTCGCCGAGTGATTCCTGCATTACTTCTTCATATTTACCCATCGGTAATACTCCTTTCTTAAAACATACGACTCAGAGGGGTAGGACCAACACAAGTGGTTGACCGTATTCGACTGATTCCCCGTCTTCTACAAAAATATCAACAATGCGGCACTTCTTCTCGGCCTGAATTTCATTCATCAGCTTCATCGCCTCGACAATGCAGAGGGTCTGGCCGGGCTCAACTATATCCCCTTTCTCAATGAATGCCGAAGCGTCGGGTTTGGGCCTGAGATAGAAAATCCCGACCATCGGTGAACTTATTTCCTCGGTCTTGTCAGCAGATTCGGCAGGCTGTTCTGTAACTTCCGGTTGGTTCCCAGGTAACGGTGGCATCTGGACAGTCTGCCCGACTTCAATATCGCGGCCTGGCGGTGCTTTTGTGCCTTCGCGCCTGATTCTCACCCGGTCTTTATTATGCTCCCATTCCAGTTCGGTCACATTGTGAGTGCGGAGCATCTCAATCAATTCCCGCACGGTCCCTACGCCGATTTGTTCATTCGCTGCAGGTTCGAGTTTCGTCCTTTTCGGTCCGGGTTTCTTTTCAGGTTCGGGTTTTGATAGTTCGGCCGCTCTCGGGTTCTTGCGCCATTTGAAGAACCGGAGCGAAACCTCTGGGAAAAGCGCATAAGAAATATAATCCTCTTCCTTCTGGACGAATTCCTTAGACAGTTTCTTGTGCACTTCGGGCAAAGCCGGTTCGAGACGGTCTGCCGGTCTGCCCCTTAAAGGTTTCTCATTTCCCAGAATCCTCTTAATGACCGATTCCTTGACCGGTGCGGGTGAGCGGCCATACAAACCCCTGATGTAGTCCTTCACTTCTTTGGGAACCAATTTGTACCGCTCGCCACCAAGGACATTCATCACCGCCTGGACCCCGACAATCTGACTCGTTGGTGTAACCAGTGGCGGATAACCCAAATCCTCTCTAACCTTTGGGACTTCTCTGAGAACATCGTCAAGCCTGTCTTCGGCCTTCTGTTCCTTTAACTGTGACAAGAGGTTGGATGCCATCCCGCCGGGAATCTGATGGATGATAACCATTGCATCAACCATTTTATTGCCTTTGATACGCCTGCCTTCTGCCACTTTCTTGAAATGTTTCTCAACCTTTTCCATCTCTTGGACCTGAAGTTCAGGGTCATATTGTGTATTTGCAAAACATGCGGCCATGGTTTCTGCTGCCGGCTGGGAAGTGGAAAATGCAAGCGGTGCGCTCGCAGTATCGATAATGTCTACCCCGGCCTCAGCCGCTTTCAAATAAGTGGCAACCGCCATCCCGCTGGTTGCATGACAGTGGAGCTGAACCGGCAACCCTACTTCTGATTTCAAACCTGCAACCAAATCATAAGCGGTCTGGGGCGCAAGAATCCCGGCCATATCCTTGATACATATTGAATCCACCCCCGTATCCTTCTGTTCCTTTGCACGCTTAAGATAATATTCGATTGTATGAACCGGGCTTATCGCATAACACAAAGTGCCTTGAGCGTGTTTTCCCTCTCTCTTTACGAACTCAACCGCCTTTTCCAGATTCCTGGCATCGTTCAACGCATCAAAAACCCGGAAGATATCCAGGCCGCGCTCGGCAGCATACTTCACGAATTCCCCGAGCAGGTCATCCGGATAGTTATGGTATCCCACGATATTCTGCCCGCGCAAAAGCATCTGGAGCTTGGTTTTCTTGACATGCTTTCTGATTTCAGACAACCGTTCCCACGGGTCCTCGTTCAGAAAACGCAGGCATACATCAAAAGTCGCTCCGCCCCAGACCTCAAGCGACCAGTAGCCTACATTGTCAATATGCTCCAGCACCGGGACCATATCCTCAAGCCTCATTCTGGTAGCCCAGAGAGATTGGTGGGCGTCACGCAGTGTGGTATCGGTAAATCTAATCTTTTCCATATTTCGTTATTATCGCTTCGGCCACGAGCTCCATCCGCATCGCCCGTGAACCTTTGACCAGGATTGTATCTTTGGGCCTTATCAAGTCAAACAATTCGTCCAGAACATCCCGGCAATTACGATAAAGCCGCACATTTGCCTGGTTCATCCCCGCGTCTATTGCTGCCGAATATGCATATTTTGCCATCTTTCCGACAAAGACAACCCGGTCAAGCAGCTTTGCAGCCATGCGGCCGATTCGGGTATGCGCCTCAGCCGAGAACTCACCGAGTTCGAGCATATCCCCGAGGAATGCCACACGGTTTCCCAAAGGTGCATTCTGGCACAGCACATCAAATGCGGCCCGAACCGACTGCGGATTGGCATTGTAACTGTCATCAATCACTACAATATCACCTGAATGCCTGATTCTGAGCCTCATTGGCAGCGGCCTGAATTTTCCTATCTCGTTTCCAATATCAGCGAATTCCATACCAAGGCAACGGGCAACAGCAACAGCACCGAGACAATTGGAAACATTGTGCTTTCCGGACAGAAGAATCTGCACACGATACCGTCCCTGAAGCAGAAATTCGGAACCGCCCAGGGCCGTGCATTTAAGACTTTCGGCATAGACATCGGCCGTTTTCTCAAAGCCGAAAGTCAATCGGCGGGAATGGCAGTATTTACCACCGATTTCCATCACCAGAGGGTCATCCTGATTCAGAACAGCGCAACCATTTTTCGGAAGTGCCTCAAGGAGCTCGGCTTTCTCTTGCGCAACACCTTGTCGGTTATGCATGAATTCAAGATGTGTATCGCCGATATTTGTAATAACGCCTATTTCAGGCATGCAGATTCCGGCCAGCCTTTTTGTGCCGCCGAATACATTCATCTCAATTTCAAATACGCCGATATCAATATCCTGCCCCAGTCTGAAAACAGTCAAAGGCACACCGATATCGTTATTATAGCTTGCTTCTGCCTTGACTACATTGAACCTTGAGTCCAGAATCGATGCAATCATATCCCTGGTAGTTGTCTTTCCATTACTACCCGTTACCGCAATCACCCGGGTCCTGAATTTTGACCTGTAGAATTTCGCAATATCACCGAGTGCCTTGCGCGTATCCTCGACAAGAACCATCGGGCAGGCAATATTCCCATGCACACTTCTACTTTGAGAAATCACAATACCGGCCCCTTTTGCAACCGCATCTTTGATGAACCGGTGGCCGTCGAATCGCTCTCCTCGTATCGCAATGAAAAGCTCACCAGGCCGGATTGTCCTGGAATCAACTGATACCCCGGTGATTTCACCATTTCCGCTACCTGACAGTTTACCGTCTGTTGCCCTGACTATATCTTCAATACTCAAAGGTTCCATCTATTAAACAATCAGCATCGCATCACCGAAGCTGTAAAACCGGTAATGTGCTTCAATCGCATGTCGGTATGCGGCCATGATATGCTCGCGCCCGGCAAATGCGGAAACAAGCATAATCAAGGTTGACTTCGGCAGGTGGAAATTCGTCAGAATCGCACCGGTAACACGCCATTCATATCCGGGATAGATATAAAGACCTGTATTTCCTTTGCCTTTTCTGATGTGCCATCCGTCCCTGGTTTTTTCTGCCTGGTTCTCAACAACCCTGACCGATGTAGTACCCACGCACATAACTCTTTTGCCATGTGCCAGACCAGCATTCAGATTTTCTGCCGCATCACGGCTCAACTCGAACTCTTCCGGGTGCATGGTGTGGCCTTCCACGGTTTCGGCTTTCACCGGTCTGAATGTTCCCAGACCGGTATGAAGTGTAACAGTTACGAATTCGACACCGTCCTTTTTCAAGGCATCAATGAACCCGGGTGTAAAATGCAGACCGGCAGTAGGTGCGGCCACAGCACCGTCAACCTCAGCGAAAACTGTCTGATACCTTTCCGGCTCTTCGCACTTCTCACGGATATAAGGCGGCAGGGCCAGTTCACCCTGTTCCCGGAACAACCGCCTGACATCGGCCGGCTCGAATTCCACTACCCTCATTCCCGCGGGTTTACGCTCCAGCACTTCGGCCTTATAATCCCCGAAACTTACTACCACACCCGGCCTTGCTTTGCGCGCCGGTCGGGAAAGCGCCTCCCAGACACCGGGGTTTACTTCCCGCAACAACAGAAATTCCAGCTTCCCGCCGGTAGGTAATCGGCCGTAAATCCTTGCGGGTATTACCCTCGTATTATTGATAACAAGAAGGTCATTCGGACTCAGCCATTCCCTGATGTCAGTAAAAACACAATCATGCAGCCGGCCGGTTCCCCGTTCCAGAACGAGAAGCCTCGACATATCGCGCCTTGGTGTCGGGTGCTGAGCAATCAGCTCACGCGGTAGCTCATAATCGAAATCAGAAACGAGCATCTAGGCAAGCTTCCTGCCGGTAATACGGTAAAAGGCCTCGTGGTACCGTTTTGTGGTGCCTTCAATCACCCGTGCAGGCAAACCGGGTCCAGGCGGAGTCTTGTCCCAATCCAGACCTTCCAGAAAATCCCGCACGAACTGCTTGTCAAAGCTCTGGGGCGAACTGCCAACCCTGTATTCGGAAGCATCCCAGAAACGGGAAGAATCCGGTGTCAAAAGTTCATCAATCAGAACCAGCTCCCCTTCAATCAGACCGAATTCAAACTTGGTATCAGCGATGATTATCCCCCTGGAAAGTGCGTATTTCGCCGCCGCTGAATAGATTCTCAAAGAAACTTCTCTGGCCTGCTTTGCAATCGAGTTACCGACAATCCTTGCCATCTGTTCTATCGTGATATTCTCATCATGTCCGGTCTGTGCCTTGGTAGAAGGCGTAAATACAGGTTCTGCCAGCTTCTCTGCCTGCTTCAATCTGGACGGAAGTCTGATACCGCAAATACTGCCTCTTGTCTGATATTCCCTCCAGCCACCGCCGGCAAGATAACCGCGCACTATACATTCCACCGGCAAAGGCACAGCATATTTCACAAGCATTGACCGACCTGCAAGCATTTCCTTAAAAGGTAGAAGCTCACGGGGAAACATATCGGCATTAGCGCTAATCAAATGATTCGGAACAAGCTTGCGAAATCTCTCAAACCAGAATGCAGAAATCTGATTGAGAACCCTGCCTTTGTCAGGAATCTGGTCTGGCAGCACAACATCGAATGCCGAGATACGGTCGGTGCTCACGACAAGCAAATCCTGTCCCACATAGAACATATCACGCACCTTGCCCCGACCGGCAAGCGGAATACCGGGCATTTCGGTCCTGAGCAATAACATTATTCTCTCTCTTTCTTATGCCCAACCGGCATAATATACAAAGGGTTATACCTGATTCCGAGAATCAACTTCACCTGACGGTCAGAAAACGCACCAATCGCCACTGTACCCATGCCCAAGTCCTCACAGCAGAGATAAACATTCTCACTGATATGCCCGGCCTCCATATGAACATACCGCCTGCCCCGCTCACTGTAACGACCTGTGGTTCTGCCGTAGTCACATACCAGCACAAGACTCACCGGTGCCGATTCGATTACAGTCTGGCCCCAGGCTGCACCACTCAACTCATGAAGCACATCTTTTTGCTTCAATAACTCCAAGGCGTGTCCGTTAACCAGATAATGATAAACACCATTTCCAAGACCCTTGACCCTGCCGACAATCAGATAGAGCTCCATCGGATAAGTCGCACCGGCAGAAGGTGCGGTCCTGCCGCCCCATGATGCGGTTTTGCCCTGCGCAGCCCAGAGCAACTGACCTACTTCTTCTAAAGAGAGCGAATCATTCTTGTAAGAACGGACCGAACGGCGTTGATGAAGCGCCTGCTCAACTGTCATCGTTCCGATTGTGTCCGGACATGGAAGCGGAATCACCCCAAGAACGACACACAAAGCCAGAACCATCTATTGAACAACCTTACGCCGCTTCGATTTCACCCTGGCTGTCTGGCGACGACGATAATCTGCCAGGCTTTGTGCAAGACCCTTGTCTCTCAAAGCCAGCATCGCTACCGCATACAACGCCGCATTAACCGCACCTGACCTGCCAACCGCCATCGTCCCCACCGGAATACCGGCCGGCATCTGTGCTGTGGAAAGCAACGCATCCAGACCATTCATCCCGGCATCAAGCGGCACACCAATCACAGGCAAAATCGTCCGGCTCGCTATCACCCCGGCAAGATGCGCCGCCTTACCCGCACCCGCAATAATCACCTTAATGCCGCGCCTTGCCGCACCCTTGGCAAAACACCTGCACAAATCTGGTGTCCTGTGTGCGGAAATCACCGAGACCTCATATGGAACCCTGAATCCATCCAGCACCTTTGTCACTTCGGCCATCACCTCGGCATCTTTCTCACTGCCCATTACAACTGCAATTACCGGTCTCTTTTTCACCATGCCCAATAATATGGCCCAGACTACACTTGTAAAGCCAGAAACTTACATATTCTTATGCGAGTAGTATCCCAGCGATTTGGACTCCGCCAATCTAAAATCTCCCGATCTCAAATCTTTGTAGTTCTATTCCGGTTCTTGGTTGACCGGCATTGCTGTCAACCCACAGTAAAACTTAACATTGTTAGGTAAGGTTGCTAGGAATTAGGGTGAAGAGGGGGGTAACCCCCCGAGTAACCCCGGGGTCTACCCCACCCCTGACCTTTTTGGGAAGGGAAAAGAACAGGTTATTTTGGGTATCGGACTCATAAGCAAGGATTTATAAGCTGTTCTTTGGGAAAAGAAAGTAGAGAGGTCATGGTATAGGTCAAAGGTGTTCTCCTAAAGTGTTCTCGTTCTGGAAAAATACACCAGGGTTCAAATCCAGATTCAAATAGGAACCTAAATAGAAACCGCAACAAATACCCGGCACAAGTTCGTAACCGGTCCAAACCATGCTGCGAATGTCCGACAACCGACCTGAAATCGGTCATTCTGGTATCGAAAACTTTCCCCGGTAGTTTCATATTTCTGTTACTGGTTAGAATTCGGGAATTTAAGGAAACAAAATATTTAATATCTGACCGCGTATGAGAATGCCGAAGAATAACAGGGCGCTCATTTGAGCGCCCTGTTATTCATCTTAATATCAGCTATTCGGTCATGAGTAGTTTGCCTGCAATCGATTTGCTCCCGAGAATGAATTTGTATATGTAAACCCCGGAACCCATTCTCTTGCCCGAATCCGACCTGCCGTCCCAGACAATATCGAATCGTCCGGGTTCGCTGAGACCTGAAACAAGACTGTGCACCGGCCGGCCCGCAATATCATATACTATTAAGGATACATTTCCAGGATGCGGAACTTGGTAGGATATGCGGGTTCCATGGTCAAACGGGTTCGGAGCTGCCGAAATCTCCATCCTGAGAGGCCGTGGATTTCGCCCTTCTTTGATACCGGTATATGGGTTCGGCCATTTCTGCAGCACAATCGGATTATTGGTTGCCGGGCCTTCTCCCTGGATAAAGAAACCCGCGTGCTGGTCAATCATATAGCTTACCATTACCGTGTCGGTGATGTAATCTAGCATACAGGGGAACCGGTAGCTGACATTCCCACCATCGGTAATCTTTTCAGGCTCAACCCAGGTTTGGCCGTTGTCAGAAGAGTGGGACCACCAGATGTCAGCTCGAAGCAGTTCAGGCGGCCCGGGCTCAACATTTGCCGAATCGAACTGCTCCCATACAATAAACAGGTTTCCTTCCTGGTCTTCGCCCAAACTCTGGCGGCAGGCGTATGTCGCATTATAACCGACCGGTGCCTGCAGATTCTCAGGCGCACAGGTTGCAGTAGTAATATGGTTCCAGTTCGGGCTGTTGTCTGCACACCAGTGCCATATCTGTGCCGGAATCACATATCCCTGACCACCGACATAAGGCATTACATTGGCCGCAAAGTGCAGCCGGTCATGCCGGTCATAATAAGGAAACAGCGAAGAGATATGGTAAGAAACAGAGGTATCAGCGCCATATGCATCCGGCCATGGCAGTTCAAGGGAATTATCCCAGGTTGTGCCGCCGTCCGTTGAAATCCGATAGAAACCAGGGTCAGGCGCACCTTCTGAAAACTCCCATGCAAGGCACAGCTTTTGCGAACCGGATACCCTGGAACTGACAATCGCATGGTCAGGGAAGTTCGGCTGTGGCTGAGGCGGGGGAATAGTAACAGGGTCATCCCAGTTGCACCATGTTGTTGCCCGGCTCCAGTAGGCGTCATGCTTGGTCGCATAGTCAAGCATTGCCAGATGGTAGTAGCCGTTCATACCGACTGCAACCCAGGGCCATGCATAACCCTGAAGCACAGGCTGGCCGCTGCAATACTCGAAAATCCCCACGCCTGGTGCCATGTCCCGAGCTACCACAGGATAAATATCATCCTGGTGGCAGGATACCACTGCTACGCCTGTGCTCGGGTCTGCATCAAGCGAGCCAAATCCGGAGCGCTCAGTTTCTACATTCACGCCCGACTGCATGAAATCCGGGTCAACCCAGTTCCAACTCGTGGTTGAATAGTCATAGAAATTGTAGCGCATACGACGGTCAGGAAATGTGGTCTGGTCAGATGCAGAAAACATCCACAGTGCATGAATTCCATAGTCCGTAGAGTTCACAAGCATCTGCAGGGCCGGACCACTCGCCTGCCAGTCATAAGTCGTTCCGCCGATAGTATCAACAACCCCGATAACACAACCATCCTGTCCACCGCGGTTCTGAGCAATCGAACCTTTCACAGGAACGCCGCCTTTGACCGCGCCTTCGGCTGGCAGCGCTGTCATCGGCTGGGTATTGACTGCAAGCAGCAATGCCGGCACTGCAAGCATGCATACAATATTACGCATACACTTCCTCCTTTTCGATAATTCTAACCCCCTGCTGACATCAGTCAAGCACACTGGCTAGTTGAGCAGAATCAGCTTTTCGTGAACCCTTTCGGCCCCGGCCTCAAGCCTAACAAGGTCAAGTGAACTAAACCCGGGGCGCAAATGCGCCCCGGGTTATTGCTTCGGAACCTATCGAGCCAAAACCATTTGGCGGATAACAACCGAATCCGGTCCTTCAAACCGCAGGAAGTAAACCCCGTCTGCCAGTTGCCCGGGCTGCCAGGTTACAACGCCTTGACCGACTGAAACAATATGGTCAAAGACAGTTGCAACGGTCCGGCCTGTAATATCAACAGCGGTAATCCTGACACGACCCGGTCGCCTGACCTGATAATTAACCTGTGTCTGTCCAGTGAACGGATTGGGCCTTATATCAAGCAACCTGGGCACAACCCTGTGATGCGGTTTCTCTGATATACCGACATTATTGTCATACCAGTGCTGGGCACTATCTGCAGCCGCAAGATAGCCGCTCTCGCTTGCTGCACCCAGAACTGCGAAAGCAACCCTTTGAGTCGCACCAACCCCG
>Ga0209121_10001148_pt1 | contig 27728 bp, 29 predicted proteins | sample Cruoilmetagenom3_FD_187292 | JGI IMG/M metagenome (GOLD analysis project Ga0209121, IMG submission 187292) | Oil polluted marine microbial communities from Coal Oil Point, Santa Barbara, California, USA - Sample 3 (SPAdes) (version 2) | ecosystem: Environmental > Aquatic > Marine > Oil seeps ...
TTTAGAAGATATTGTACAAGATCCAACTTATACTATTGAGGAAAGACAAGACGCGAATCAAGGAATTGCAGAAATAGATCAAGAACGTTTTAAGTGGTTAGAATTTTATAAAATAAAATTTAAAGCTGATTGGTATCAAGAAATTGTTAAAAAATTAGTTTTAAAACCTAGTGTAGAATTTGGATTCTTAGGTGCTTACAATCAAGATAGAGGAGACATTCCATTCGAGCGTTTCTTTTTAGGTGGAGATGGATTAGGGTCATATAGTTTAGATGGAAGAGAATCTATTGCTTTACGTGGGTATCCTAACCAATCTATTCAACCTGTAGATGCAAATGGATTTGTAACTAACGATGGTGGTACCATTTATAATAAATATTCATTAGAATTAAGATATCCTATAACATTAAAACAGCAAGCCAAAATATTTGTCTTAGGTTTTATGGAAGGTGGTATTTCATTTAACGATTTTAAAAATTATAGTCCTTTTGATATAAAGAGATCTGCAGGTGTAGGTCTACGTGTTTTCATGCCTGCCTTTGGTTTATTAGGTATTGATTTTGGTTATGGATTCGACCCAGTTCCTGGTCAATCTTCTCCAAATGGATGGGAAACACACTTTATTATTGGACAACAATTTTAATTTGGCATGATATTTTCTAATAACATTTTGATTATTTAAATTGAGAATTAAAATTTTTAAAGTTAAAATTCGTTAATTTTGAAAATGATAGTTCAAAAATTGACAGAAATAATAAATAATCATCTGTCTTTTTTTTTAGAATTTATAGACCAATAAATTATAAAACATGAAACAGATGAAAATAAAAGTTCTTTTTTTACTGGTTATAGTATTTATGGTAAGTATATCTGTACAAGCACAACGTGGTGTAAGAATAGGGTATATTGATACTGAATACATTTTACAAAACGTGCCTGAATATCAAGAAGCTACTTCTCAATTAGAAAGTAAGGTTCAAAAATGGAAAACTGAAATTGAAGGCCAATTAAGTGGCATTGAGCAAAAACGTAAAGATCTAAGTAATGAGAAGGCCCTTTTAACAAAAGAGCTTATTGAAGAACGCGAAGAAGATATTACGTTCGAAGAAAAAGAAATTTTAGATTATCAGCAAAAACGTTTTGGTCCAAATGGGGATTTAATGATTCAAAAAAAGCAATTAATTCAGCCCATTCAAGACCAAATCTTTGCAGCAATTCAAGATATTGCAGAAAAAAGAAAATACGATTTTGTGTTTGACAAATCAGCTGATGTTGTTATGTTATATTCAGCAGAAAGATTTGATTTTAGCGAAGAAGTTATTAGAAGTATTTCTAGAAGCGCTAAACGAACACAAGCAGAATCAAGATCTGAAAGAAAAGCAGCTGAAGACGAAGAGCTTCATCCTGAAATCAATGAAGAATTAGAAGCTAAAGAAGCAGCTCAAGATGAACGTAGACAGGAGATATTAAATGAACGTGAGCAAAAACAACTAGAAAATCAAAGAAGAAGAGATAGTATCGTTGAAGCAAGAGCTAGAATTAGAGAAGAAAAATTAAATGCTAGAAATAATACAGCAGAAGAAACTACCGAAGATGGAGGAGAAACCGATAGAGCTGTAGAAGATGGAGATGAAGGAAAAACTAGAGAAGAAATTTTAGAAGAACGAAGACAACAAAAATTATTAGATAGAGAACAGAGACAACAAGAATTAGAAGAACGCAAACAACGCATATTAGAGGAAAGACAAAGAGCAAAAGAAGAAAGAGAGAATGCTCAACAAAACAATAACACAGAAGGCACAACAGAGCCGGAAGAAACAGATAACAATTAAAATTTATAACTGAAATTAATACTATTTAAAAATGAAACATTTTAAGACCCTTTTATTGGCAACAGCTTTATTTATTGGAGCAACAAGTTTTACTCAAGCTCAAAGCAAAGTCGCTCATATTAACACTCAAACCTTAATACAAGCGATGCCTGAAATGAATACTGCTCAAGCAGAAATGGATAAATTAGGCAAAACCTATGAGGCAGATATTCAAGCTATGGTAACTGAATATCAGAATAAAATGAAGCAGTACGAAGCTGAAGCAGCCACTAAAACAGATGAAGAAAATCAAAAACGTTTAGTTGAAGTGCAAACAATGCAACAAAACATTCAACAATATCAAACTCAAGCACAGCAAGAAATGCAGAAAAAAGAAGTTGATTTATTAAAACCAATTACTGAAAAAGCAAAATCTGCTATCTTAAAAGTTGCTAGAGCTCAAGGATTCGAATACGTATTAGACTCTACTCAAGGTGGTGGTGTAATTATGGCTGATGGTAAAAACTTACTTGATGATGTTAAGAAAGATTTAGGAATCTAAATTTTAAAATAAATATTACTTTTAAAAGCCACTTAAATCAAGTGGCTTTTTTTTATTTTTGATGGTGATGAGTAAACAACCTATTGGCATATTTGATTCTGGAGTTGGAGGCACTTCTATATGGAAGGAGCTTAATCTCTTACTGCCTCATGAAAACACCATATATCTTGCCGACAGTAAAAATGCTCCTTTTGGCGAGAAAACTAAAGAGGAGATAATTGCACTTAGTAAGAAAAACATCGACTTACTCTTAAGTAAAAATTGCAAACTTATTGTTGTTGCTTGTAATACAGCTACAACGAATGCAGTAAAACTATTAAGGGAAACATATAACATTCCAATTATAGGAATAGAACCAGCCATTAAACCAGCTGCCTTACAAACTAAAACAAAAGCAGTTGGCATTCTAGCTACAAAAGGCACACTTTCTAGCGAATTATTTCATAAAACGACAGATTTATTTACAAATGGAGTAGATGTGATAGAACAAGTGGGAGAAGGCTTAGTTCAATTAATTGAAACTGGAATGATAAATTCTCAAGAGATGACATCCCTTTTAAAAATGTATATAAAACCTATGTTAGATGCCAATGTAGATTATTTGGTTTTAGGCTGTACGCATTATCCTTATTTAATACCTCAACTGCTAGAATTATTACCAAAACATATAAAAATTATCGATTCAGGTGAAGCTGTAGCTAGACAAACCCAAGCCGTTTTAAAACAGCATGCCTTATTAAATAATGCTAAAAACAAGCCAAACTTACAATTTTATTCTAATGGAAATATTGAAGTGTTAGCTTCACTTTTAGAAAACAATATTACAATTGAGTATTTAGATTTCTAATTATTCTTTAAACCAACTGGAATAATTTACATAGTTTTCAGCAATTCTGTTTATCTCACCAGACACTAATTCCTCACTAATATCTTTCACTTTTTTTGCAGGAATTCCAGCATAAATACTCCCAGCTTCTACTCGAGTATTTTTAGTAAGGACTGCTCCAGCTGCAATAATACTATTGCTTTCAACAACGCAATCGTCCATAACAATACTACCCATTCCTATTAAAACATTATCTTCTATTGTACAACCATGAACAATAGCATTATGTCCAATAGATACATTATTACCAATAGTAGTTGGAGATTTTTGATAGGTAGCATGAATAACTGCTCCATCTTGTACATTCACTTTATTTCCTAGTTTAATATAATGAACATCTCCTCTAATTACGGCATTAAACCAAACACTGCAATGGTTTCCCATAATTACTTCGCCTAATACAGTAGCATTATCAGCTATGAAACAATCTTCAGGCATTATTGGCGTTTTTCCATTTACAGATTTTATAATTGGCATAACTATTTAATAATTTAAAGAATTTAACAATTTGTTCTTTTGAAGAAATAAAAGTAATAAAAAAAATAAAAGCCTTGAAATTTCAAGGCTTGTTCATTTAATTTATTGCAGGACAATTACAATGGTAGCGTTCTTTTCTGCAACCAAATTTAAATCCTAATGTTATTTGATGAAATCCTCCATTGTTATATACAACAGAATTTGCTTGGTAAGAATATGTATAAGCAAACATAAAATCTTTATAATCGATACCTAATAAAGGTGTAATATATTGTAATTTCTGACTAGCAATTTCAGTTCCATCTTGATATTCAGCACCATCTAAACTTCTTCTATAAGATACGCCTCCCCAAACCTTACCAAACTCCATCTCTTTATAGGCTTTAGCATTAATGTCAAAAGAAGCTTCTTTTGTTCCGTCTTTATACATAAACATCGCAGAAGGCTCAAAACTCCATTCACTACCAAATTTTTGAAACACATTACCTGCACTAAATAAAATTTGTCTAGGATTGTCGTAAAGGAAAAGACCATTTTCATTTGAATTAATTCCTTCATTTTTAAGCATGTTTTTTATAGTAGCATGAACATAAAAATTATATAGGAAATAAGAAAACCCAAAATCAATATTAAAGTTTGTTGCGCTTTGCTCGATTCCTGCAATAATAGGATCAAAAGGTTCATCTATAAAAGCAGTCTCATCTAATTTATATTGAATAGCACCAATACTTAAACCAAAAGAAAGCATGTTTAAATCTAACTCACTTCTAGAAAATAGAATGTGATGCGCATAAGTTACATAAACACCATTGTTAGAATGATACCCATTTTTATCTGAATACAAGATTGCTCCAATTCCAGAGTTAGATTCTCCAATTCTACTATTAATACTCATAGTTAATAAACTTGGAGCATCTTCGTCACCAAACCATTGTTGACGACCTGTAACCCTAATCTTAGCACAATTAGCGGCTCCAGCCATAGATGGATGAATCAAATAATAATTATCGGTTAAATAATCTGAATATACAGGCATTCCCTCTTGAGATACGACTGTTTGTGTCAAAAAAAACACAAAAGCTAATATATAAAACCTTTTTAATATCATAATTTTAGTTTTCAGGGACTCTATCTAATTACTTTCGTTGGATTTATATAAACTAAATTTTAGCGAAAAAATTATAATTAGAAACCAAATATATAAAAATTACTTTTTATCAGTCTTACTATAAAACTAAAAGGTTAGTATTATATAGTAGTTTATCAATAAAATTGCGCTTTAATAAGCGAAAAAGCCAAATATATGGATAACTACAGTTAACTTTTAGTATTTTTGCCAAAATTTTTAACCTTATGAATACTTTTCAAGTTTCCATACAAGAAACTTCAAATAGCAACATTATAAAATTCGAGATCAATCAGTTTATTACCCAGCATCAAAGTTTCGAATTCAACAATATAGACGAAGCTAAGCAATCTCCATTAGCACAACAATTATTCTATTTACCTTTTGTAAAAAAGGTTTATATATCTGGTAATTTTGTTGCTATTGAAAGATATAATATTGTAGAATGGAAAGATGTTCAAAATGAAGTAGCTGAACAAATAGACACCTATTTAAATGAAGGTGGCATTGTAGTTTCCGAATCGGCCGAAACAAAAAAAGTTCCAATAACTGTTTATGCTGAAAGCACTCCCAACCCTTCTGCTATGAAATTTGTTGCCAACAAAAAATTAGTAACAACTTTCTATGATTTCACTTCTATTGATGAAGCCAAATTTTCGCCTTTAGCTACGGAACTATTCCATTTCCCTTTTGTTAAAGGAGTTTTTATTGACGAAAATTTTGTTTCAATAACAAAATATGAAGTTGCTGAATGGAACGATATAACCATGGAACTTCGTGAATTTATTAGAAGCTATATCGAACAGGGCAAAGATATTATACTTGCTGAAGCACCTAAAGTTTTAAATAAAACTACAGAGCAATTAGATAAATCATTCGATGAGTTAGATGATATTTCAAAAGAAATTATTAATATTCTTGAACAATATGTAAAACCTGCTGTTGCTAGCGATGGTGGGAATATTCAATTTACATCTTATAATCCTGAAAGTAAAGTGGTTGAAGTTGTTCTTCAAGGAGCTTGTAGTGGTTGTCCATCGTCTACTTATACTTTAAAAAGTGGTATTGAAAACATTTTAAAAGAAATGCTTCAAGGTAAAGTTAACAGTGTTGTAGCTATAAATGGATAATTTTTTCTCAACTTTAAAATTCGTTAAAGTTTAATTATAAAATTATATTTATGGCAGTACTAAAAGTCATCGAAGTATTATCTAATTCAGATAAAAGTTGGGAAGATGCAACTAAAAAAGCAGTAAAAGAAGCTTCTAAAACTGTAAAAAACATTAAATCTGTATATGTGCAAGATCAAAGCGCAATAGTAAATGGAGATGATGTTACAGAATTTAGAGTCAATCTAAAACTTACATTCGAAGTGAAATAAATTACTTTTTTAAATAAGATAAAAAGCGTTCCATTACGGGACGCTTTTTTTGTGCTTTAATTTGTTAACTTTGATAAATGAAACACTTTCAGTTACTATTAGCATTCATACTAATAAGTTGTCAAGGACAAAATAAGAAACCAATGAATCATCCATATACAAACAATCTTATTAATGAGACTAGTCCTTACCTTTTGCAGCATGCTCATAACCCTGTAAACTGGAATCCTTGGAATGAAACTAGTTTAAACCAAGCTAAAAAAGAAAACAAATTATTGCTTATAAGTGTTGGTTATGCTGCATGTCACTGGTGTCATGTTATGGAGCATGAAAGTTTTGAAGATACATTAGTTGCAAAAACAATGAACTCTAAATTTATAAATATAAAAGTTGATCGAGAAGAAAGACCAGATGTAGATCAAGTTTATATGAATGCTGTTCAATTAATGACTGGAAGTGGAGGTTGGCCATTAAATGTCATTGCATTACCAGATGGCAGACCAGTTTGGGGAGGCACTTACTTTAAAAAGGAACAATGGATAAATGCATTAGAACAAATCTCGGATATATATCTTAGAAACCCTGAAAAACTTTACGAATATGCCGATAAATTAGAACAGGGCATCAAAACTATGGATCTTGTTGCACTTAATAATGAAGCACCAGATTTTAAAGCAGAAGATATTGAGAAATCTGTAAAAAAATGGGCAGATCAATTTGACCATAGAGAAGGTGGTTTAAAACGTGCTCCAAAATTTATGATGCCTAATAACTATCATTTTTTATTACGCTATGCCTACCAAACTAATAACGAAAAACTCCAAGAATTTGTAAATCTTACTTTAAAACAAATGGCTTATGGAGGCATTTACGACCAAGTTGGTGGAGGTTTTTCTCGTTATGCAACAGATATTAATTGGCATATTCCACATTTTGAAAAAATGTTATATGATAACGGTCAGTTAGTTAGTTTGTATTCAGATGCATATCTAATAACCAAAAACAAGCTTTACAAAGATGTTGTTTACGAAACTTTAGAGTTTGTTGAACGTGAATTAACATCCAAAAATGGTGCCTTCTTCTCTTCTCTTGATGCAGATAGTAATACTCCTGAAGGGCATTTAGAAGAAGGTGCTTTTTATGTATGGCAGAAAGAAGAACTACAAAAATTACTAGATTCAGATTTTAAATTGTTTGCAGATTATTATAATATAAATAATTATGGTTTATGGGAAAACAAGAATTATGTTCTAATTAGAAAAGATGATGATAGCAGTATTTTAGAGAAACATGATTTGACCCAAGATCCTTTAAATGAAAAGAAAAAACATTGGAAAAAATTACTTCTTGAAACTCGAGAAAAAAAATCCAGACCAAGGTTAGATGATAAAACTTTAACTTCTTGGAATGCTATCATGTTAAAAGGATATATTGATGCCTATCGTGTATTTGATGATGACCATTTTTTAGTTGCTGCCGAAAAAAATGCGAACTTTATAATTAACAACCAATTGCGTGAAGATGGAGGTTTAAACCATAATTACAAAGATGAAATAAGTAACATTAATGGTTATTTAGAAGACTATGCAGCAACTATAGATGCATATATCGCTCTTTATGAGAACACATTAAACGAAAAATGGTTAAAGACTGCAAGAGACTTAACGAATTACGTGTTCGATCATTTCTATGAAGCTAGTAATAGTATGTTTTATTTTACTTCTAACGAAGATCCTTTATTAGTAACTAGGAATATGGAATATAGAGATAATGTTATTCCTGCTAGTAATTCCATTATGGCAAAAAACCTCTTTAAATTATCTCATTATTTCGATAACGAATATTATTACAAAACAGCGACAAACATGTTGAATAATGTTAAGTCAGAAATGCAAGATTATGGATCTGGTTACTCAAATTGGTTAGATTTGATGCTTAATCACATAAATCCTTATTATGAAGTTGCTTTTTCCGGAAAAGAAGCAATTAATAAAATTAAAGAGTTAAACAAAGTATACATTCCTAATAAATTAATTGCAGGTAGTACTCAGGAATCTAATATGCCTTTATTAAAAAATAGATATGTTGAAGATGAAACATATATTTATGTCTGTGTAAATAAAGCCTGCAAATTACCAGTAAATGACTCGGAAAAAGCCATTGAATTACTAACGAAATAGTCCTATGAAACTTATTGCAAACATTTTAATTATTTTAATTGCTATAGAACATATATATTTTTTAGTATTGGAAATGTTCTTATGGACCAAACCAAAAGGGATTAAAACTTTTGGTTTAAAATCTAAAGAGTTTGCTGAGGAAACTAAAGTTTTAGCAGCAAATCAAGGTTTGTACAATGGGTTCCTTGCTGCTGGATTAATATATTCTGTAATAACAAGTAACTTTAATACGGCTCTATTCTTTTTAATTTGTATTGCCATAGCAGGCATATATGGTGCATATTCTACAAAAAACAAAAAGTTATTTTACATCCAATCACTACCTGCTATATTTGTTATCATATTGACTATAAGGATATACTTTTAATTTTCAAGGTTCAAATTAATTTAATATTCTCATTCATTTTATATAAATTTGCAACCAACAAAAAAATCAAAATATGGATATTGAGAAATGGACTAAATTAGGAATAGAAGTAGCTACCGAATATGGGATAAAAATTCTAGGAGCAATAGTTATATGGATTATTGGATCTTGGATTATAAAAAAATTAATAGGTGGTTCTCGTACAGTAATGACAAAAAGAGGCTTTGATGAAAGTCTTCAAAAATTCTTATTAAATTTAATAAGCTGGGCATTAAAAATACTTTTAATTCTTGTTATTTTATCACAACTTGGCATTGAAACAACCTCTTTTGCAGCCATTCTTGCAGCAGCTGGTTTAGCTGTAGGTTTAGCACTACAAGGTTCTTTAGGGAATTTTGCTGGTGGTGTTTTACTTATGATTTTTAAACCTATAAAAATTGGTGATTTAATAGAAGCTCAAGGAGAATTAGGTGTTGTAAAAGAAATAGAAATTTTCACAACTAAATTAATTGGTCTTTCTAATAGAGAAATTATTATTCCTAATGGGGCTCTTTCAAATGGTAATATTATTAATTATTCTACAGAAGGGACTAGAAGAGTAGATTTAACTTTTGGTGTTGGTTATGATTCTGATATTAAAAAGACAAAAGAAGTTTTAATGAATGTTTTAACATCTCACCCAAATGTGATTTCTGATCCTGCTCCTACTGTAAATGTATCTGAATTAGCAGATAGTTCTATAAATTTTGCAGTAAGACCTTGGTGTAAAACTGAAGATTACTGGACTGTATATTTTGATATTACAGAAAACACTAAAGAAGCTCTTGATGCTGCTGGTATAGAAATACCTTATCCACATCAAGTTGAAATTCATAAAAATGAATAATAACTTATTTAGATTTTGGCTTTATGGCTATAAAATCTTTTAAATAAAAAGGTTCAAAATAAGCGACATCTTCGATGTCGTTTTTTTTGTGCTTATTGTAAGCTATCCCACTCATTTCATTTGCTGAAGGCAATTTGTTATCAATAAAATGTGCATTTGTATGATTGATAATAGTTTTAGTTTTTTCAACACCATTACCAACAAAATAAACTGGGCCTTTTTCTAAATATTCAAAAAAAGAATCAGCTTCAAGAATTTGTGCTTCTACTTGCCTGGCCTCATTGTAGTTCTCATCAAAAACAGCTGAATAAACCTCCATACGTCTAGCATCTAGCATTGGAATAATAACACCTTTTTCAATAGAAACTTGATACGCTAAAGATTTTAAAGTAGACACAGAAATTAAAGGCTTTTCTAAAGCAAAGCAAAGTCCTTTTGCTGCCGAAACTCCTATTCTTAATCCTGTATAAGAACCTGGGCCTTTACTAACTGCTATAGCATCTAATTGAGCTGCATTTATGTTGTTATCTGCTAAAATTTTCTCAATATAAACATGTAAACGTTCGGCATGAGAGTATTCCTTACTATTATCCTCTATAAGTGCAAAAGTCTCTCCTTGTTTAGAAAGAGAGACTGAACAATTAGTTGTAGAAGTTTCTATGTTTAATATTAATGTCACCAGCTTAATCTGTTAAAGGTATACCAAGATAGAAATCTAACACTTTAGTTGTGAAAACAAAATTATATTTTGCATTAATTAAATTTGCCTCTGCATTAACCAACCTATTTCTAACCTGCTCAAATTCAAAAGAATTCATAACACCAGAATTATAACTTTCTTGAGCATTTTTAAAAGATTCATTTTGAGCAGCTAATGAAACTTGTGAAGCTTCAAATTGTTTTAAAGCAGCTTTCGCATCTGCATAAGCCTGCTCTATGGTAGACTGTAAATCTTGCTTAGCTTGATCTAAAGAAAATGCAATACGTTCATTATTGATTTTAGCTTTATTTACACTTGCTTTAGTTTGAAATCTATTAAAAATTGGAACATTAAGTGAAAACCCTAAATTATAACCTAGATTATTTTCAACTTGTTGCATAAACCCATTGTCAACAAAAGAAATATTAGTTGGGTCATTTGGATCAATAACTACTCTTAAATCTTCTTGTCCTTGAAAATGTTGGTATGAAGTTCCTACGCCAGCTCCAAAGGTCAAAGTAGGATAATAGGCACTTTTAGCAATCTCAATATCTAGTAAAGAATTTTCAATGTCAAGTTCTGCCTTTTTAATCTCTGGTCTGTTTTGAATAGCATAATCATAAATTTCAATTGAACTTTTATGTTCTACTAAAACAGCAGGGAGTGATAACTCAATTTCCTGAACATCAAAACCTTGATTTGATATTTGTAGAAGTTGAGTTAATCCTAATTTTGCAAGGTCTAAACTATTTTCAACATTAGTTAACCTTTCATTATCGCTTGCTAATTGAGCCTGAACTTCATATAAATCTGCACGTGGTCTAACGCCAGAATCTACTAACTCTGCTACTTGAGTCACTTGTTTTTCTGTAATAGAGACTTGTTCTTCAGCTATTTTAAAATTTTCCTTATTAAGTAAAATATTTAAATATGAATTAACAACATTAACTGATATATTATCTTTTAAAATATTTAATTGCAATATACTTGACTCGGTTCCTAATTGCGCTTGTTTATAAACACTTGTATTTCTAAAACCATTAAACAAAGTAACTCCTGTATTTAAACCAAAACTATTCCCTCTGGAATCTGCAGAAACACGATTACCATTTTGTCCAATAAATGACCCAAAATTCCAATTTTGTGTAGCAGAGCCAGTTAAATTTGGCATAAAGTTACCTTTAGCTGTTACTAAATCTTGATTTGCAAGATCCGTGTTTAATGCAGTTTGCTTTATGGAAATATTATTCTCCAAAGCATAATTTACACACTCCTCAAGTGTCCATAATTTTTCTTGAGCAGTTGCAGATATACTTAAAAGAATGGTAAGAATAACTGTTATAATTATATTTTTATTCATCTTCATCATCGTTATTATCTTTAGACGCTTTGTTCCACACTTTAATTTTATCTCCTTCGGCTACACCTTCAACTATTTCAACGTTAATACCATCTGAAATACCTAATTCTACATAGACTTCTTCGAACGAATCATCATCGTTTAAAATTTCAACAAAAGGTTTTTCAGTAATTCTATTAAACTGAAGTAAAGCTTCTTTAATTACTAAAACACTTTCTTTACTTTCCATATCAATTTCAGCATTAGCGCTATAACCTGCTCTAATTTTTGTTGAAGGTGTAACAGTAACATCTGCTTTAATAGTAAATTGTACAGCTCCATTTTCTTCTTGACCTTTAGGCGCAACAAAAGTTAGTTTTGCTGGAAATTCTTGTTCGTTTAAAGCGCCAAGAACAACTACAATCTCTCTTCCTTCTTCTAGTTTTCCAACTTCAGCTTCATCTACTTTTCCTTCGAAAATCATTTTACTCATATCTGCAATTGTAGCAACTGTAGTACCTGCATTAAAGCTATTAGACTCAATAACCTGATCTCCTTCCCTAACCGGAATTTCTAAAACTGTACCAGGAATTTGGGCCACAATATTTGTATTTGCCGAACCACCTCCTGAAAGAGATCCTTGTCTAATAATCTGATAATCGTTTCGTGCTTGATTTAAAGATTCACTAGCTTGATTATATGATAATTCGCTATTTTCAAAATCTTGTTTAGAGATTACACCTTTTTCAAAAAGCCCTTTGTTTCTATCGTAAAGTACTTGGGCATTATCTAAAGCTAAACCAGCTGTACGAATTCTACTATTAGCACTTGCTAAATTTTGCTCGTTTGGTACCACACGAATTTTTGCTATTAAGTCTCCTTTTTTAACAATATCGCCTTCTTCAACAAATATTTTGTCAATAATTCCTGCTATTTGAGGTTTTAATTCAATTTCTTCTTCTGGATTTAGCTTACCAGTAGCAACTACTTTCGTGTTAATTGAAGTAAAGAAAGCCTCTTCAATTTTAAAATCTTCAATAGCTTTAGAATTTGAGTCTTTAAAATATTTAATCACCAATAAAAATAGTATTAGTAATATAATTCCAATGATAATTTTTAATGTTTTATTCATTTTTTATAAATTGTTTATTCTTCTCTTAATGCGTCAATAGGTTTGATGCTTGTTGCTTTAAATGCTGGTATTAATCCAATTAATGTTCCTAACACTACTAGTATAATTAATGCTATAAATACGACAGCAATTGATACTGATGCATTTACAATTACGGCTTCATCTCCTTGTCCGAATGCTGAATCAATTCCTATAAGAATCCAACCTCCAGTTAATATTCCAAAAAATCCAGCCAATAACGTTATAGAAACTGCTTCTACAACAATTTGTCTTTTAATTTCAAAAGGTGTAGCTCCTAATGCTCGACGTACACCAATTTCTTTAGTTCTTTCTTTTACTGTAATTAGCAAAATATTTCCAATAGCAAAAACACCAGCTATTAGTGTAGCAATACCTACAAACCATGTTAAAAATTGCATTCCAGTTAAAAACCCGGTTATTTTAGCAAACTCTTTTCCCAGATTAAAACTTCCAAAAGCACGTTTATCTTCTGGATGTATTTTATTTAAGTTTCTTAAAATAAGTTTGGCATCTGCTTCAATTTGAGCTATATCTGCATCTGGTTTTCCAGTAAGCATCATCCAGCCTATTCGGTCTCCTTGATTATATATTTGTTGAAACGTAGTAAATGGAATATGGATTTCACTAGTTGGACCCATATTAACATTTCCAACTTCAAACATACCAATGACTGTAAAATTCATGTCATTGATTTTAATCAATTCACCAATCACATCAGCATCTTTCTCAAAAAGTTGCTTGTAAATATCTTCAGAAATAACAGCTACTTTTCTATTATCATCTATATCTGTTTGATTAATAAACCGACCATGAATCAATTTCTTTTTTTGAACTTTATCTAATAGAGGAAAATCGCCATTAACACCAAAAGTTCCGGATAATAAATCTTTAACTACAAATCCTTGATTTTGGTTTCTTGGCACTACAAACTCGATTCCTTCAACATTCTCTTCAACTAATTTAGCATCTGAAAGAGATAGCTTTACTCGCCTTCCTTCTTGAAAGCCTTTAAAAGGTTTACTGGTACTTTGTCCCCAAACAAACACACTGTTGGTTGCAAAACTTCCAAATAATCTATTAAAAGAATTTTCTAGACCTTTAGCAGAACCTAACAGACCAATAAGTAGTAAAATTCCCCACCAAACACCAACCATAGTAAGCATAGATCTTAGCTTATTTTTACTAAGACTATCCCATACTTCTTGCCATGTATCTCTTTCGAATAAAAACTTTATCATATTAATCGTCTCTAAGGGCTACAATTGGTTTAATCTGAGATGCTTTCTTAGCAGGTAAATAACCTGCAATTCCTCCAGCTACTATAAGTGTTATTGTTGCTCCAATAACTAATGATGTACTAACACTTGGGTCTTTAATAAAATACGTTTCCAAGCTTGGCCCAACAAATTCTAATACTCCCATTCCTATTAATAATCCAACATAACCTGCAATGGCAGTAATTAAAATAGATTCAGATAAAATAATTGTAATGATAGATTTTGGAGAAGCACCTAACGCTTTCCTGATACCAATTTCTTTAGTTCGTTCTTTTACTATAAAAATCATAATGTTACTTACGCCAACTATTCCTGCTATAAGTGTCCCAAAACCAATAACTATTATAATAACTCCTAAACCAAAGGTCATTTGGTTAACAGATTTTGATTCTAATGCCAGATTTCTAACACGTATGGCTCTTTGATCGTTTGGGGCAATATCAAATCTGTCTTTTAAGTCTTTTGTTAAGGTATTACTAAATGAGATAGCCTTATCATAATCCATCTCTGGGTTGTAGGTTAAATTTATTTGATCTATATAATCGTTATTTCCATAGACTCTTTGAGCAGTACTTACTGGCATATAGATTAAACGCTCTTCGTTATCCCCTCCATCATCTTCAAAAACTCCAACTATTTTATATTGTATTCCATTAAGGCTTAAATATTTTCCTAAAGGTGTTGTTTTTAAAAATAAATCTTCATCTACCAATCTACCAATTACAACTACTTTGGATTTGTTATCTAAATCTAATTGATTGATATATCGACCATCTGTAATTTTTGTGTTTTCTAAATATTGATGATCTGGATGTACAGCTCTAACTGTATACGTATTGTTTTCGTTTCTAAAAGACGCATTAACATTTAAATAAAGTCTAGACGTTATGTATTGAACCTTTTCGCCATACTCTTCTTTAATATAATCGTAATCTTTATTTTTAAATTGAATTTGTCTTCCAGCCTGAAAACCTTTGTTTGCTTTAGTAGTCGTCCCAGATTGAATAAATATAGAATTATTAGCATCGTCTGCAAAAGCTTCTTCAAACGTATTATTTAATCCATTTGCTATACCAAAAAGTATGGTAAATAACAAAATAGCAAATGCGACAGTAAAACCAGATAAAACACTTCTGGTTCTATTCATATTAATACTTTGAAATATTTCTCTCCAAAGGTCTCTATCAAACATTCTCTGAGGCTCTTACTTGTTCAACTTTAACATCTTCCATGATAACACCATCTTTTAAGCGAACAATACGTTTACACATATGAGCAATATCGTCTTCGTGTGTTACAATAAGTATTGTTTTTCCTTCATCATTTAGACTCTGGATAAAATCCATAATTTCATAAGATGTAGTAGTATCTAAAGCTCCTGTTGGCTCATCTGCTAATAATAATTTTGGATTTGCTGCCAAAGCTCTAGCAATAGCTACACGTTGTTTTTGTCCACCAGATAATTCATTTGGCAAGTGATGTGCCCAATCTTTTAAACCTACTTTTTCTAAATGAAATAAAGCTTTCTCCTGTCTTTCTTGTCTTTTCAAGCCTTGATAATACAAAGGTAAAGCGACATTATCTAAAGCATTCTTATAATTAATCAAATTGAATGATTGAAAAATAAATCCTAAAAATTTATTTCTATAAATAGCAGCTTTCTTTTCTGTAAGATTTTTAATTGGAACACCATCGAGAATGTATTCGCCTTCATCAGCCTCATCTAACATGCCAATAATATTTAATAAGGTCGATTTTCCAGATCCAGAAGAACCCATAATAGCAACCATTTCTCCATCTTTGACTGAGAGGTCTATTCCTTTTAAAACATGTAAACTTGAATCTCCTATTGGATAGGATTTATGAAGTTTTTTAATATTTAACATACTTCTTCTTGTTGGTAGTTATCGCATTATAAAAGTTAGACTCTATAAAGGATAAAATGTTACAACAAAAGTATATATATTTTTAAGGGACTATTTTTTTGCCCTGTTAAACTTTTTATAAATTAAAAAGCCAATTCCAGCTACAAGTATGTAAGGTATTGCCATAAGATATACTATCCCATCGTTTATTCCTTTAGCTGTTTCTTGTCCTTCTTCGCTTTCTAAAACTGCACGACACATAGCACATTGCGCATCAATAGGAAGGCTGATAAAAAATAAAAGGACAACTAATATAACGGCTTTCTTCACAACACAAATTATTTAATAATAAGGGGAAATCAATACATACACTAAAACTCCAGAAATTGCTACATATAGCCACAATGGAAATGTGATTCTTGCTATTTTTTTATGCTTTTCAAAATTTTCTGTAATTGCTCTAACATAGGTAATTAATACAAAAGGGATGATTACTATAGAAAGTATAATATGAGTAATTAAAATAAAATAATAGATGTATTTAATAGCTCCTTCTCCTCCAAATTTTGTAGAATCGCTTGTCATATGGTAAGCCACATATAATATTAAAAACACAGCAGAACACCCAATAGCTGTTGTCATTAAATTTTCATGAAGGACTATATTTTTGTTTTTAATTGCAATAAATGCAATTACCAAAAGAATGGCTGTTAAACCATTTATAGTTGCATATATAGGTGGCAACATTGTAAGTGGCTGCACGTTAAAACCTAAATCTCTTAGATTCACGCCAAATAATGCAGCAACTAACAATGGAATAGCAATTGATAAAATTACAATCCATTTATTATATTTCTTTTCGTCTGAATTTGAATTATTCATTAAGCAATTTTTTTATATCTTCTTTAAGCATGGTTATCTGTTCCTCTTGGCCATCATCATCAATTTTTTCTGCTTCTGAAACAATACCATTATAATAAATAATTGGGTTTCCATTTATAATTCTAGAACGAATAAAGCCGTTTTTGTCTATTAAAGCAAAATTCCCAGAATGTTCAAAACCTCCTTCAACTTCTTCCTCTTGAGCAGTATAAAGATTAAATCCTTGATTAGCTAATTTGTATATATCTTCTTGATCTCCTGTCATTAAATGCCAATTAGGATTTGAAATTCCATATTGCTCTGCATAATCTTTAAGAACTTGAATTGTATCGTGTTCTGGATTTATAGAGAAAGAAGCTATTCCAAAATTATCAACTCCGTTAAAAGCATTTTGAATTTGCACTAAATTATCATTCATCTTAGGACATATAGTTGGACAAGTGGTAAAAAAGAATTCTACCACATAAACCTTACCTAAGTAATTTTGATTCGTAATTGCTTTTCCTTCTTGATTTTTAAAAGAAAACGAAGGCACTTTTTTTGCTTCACCATTAATTTCTATGAATGCTAATTTACTGGAATCTTCAAAATTATTGTCTTGCCCTTGACTCATTCTATTATTTCTAGTAATATCGTCATTCTTAATTCTATCTATGATTTTTGGAATAAAAATAATTCCAAATACCAAGATAATAAAGGCCATGCCTATGTACGAATAATTAGTTTTCTTGCTCATTACTATTTTTTAAATCGTTTGCTCGTCTTGTTGCTGAATCGAAATTTCCTTTTCTTTTTTCTCTGTATTCTTGAAATAACACTCTCAAATCATCTGCAGCTAATTTGTTTTTTATTTCGGCTACTTCTATACAGTTGTAAGAGTATAAAGAATAAGCAGGTTTTTTCTTTTCTAACTCACTATCTGTTCTATCGTCTAATCTACCTCTTTGATTTAAATCTTTATCAATTATAAAAACTTCGTTTGTAGATAGGTTAGAATCTAATTCTGTTTTAAATTTCAAACTATTAAACACATTTCTAATATCATTGTCTTCCCCATAAACAAAATGCCAGTATTTTAAATCTTCATAAGATTTTATTTCTCTTTTTAATAATTGTATCTGATCTTCTGTTCCATAAGGAAGCACCATAACAACCTGAAACTTTTTAAACCCTTTAAATTTATCGTAAATCAATTCTTTTAAATTAGATGCTGAAATAGCATTCTCCATTGGGTTTGTTCCTAAAAAACCAAGAACTGTAATATAATCTTTTAAAATAATTTTTTGTTTGTCTTCTGAAATTGTATTGTCTAATTCCAGAACATTTTCATTAACAATATCTAACGCATTATAATGGTGTTTTGCAGGAAACAACATTAACAGAAATATAACTGGAAGAAAAAATAAAATTCCAAGAACTGTATAGCGTTTAATTAGCTTTTTATTCATTTATAAGTTATGTATAATCAATCCAATAAACTAAAAACTGATTGTTTCTAAACCTAAAACTTAATATAAGTTTGGTTTTGCAAAAATAAAAAAAGACGGTTTAAAAAACCGTCTTTTCTATCTATTTAACTTTAAAAAAGTTATTAAAAGTCTCTTTTTATATAACCGTTAGAGTAAACACCTTCTATATATCCACCTTCTTGAAGTAAAATGAATATTAAATAGCAAATTAAGAAAACTGCTGTCCAAACAACCATTCTTCTTAATGTTGCAGTTTCATCTCTCATGTGCATAAAGTCCCAAGTAATATAATAAGCCTTTGCAATTGTTAATATGATGAAAATCCAGTTAAGAACTTTCATACCTATAAATTTTCCCATTAACATTTCTGGCTTATAGATACCTAATCCAACTTCAACAGCTGTAATAATAGTTAGAAGGATTAATACTCCCCAAATTTTTTGTGTATTGGATTTAAACTTAACTAAACCTCTTAAAATTTCTAATTTATGTGCGTCTGCCATTTTTAATTGTATTATCTATTATTAAACTAGGTAGAAGAATGTAAATACAAATACCCAAACCAAATCTACAAAGTGCCAGTAAAGTCCAACTTTCTCAACCATTTCGTAGCTTCCTCTTCTTTCGTATGTTCCTAAAATAACATTAAAGAATATAATGATATTAATTAATACACCTGAAAATACGTGGAATCCGTGAAAACCAGTAATAAAGAAAAAGAAATCTGCAAATAATGGCGAACCATATTCGTTTACATGAAGATTTGCGCCTTCAACAACTACTTTTCCATTTACTTTTAATTGCTGTAAAGATGCACCTCTGTCTAAAACTGTTTTCTCTCCATGCTCGTTAATGTCTTGAGTTCTTACAAGAACATTATCATGTGCTTCTAATCCAGCAATAACCTCTTCAACAGTATAAGTTGGTAGAGTTCCTTCTTGAACAAACCACAATCCATTTTTATTTTCGTGTGCTGTTCTATCTTTTTCTTCAGCTACAACAAAATCTCTAAGAGCTACTCTTTGTCCATCTGTATCAACAAATTGCAAAATATTTCCACCTTTTGTTTGTACTGCACCAAAATCTCCTTTAATAAATGTATTCCATTCCCAAGCTTGAGAACCAACGAATATTAAACCTCCTATAATGGTTAAAAACATATAAATGGTTACTTTACCTTTATTCATATGATGTCCAGCATCAACAGCTAGAACCATAGTTACAGAAGACATAATAAGCACAAATGTCATGAATGCCACGTATATCATTGGGTAATTTCCATGAAAAAATGGAACGTGAGTAAACACCTCATCTGCTATAGGCCAAGAACCTATAAACTTAAATCTTGAAAATCCGTAGGCTGCTAAAAATCCAGAAAATGTTAATGCATCGGAAACGATAAAGAACCACATCATCATTTTTCCATAACTTGCTTTTAGTGGTTTATTACCACCTCCCCAAGTTTTTCCTTCTGTTCCAGTATTTACAACTGTAGTATCCATATGTTTGGTTTAGTATTTAAAAGTTGCACAAAAATAATCAATTTATTTATCTAACGAAATATCCAATCCTTAATTTTAAAGACTCTAAATAAGGTTTGTATAAGATACCCTGTAATAATCAAAGATAACAATGGTATTTATCTTACAAAATATAAAAACAAAAAGAGATATACCCAGAGTATATCTACAAAGTGCCAATACGTTAGAGTAAGTTCAAAACCCAGCATTTTAGTTGGATGATACTTTTGTTTAAAATGATTATAAATTACTATTAGTAAACAGATTAATCCAACAACAACGTGTATAATATGAACAACAGCTATTAAATAAATGTAAGACATTGTTACATTACTTGTTGGTCCAGTAAAATTATACCCAAGATTAATTATTTCTTGAAAGCCATTAAACTGATTGAAAACAAATAAAATTCCAAGAATTAAAGTGACCAATAAAAAGATTGTTGTTGCTTGTTTTTTATTATTTTTTAATGATTTTTTAGCTAAAAAAAATGTGATACTACTTAAAATTATTACAACTGTACTAATAATAAAAGCATTTGGTAGCTGAAAATCTTTTAACCAATCTGGCCTACTACTACTAACAACATAAGCACTAGTTAATCCTGCAAAAGACATAATTAGTGATATGATGCCAAACCAGAGCATCATTTTTTTCGCTCTGTTATTTTTTTCTTCTAAGGTACCTTGAGTTAAATCCATGATTTATCTAATAAACTTATCTAATACGTAAACTATTTGCAATAATGTTATATAGGACACACTTGCTAACATTAATTGTTTTGCCGCTATTACAGACATTTTTTTATATAATTGAATAGCAAAATAAAGCATGCCTATACCAAGTAAAAAAACGATTAGGGCAGAAATTGGTGTTAAGTATAAACGCCCTGTAAATCCAAAAGCTGGAATAATTGAAACTAAAATGGTCCAGATAGTATACATTATAGTTTGTACAGCTGTTCCTTTATTTTGTTTTCCTGTAGGAAGCATAAAGAATCCTCCTTTTTTATAATCTTCAAACAAGAACCAACCTATAGCCCAAAAGTGAGGAAATTGCCAAAAAAATTGAATAGCAAATAAAGTTCCTGGCTCTATTCCAAAATCGTTTGTTGCTGCTACCCAACCTAACATAAAAGGAATAGCTCCTGGTATGGCTCCAACAAAAACCGACAATGGTGTCTTTGTTTTTAAAGGCGTGTATGCACACGTATAAAGAAATATAGAAATAGCTCCAAACATAGCTGTTTGAGGGTTGATAGTATATAAAATTGTGATTCCTAAAACGGTAAAAATTGTAGCTATAATAAATGCTGTAGTAACAGACATACGACCTGCAGGAATTGGTCTATTCTTGGTTCTATCCATTAAAGCATCTAAATCTTTTTCAATAATTTGATTAAATGCATTAGAGGCTCCAACCATAAAGTAACCACCAAAAGTCAGCAAGAGAAGGGTTTTATAATCAACTGTTTCGACTCCTAAAAGATATCCTGCAATAGAGGAAAAAACGACGCTAACCGACAATCGGACTTTAGTGATTTCCTTAAAATCTGAAAAGACTGAATGTTTTGTTTCTGAAGTAATTGTCCTACTCAAAATATTTGGTTGCTTGTTCGCTATGATTTGCGTTTGCAAAGATACTTTGAAAAGTTAATTCTACAAATCAAAATACCAATTAAATAGGTCTGTTCTAATTCCTAAATTAAACCAAACCGTATTGCTGTTTGTAGCATTTGTTGTTTGAACATTAGGATTAAAATCTCTAAAAGTAACATCAGTAAATAGTTTTAAATTTGTTGCTGGATTTATTACATAACCAACTTGTAAATTTGCAAAGAAAGTTGATGTTTTGTTTCCTTGTGCCACATCAACTCCAGTATCATAAGGTCTCTCATCATAATCTCTATAAATATTCCCTCCATAACTGTAATTATCTGTTCCATCATTATAATCTAATCCTCTGGTTCCCATAACCATTTTTGCATTTCCAAACCAACGCTTGTAATGATAGCGACCAATAAGAACAAACTCGCTAAAATTTGAACCCCAAAGATGTGCCATTGATTGATTGCTATGTCCATAATTTAACACCACGTTATTATGAGAATAAGTATAAGGACGAACTCTATTATACTCCGTTTGAAGCATTAAATTTTTCACCTTAAAGGCGTTGTAAAACTTTAAACCTAATTGGTAACCAAATTTGTTTTTCCAGCTTTTTTCTCCACCAGAAACATCACTCAATGAAAATTCATCGATAATAAATTGCCCATAAACATTCATGTTATCGTTTAATTTATATTTTCCAGACAGTCCCATAAGGGCATTTCCTGCATCTTGTCCAGTTTCAAATTCTATAGCTCTAAAAAATATAATTGGGTTTAAATAGTTTATATCGAAACCTCTATTATTTGAATTATCCCAAATTACAGATTCAAAAAGTCCAATATTTAATCGTTTTGATACATTCCAACTTAAAAAATGAGTTGCCATGTTTTTTGGCAAGTAAGCTCCATCAACCTTTACTTGTGGTCTAACATCTCTTAACCACATCCACGTACTTGTGTATTTAATTTTCCAAAATGTGGTATTTAATTTTAAAAATGGATGTGGTGTCGCTACATCGCTAATAAATAACGAACGATAACCATCTCCAATAAAGTTCTTACCATGCCCAAACTGGACATTTAAAAACTTAAAAGGTGTATATGATAAATATGCTTCTGCTACAGGATAATCGTAACCATTATCCTTAAAGTCTTTTGCAATACCACGACCAGGAATTATTGCTACTTCATCTGCTGCTTTAATTGATTCTGCATACTGATTATAGTATTGTGCAAATCGACCTTGACTTTCAAAAAATGAGGTATAAAAACTAAATTTCTTGCCAAAACCTCCTTGAATGTTTATTCCTCTAGTATTATTATATGTATTTGAAAATTCTGCTTCTGTATCTTTTCCTACTTCAAAATCAAAAATAGGATCTATTGTAAACCAATAGTCTTTACCTTCAACTCTAACTAGTCTTTCATTCCATAATTTTCTTCCTGCAAACGTACTAGCATCTTTTGCAAGAGTATCTATTTCTGCTTGAAAATTATAATATGCTGAAACATCTTCGTACATATAAGGCTTAGATGCTGTATGGCTATTTGTTCCAACTAAATTAATACTTCTATCGAATTTTGAATAATTGCTATGTGTAAATGGAATGTTTAGCTGACTTTTATATTCTTTATTTGAAAAAGGCACTAACTTTAAATTTACACTATCATATTCTTTTTTAGCTGCATTTTCTAATTCAGTTAATTCTTTATCAATATTTGGATCTTCGTCTTTTGATAAATCTTTTGTTTCTACTGCTTGATTTACTAAAGGGATTTTTATAGCTATAGAATATTGTTTGTAGGTTGGTTTGCCATTATAAGTTCCTGGTTTTATTTTTGGTAATTCTTCAAAAACACTTTTGGCTTCATCTTTTAATTCTTGATAAGTTGCATCGACATATATAACCCTAAAATCGCCTTCTTTATCAACCTCAAAAAGTACAACTACATCTCCATTATAATTATCGTTGGAAACAATTTCTGGAACTTTAAATGTGTTAAATACATGAGAGAAAATTTGATTATCGAAGCACTTTTGTAAAAGTTCTAAGTCGACATTTTCACATTCTGAAAAAACAGGTGGTTTTTCGTATAAAAAATCATTTTGAGCATAAAAATGACATGTAACAAGTAAAAAAATAATTACGAAGAATTTCTTCATATCTAAAAGGCGTGTTTTTATTTGTGCTGAAAGATACTATTTTTTTAATAATGATAGCATGAAAAAAAGCCGTTAACAAAGATGATAACGGCTTTTAAATTTTAAATATTTCAAACATTAATTTATTACATGAAATTTAATAGGTATGCTGTAAACAACTTCAACATTTTTATCCTTTTGCTTACCAGGTGTCATTTGAGGTAATTTTCCAATAACACGTTCTGCTTCTTTATCTAACGGGCTATAATCAGATTTTGTTTTAATATCTTTTACATAACCTTGCTTATCAATTTTAAACATCACATAAATTTTTTGTTCTCCTTTTAAACCCATGTCACTTGCAATATCTGCATTAAATTTTTTCTTAATATGAGTTGCAATTTTATCAGACATACATTGTCTTCTAGATTCATTAGTTACAGCATCTTCGCAACCTGGAAAAATTGGAACTTGCTCTACAGCCATAATATTTATTGGAGTTAGAATGTCTGGGTTCTCTTCTAAAATAATTTCACCAGGATCTATAGGAGGTTCGTTAGTCGTTGGCTCCAAAACCACATTTGGTGTCTCAGCTATTGAACTATCATCATCTGTAATCGCTGGATTATTTAAAACCACAGGTTTGCTTTTCTTTTTTTCTATTTGCTTAATATCCTCGAAAATTTTAATTGGAACATTGTAAACAAATATATCATCTTCTTGCAATTCTGGAAAATCAGCAACAGCAATCTCATTTGTTTTAAATGAAATTTCAAAAAGTGTATAAGTAATAAGTAGGCAAATAATTAAACCTACTTGAAAGTAAAAGCCTGAGTTTTTTTGTAGATTTACTTCATGCTTTTGAGATTTTGTCGCGTTAGTCTCATTTTTCCGAATGAGCTCGCGATTTTTTTTAATAAAAATCATAATAATAAAATTTAGAAGTTAATATTATGATAAAATATCAATAAGCATACCAAAAAAAATCCCGTTACAATTGCTGTAACGGGATTTTATATATTTTTAAAAATACTAAAACTCTTAGTTCTGTACCTGGAATTTAATAGGCAAGTAGTAAGGTACTCTTACTGCTCTTCCACGTTGTTTTCCTGGTTTCATTTTAGGCAATAAGTTTACTACTCTTTTAGCTTCTTGCTCAAGTCTTGGATGTGGCGCTCTAGCTTTTACATCTACAATTTCACCAGTTTTATCAATTTTAAAGAAAACACTAATTTTTTGAATTCCACTTAGTCCTAAATCACCAGCTAAATCTGTATTAAATTTTTTCTGAATAAATTTTTGCAGTTTTTCATTCATACAAGCTTTTTTAGCATCATTGTTACCACTTTCACAGCCTGGAAAAACTGGTACATTTTCGATAACCGCAAATGGAACCTCTAAATCTTCTTCTACTTCTTCTACCTCTACTTCTTCTACTTCAACAATTTCTTCTTCTTGATTTGTTTCTGTAGATTCAATAACAGTTTCTTCAACTTCTTCCTCGTCTTCTACAACTTCAATAACTTCTGGTGCTGCAGGTGGTGGTGGAGGTGGAGGTGGTGTTTGTAATTGCTCGGTAATTGGAATTTCTTCATCAAATTCATCATCCATGTTTAATAGTCCAATATCTATTGCAGACTTGTCATACGTCTTATAATTAATTGCATAATTAGTTATAAATAACATTAGTGCTAAACCAACTGCAAAATACAGACCACTGTTTCTACCTACGTTAGCTTGAGGATTTTTTTTCTGTTCCATGATTTTAAATTTTACCTGATTGCTAAAATAACCAATTATTTGGCAAAAAAGCAAGCGATTAATATTTTTTAACTTCTATTTTAATATAGTTGTTTATTAAGATAGCTGAAATTATTACTCCTAGAATGTTTGCAAAAATATCTAATATGTCGAAACCTCTAGTTGTTGTAATTAGATGTTGTAATACTTCAATAACTATACCAAATGTTACTGACACTAATATACTAAGTAGAATACTTTTAATTTTATTGAAATTAAAATGATAAAAAAAAGCATTAAACCAAAGCCAAGTAAAAATAACGTATGCTAAAAAATGAAATATTTTATCGCTAAATGAAGGTATGTTTTCTTCAACATCATCTAAATCTAGCTTTATTAAACTTAATACCGTTAAGGCGAAAGTATATAATATTGATAGTAATAATGCTTTGTTTTTAAGCACCAACAAGTTCTTTATAGTCTTCAGCAGACATCAAATTATCGACTTGTGAAAGGTCTGAACATTTCAATTTAATCATCCAACCGTCTCCATAAGGATCGGTATTTACTTTTTCTGGCTCTCCTTCTAGAGATTCGTTAAACTCTATAATTTCTCCAGAAAGAGGAAGAAATAAATCTGAAACTGTTTTAACAGCTTCAACTGTACCAAAAATCTCTTCTGCATCTAGGGTTTCATCTACAGTTTCAACTTCTACATAAACGATATCTCCAAGTTCTCCTTGAGCAAAATCTGTGATTCCAATAGTTGCAATATCGTCTTCTATTTTAATCCATTCGTGATCTTTTGTATACTTTAAATTTGATGGAATATTCATTATATTATGTGTTTATTTTCGCAAATGTATTTATTCAATTTTTAATATCAAACAGATTTTATTAATTACCAAAAATATATCTTAAAGTAATTCCTGCACGAATGGTTGTTTGTGGATAGGCTGTAGAAATAGCATACTCAGAAAACATGTAATCGAAATAGAAAATTCCTGTAAGATTCTTACTAAAAGAATAATCTGCAGTGAATTTTCCAGACCAAATAGTTTGCCCTGATGTAATTTGATTATTTTCAATATCTAGGTATCTTATTATAGTCTCGTTTCTTCTATAAGCTAAATCTGCTTTCATATTTAAATCACTAACAATCCTTTTCTTAGGACCAGCCAATTTAGATTTAATTCTAACATCTTTAATTCTATATCCTAACCCAATTATGTATTCATTTCCTTGAATTTCGGTCATTAAATTATTATCGAAACTTAATGAAAGTAGTCTGTCTTTTTTAATTTCGGCTAAAATCTTAACAGAATTTTTCATCTCCATATCTATTCGAATTAATGGACTAAACATTTCTGTTAAGTTTATATTACTATAGATATTTTCATTTTTAAAGTTACCTCCTTGATCTAATTCTTCAGGATCTTGCGGATCGTAATCTAAATTTGTCCTGAATTGATTAATCGTGTAATTGGCACGATACCCATGAATTAAAGAGAAACGCTTAAATCGTTTTTTAAACCATTTAAAATTCATTAATCCAGTATATTTTAAATCCCAGTTAGGAATTGGAAAATCGCTAATTGCTGATAATGAAATTCCACTGGCTTCCTTGCCCTTATATGCAGCAAGAAATGATGGTAGTAAGACAGCTTGATTGTTTTTTCCGTAACCAACAGGATAACCTTCAGCATCTACAGGGTATGTAGTACTTCCATAATGTTCTTCAGCTAATCTGTTTGCAACTTCTAATCTGTTTGCTCTAAAATCATCAAAAGCAGCAGATTGTACTTCATCGCTTTTACCAAACGCTGTATTTATTAAGATAGTTGAAATGGTAAAATTACCAAAGGTATTTGGTGTTAGAGATTCGTATTCGTAACCATTACCATAATCATTTATTCTATAGTTTTCAGTATAATTCTGAGCATATAATCTTGTGCCTACTAAATCTATTTTTAAATCGTTTAATGGCTCTATATTAACTGCATAATCTAACTGTTCTGTTTTTACAGATGTGTATTGCTCATTAAACTCCGGATAAACTGTTAACCAACCATTTCTTGCAGCTAAATCTCTAACATCTCTTTGGCTACCAAATGTAAAACCAACAGTAGGTTTTAAAGTACCTATAAATCCAGGTGTCCTTAGATAACCTGGTAAATACGTTCCGTTAGTTTCAGCATAATTTATCTGTACTCTTTTTACACTTGTAAGGATATCAATTCCAGCATTAGCTAATTTCTGTCCACCATTTTTAACTTTAGAAGAGCTATTTGTTGCGTTCTTTCCACCAGACTTATCATTCTTACCACTAGATTTATCATCCTTTCCACTAGATTT
>Ga0209121_10001149_pt1 | contig 27703 bp, 27 predicted proteins | sample Cruoilmetagenom3_FD_187292 | JGI IMG/M metagenome (GOLD analysis project Ga0209121, IMG submission 187292) | Oil polluted marine microbial communities from Coal Oil Point, Santa Barbara, California, USA - Sample 3 (SPAdes) (version 2) | ecosystem: Environmental > Aquatic > Marine > Oil seeps ...
AGTTGAAAACAAAAATCGGAAAATTGAAAATTTTTTTTATTCCATGCCCCATAAGTACTTACGTCAAAAACACTGTCTACAATTTTGTAGATTTTCGCACCAAAACCGCATGTAGCTCCAATTATGGGGGGCGATGATATTCGCCCGGCGGAGCCGACGGCAAGTCGAAGCACCCCGCGGCCGACTCGGGCGTGACAATTGAATAAGGGAGAATAAAGCATGGGATTTGAACTTGATATATTTGAAGATAAGTTACTTCAAGGTGACTACCTCGAGTGGCTCGTCGATACGCAGTCGGTCGATATTCAGAGGCATTTCGGTCGGCTGTGGGATTACTATTCCAATCCGAAGATCGAGACGACCGGGACCGGAGCCGCCGACCGAAAAGTGAACGAATCCGGACGGTGCTACATGCAAGCCCAGGAATATGGCCTGCCGGCGAGAATCACCGGCCTGGTGCACACAGGTCAGGCGGGCGTCTTCGGCGCAAGGCCGGTCAGCCAAGTGCAGCGAAAAGAGGTCGTCATCGAAAATGATATCGCATGGCGAGTTAATGCAACTGTGGATTTTTTGTTCGGCAAGCCCATCGCGTTTGTTTCCAAATCGCCGGATGAGCCAAAAAGTGCAGAAATTGAAAGCATCTTAAAGGCAGTGTTCGCGGCCAACGGCGATATCGGATTTTTCCAGGATATGGCAGTGCTCGGAAGTGTCTACGGCTTTGTTGATTGTTTCGTCAGGCCTGGCGATAAAATCATCGAACGCATCACTTCCTCCTCCTCACAAACCCACTCTGTGGATTCCCGCAACGCGGGGTCCCTCGATGATGTGCTGCAGTTCGCGCAGACAATCGACCTTGAACTGATCGAGGCACCAAGAGCACTGCCTGTTCTGGAGGAAAACGACTACAAAAAAATCAGATATTACGTACAGCACTTCGGCCAGAAAAAGAATGCCCTGAGCAGGAAAAACTCGTTTCTTGCAAGACTCCTGTCGGGTGGCGGTCGAAGCAGCGATACTCGCCAGGTTGTCGCCGTGACGGAGGTCACCTCTGCCGGCGCCTGGCAGAGATACGAAGACAAGCAGCTCGTTGCCGAAGGCCGATTGCCCTGGGGCTTTCTGCCAGTCGTTCATATCCAGAACATCGCCCAGCCGTACTATTACGAAGGGCTCAGCGATGTCGAGCCGCTGATACCGATGCAGGATGAGCTGAATACCCGGTTGAGTGACAGGGCCAGCAGAATCACGTTCCAGTCGTTCAAAATGTATCTGGGTAAAGGGATCGAAGGTTTTGAGGAAAAGCCCGTGGCCCCCGGCAGGATGTGGTACACCGACAATCCGGAGGCAGCGATTGAGGAGTTCGGCGGCGATGCGGCTACGCCTAGCGAGGGCCTGCATATCGCAGAGATCAGAGAGGCAATGGACAAGGTAAGTGCAGTCACCCCGATCGTGGCCGGCGTCCTGAAGAACAAGCTCGGCAACCTGACGAGTGCGGTCGCACTTCGATTGACACTGATGGGAATGCTCTCGAAGAACGAACGAAAGAGATTCACTTACAGCGATGGGCTCAAAAGAATCTGCAGGATGGTTCTGGAGATGCTCGACACCGCGAATATCTACAAAACCCGCGATGAGGATCGAAACGTCGAGATAATTTTTCCCAGCCCGCTACCGGAAAACATGATGGAAAAATTGAAAGAGGCCCAGATCAAGAAAGAGCTGGGCGTACCGACTGGGCAGGTGCTCAGAGAGTTAGGATATGAGAGTAGATAGTTTGTTCGTTGTCGATGTACAATGAACTCACAACTGAGAACAAAGAAGGGAGATCGTATGAGTCCGATTGAGACACAGGATATTATGTCAGAAGACATAACGCCGGCAGGCGACAATGACGGCATGAAGCTTGTCCCGGTGGCCGAATCAATCCGCTATCGCAAGAGGGCACAGAGTGCCGAGAAGAAAATCGAAGCGCTGACCGAGCAACTGGCCCAGGCAAAGTCGCAAACATCACAAATGTCTGATCAGTTGAGTGACATTCAGGCCGAACAAAAGCTGATGCGTCAATTAGCCGCCGCGGGAGCCGTCGATCTCGAAACGGCGGTGCTCATTGCCAAAGCCAGAATGCAGGACGAGAGTGAAGCGGATGTGACCGGCGTAATTGAGCAGTTAAAGAAGGAAAAGCAATATCTGTTCGGCGGGATCGGTGGAGCCATGACGGCAAAAAAAACCGCCGGAGCCAGAGACCGGGTGACAAACAACCAGACAATCCTCGAAAGAGCGGCGAAAAAGGCGGCCACCACGGGCAATCGAGCGGATTTGCATGAGTATCTGAAACTGCGAAGAAATTTCTTATAGCTAACAGTAATTAAAGAAATGGATTCCTGCTTTCGCAGGAATGACAGGCACAAATAAGGGAGAAAAAGCAATGGCTTTTACAGGAAAAGCAACGTATTCGGCCGGGACAACCCTGCCGGAGCTGGCCGAGGACGTCTCGGATGTGGTCAGTATTATTTCGCCTTACGAAGCACCTTTGCTGGATGCCTTAGGCGATTCGATGAGAGAAGCAACCAGCACGCATCATGAATGGCTCGAAGATGAGCTTCTGCCCAATAAGGACTCGATCAACGACAGCACATATACCGACCCGAGCGCCGATACTGACTTTGTCGTCGATAACGGCGATAGATTCCGCGTGGGCGATCAGATTCAGGTCGAGGGCAGCGAGGAGCTGATGCTGGTGACCGGCATCGCCACCAATACGCTGACCGTAGTCCGAGGTTACGCAGGCACCACGCCGGAGAACCTGGCCGACAACATGGTGATCAACATTCTCGGAAACGCCGCTCTCGAAGGGTCGGACAAGCCCAATGCGAGATTCACCAATCGCAGCCGGTGCGGCAACTACACGCAGATATTCACCGCTGCGGTGGAAATCAGCGGGACGGATATGGCTGCGAGCCAGTTGGGTCTGGCCGACGAGATGGACCATCAAAAGCAGGAACGGCTGCGGGAGCTGATTCGCGATCTGGAAAATACCATCATCAATGGCGGCCAGCCTGCCGGCAACCCCGAAGGCTCCGGTTCTGTACGAAGATCAATGAAGGGCGTTATCCAGCACCTGGCGACAAATCTTTTTCACACCGGTGACAGCGGCTTTCCGACGGGGACCGACCTTGACGAGGCCAAGATCAACTACGTGCTCAGGCAGATATGGGAAAACAGCAGCGGCAACGTGGACCTGATCATCGTCGGCGGTTTCCAGAAGCGCAAGATCAATGCGTTTTGTTCCGACAGCCGGGCATACGGCGCCAATGACACCACCTTCACCGATATGATAAGCATCTATGAAAGCGATTTCGGAGTTTGCAAAATTGTCACAACGCGCTGGATGCCGCAGGATGCAGCGATGCTGCTGGATTCTTCGCGGATCCGGGTGCTGCCACTGGCGGGACGAAGCTTCCACTTCAAACCCCTGGCAAGCAGCGGCGACTATGAGTGCGGCGAGCTGATCGGCGAATATACCGTGGAGCTCAAAAACGAAGCGGCACACGGTGTAATTCGCAATCTAAGCACCAGCTAAGAATTGAGTCCCGCAACTCATTGCGGGGCAGTGTGTGGATGGAAATCCCGCGCCACATGCGGGATTCCATCCTCACAAGGAGACGAACGAAATGATTAGTTTCTCAAACGACGCCGACATTTTGAAATACGAGCCAATCCTGTTCGGGGAGCTGCATCTGCCCTGGCAGGTACTGGCGGCGGGAACCGGAGCAACGCTCAGCGGCACGACATTAACGGCAAGCACGGCGGATTTTGTCTCTGCACAGGTCTCAGCGGGCGGAGTCGTATATCTGCAATCCGCAGACGGTTCGCTGGACGGAGGGTACGAGATCATCTCAGTGGATTCGGCGACGCAGCTTTGCATTTCCGTCATCAGGCCGGATTCAGAGGCCGCCGTCGTCGCGCCGCCGGCCGCGACCGATATATCATATCGCATCAGCACCTTCGGACCACAGGCAAACGAGGTTGGATTCCAGATGACCGAATACTTCGGCATCAAGCCCGGCAACCCTGAAAGTGACATCGATATCGAGGACATTCTGGATACGAGTGTGCTGAGGCTGGCATCTGTTTTTGCGGTGATCTCAAGCGTGTATGCAATGTCGGCGAGCAAAACCAAAGATGAGAATTTCTGGAAGAAGAGTCTGTACTATCAGAAGCTTTTTACAAGGGCAAGGGAACGGTGCAGGCTCAGTATCGACGTCGATTCCGATGGGCAGGCCGATGCCACCAAAATCGGATCATCCGGAAAATTAATGCGGGATTAGTTTGTAAAGAGAAGGCAGATGAGAGTCACATTAGATTCACAAATATTGTTCGACGAGCAAGCGCTGGACATCAGCGCCGGCAGTTTCAGCCGGGATTCTATCGAGAGGGTCGTGCCCGGGCTGGACGGCGCGATCAGTATCGACCTTGGACGACGCGGCAGGCAGATAAAACAAACAGGAACACTGCGAGCAAAAAGCCGGGAGCAAATGAACGACAGAATCGATGCGATATCGGCTTACATGGACGGCGAGACACATACACTCGTAACAAGAAGCGGCCGGGAACTGGCCAACCTAAGGATGGATTCTTTCAAGGTTAGCGGCGAACACTCGAACGGCACCGGCATCGTCGTCGATTACGAAATCGTCTATACGCAATTAGCTTGTACCTAATATTTAGCCTCCGGTTTAACCGGGCGTTACATCAGGATGTAAAAAGAAATGTCACTTATCAACACAGGTATAGAATCGGTCAAAGCATTTGAATTGCCCGCAGGCATTTGGGCGGACGGTCAGTGCGTCGAAGCCCCGAGAGTCGCATTAGTAAAGTGGCGATCTGCCTGGAGCGATAAGTTCCATCAGGTATATGTAAACGGCCGATACGCAGGGACAACGCTCGACAGCCGACAAAGACAGATGGTTGTTCCGATCCACACTTCTTTCGAATCCCCGGTTCGGCTTGAAGTCTTCGCAGTCGAGGCCGAAGACACGTACACCGATTTCAACAGCGAGTATATCCGACCGGTTGACAGTGGACGCGTGAAAATCACTCTGCTGCGAAGCCAGAATCTGCCAGCCGGTACAACTGCGGAAATCTATTTTGACAACGGCACCAGCCAAATCGATTACGACAATCCGCTGACCGATTCGCCGATCAGGATTTGGCCGGCCCGGCAGGATAAAGCCGGTTTCGCCATGAGCGGATTCGGCCTGGGCGATTTCGGCTATGACTCGGCGGCTGCGGTCGGTTTTGCAAAGGGCAGCTTCGGCCTCGGCCAGTTCGGCCTCGACGCCGATACGATTGACTGGACGACACCGGAGCTAAAGAGCGGAACTTACAAGTTCGGCGTCATAGTGACCGACAAATCGGACAACCAAAGCAATCCCGTTGAAACCGGCCCTATTACAGTGACCCCTGGAGCAAAACCGGCTGAAGGATTAAGTATTTCTTCGTTCGACAAACAGATGAATCAACTTCTGCTGGGGATCGAGAACAATGATTGAACTTAAAAGAAAAAGGAGAAAGTTATGGCTGAAGTTTATCCATCCGACAACGATCTGCTAAATATGCAGTCCGACGGCGAGACGGGCGTCGAGTATATTCCGACCGGTACGGCTCCGTATTACCTTCACTTTAGAAAATTGCTGTATCGGCTGCTGCTGGCTGCACGCCGGGCGAACGACCTGAGAGTCTACGACGAAGGCGGGCTGGACGTCGGCATCAAGCCGGGCAAGTTCTGGCTGGGCACGGAGCTGATCAGCTACGCAGGCTCGTCGGGCACTACGTTGGCGGACGACAAGCAGAATATTTACATCTATCTGAATTCGTCTGGCACACTCGTCACCAACGAATACAGCAGCTTCCCGGATATGGCAACCACACCACACATTCGCCTGGCCCAGGTCTGTACTTCAGGCGGTGACATTGACTCGATAACCGACTGCCGGACAGGCAATAACATCACAATTCCGTACGGGGCCGGCGGTCTGAAAAAGACCGTCGAGGCGCACACTGCCGATGACACGCTCACGGCAGCGGAATCCGGCAGCGTCCACAGCAACCTCGGAGCCACCGCGACGGTGACACTAACCCTGCCCGCCTCGGCGCCTGCGGGAACGATTTTCAGTTTCGCCGTCCAGGCAGCGCAGCAATTACGCATCGATCCGGGTACGGCGGCAATCCGTGACGACAGCGGCCAGACAGCGGAAAAGTATAAATCGGCAAACACGATCGGGGCGTCACTTACTGTAGTCGCCGACGAAGCCGGCGATTGGGCAACCATAGCCAAGAACGGAACCTGGACAGAGGAAGCTTAAACAGGTACACAGCAGAATCGTCGACAGAGGAGTCAAATATGGCAAACGAAATACAGGTAAATTACGCATCGGGCAACACGCTGTATGTGGTTGTACGAAACGGCGCCGGGGACGTCTGGTATGTCGCAGGAAAGGTTTTCGAGGCATGGGGCACAGGTAGTCGTACGGCGAACGATTATGACATCGGCCTTACCGACAAGAGCGGCAGCAGGTACGTCGGCAGCTTTGATGTGAACATCCCCGCAGGAAGATACTGCGTCCAGGTATTTCTGCAGTCCGGAGCGAATCCCGCTGACGGCGACACATTCATTGCCGGCGAAGAGATCGTATGGTCCGGATCGGGCAGGGTGACCGCCGATAAGCTGCTCGCCAACAAAGCCGTACAGGACAAATCGACCGGTGAAATCAAATATTACGATGACGATGGGCAGACAGTCCTCTTGACTCAAACCCCGACCGATGCCGAGGCGGTAATCACAAGGACACCGAGCTGAAAAGAACGATGACCATTGAGGAGACGTGACATGGGCGGTTTTTCAGATTATTGGGAAAACAAGATATTGGACCACATTTTTGGAAAAGGCAGCTATACGCCGCCGGTCATTTATGTGGCACTTTCAACCGCAGACCCGACCGATGACGGCTCAGGATTCGCCGAGCCGAGCGGGAATGCCTACGCACGGGTACAAACATCCGCTTCCGACTGGAACGCCGCATCGGGCGGCTCCCTGGATAACGCCGGTGACATCACCTTCGGCCAGGCAACCGGAAGCTGGGGTACGATTACCCACTTCGCCCTGTTCGATGCAGTAACCGGCGGCAACATGCTGGCCCATGGCGCGTTAAGTCAACCTAAAGCCATCGGCGGTTCAGACACAGCCAAATTCGAAGCGGGCGACCTGGATATAAGCTTAGATTAACCAGTGCTAATTGCAGGAGTTCACTATGGCAACGACAAAAAAGAATTGGGCCTCGCAGTCTCAGATAATCGGGACGGGCGACGGCTATATCACACTTTCCGGCACGACCGAATCATATTCGTCCGATGTCGATATGGAGACAAACGGATACGAGGGTGCTCATGTAACCGTTGAGATCGACTACGATGCGACCCCGACCGATGAGGTTAAGATCAAGCTCTACGGCTCTCTCGACGGTTCCAACTATGACGATACTCCTGTCTGGGAGATGCAGGGTGACAAGAGCGTCGACCCACAGCAGTTGAGCTTCGTTGTCAAAGACCTGGCTCATTTCCGGATCGGCGCCCAGCAAACCGGCTCGACGGACAGCCACAATATCAGGGCATACGTTCAGTGCTGGAACTATCAATCGACATAAGGAGGCGAACATGGCTGATATTCACATTGGAAAAATTAACAGGACCGAATCCGGCAAGGGAAAGGCTCAGCTTTTTTATCATATCCCGATTGATGCGCCGGTCGACGGAATTGTGCCAACGCCGGAAAGCACTATAGCAGCACAACTTCAACAGGCAGAGATCGACGCCTTGGCAGCCGGCTCGCTGATTGAAGCATCGCGAACCATCGTAGTGCTCGCCGGCCAGACGCAGGCTGAGATAGCCGATGCGATTCGAGCCGACTGGCAAAACGCCAGGGCACAGTACAACGACAAATACAACTTTATCTACAAATTCTATGGAGCAACATTAGATGCCACTGCTTAAGCCGATCAGGGCATACCAAATCAACTGGAGCCATCCGCTCGCCAGGGGATTAGCCGGATGCTGGCTGCTCAACGAAGCGACCGGCGAAAAGGTCGCGGATTGCGGTCTCCGCCGTAACAACGGCAGCTTCCATTACAACTCAACCGCACCTGTTTGGAAACCGGGCAAACATGGGTCCTGCCTGGAGTTCGGCACCGAGCGTTGTATAGACTGCGGCACCGGCAAATTCGGCTGGGACCTCACGAACCAGGTGAGTGTCGTGGCACTCGTTAACCAAAGCGCCAGTCAGACCAATAACATTTTCGCCCGAAGCGCTTATTCAAGGCCCGTTCGTTTACACGCACAGGCTACCGGCAAGAGTTCATGGCGTGTTTATACCTCTGGAACGGATTGTGTGATTATGTCGACATCGCAACATGCAACAGACGGCAGCGAATGGGTGCATGTTGCTGGCACATGGCGGGTCGGCGAAGGCAGGCTTTACGTGAATGGCGTCCTGGAGGCTTCGGAAACATCAAGTACCGGCACCTTAAATACAATTGATAATCAATTCGTCGGTATCGGCGGCACTTACGAAGATTCCAACTATTATAATTGCTGGAATGGCAAGATAGAGTACATCTTTGTTTACAATCGTGCGTTGAGCGCCGAGGAAGTTAATTGGCTTCGTCGAGAACCGTTTGCGATGTTTGCAGGATCAATCAGTCCGGCGTCAATTCATGTCCCCTCTGCGACTGTTTCCCTCGCAGGGCTTGTCGGTGCCGCCTCGACTGCATCGGCGACGTTGGAAACAATTTGCGGCTTACCGAGAACAGAAAGATGCTGGCTGAGAGGCGCGCTTTTCAATGGAATGACCGCCAATGCTTTTAAGCTGGGAACAATCTTGAGCCTGGGCTGGTTCTGGGCTCGTGTTGCCGGCTGCTCGGCGCTCTACCGTGGAAGCTGCATGGACCTGATAGACTTTGCGAACATCCTGACTGTGGCTGAGCGGAATGCCGACGTTATCTCACCACCCTGTTTCCTGTCACACCACAGCAATTCGACGTACTTCTATGTAATCCGCCGATTCAATCATTGCGGTTATCAGGAAAATACGTTAGCCGCCGCGACAAAAGTGTCGATCGATGCGAGCGGCGAACTGGTAAAGCCGCAGCCGAATAAAGTTTTCGCCTTAAGAGCCGAACAAGCCGCAGGCAACAGGATACGACTAACCTGGTTCTATTGCTGCCTCGAACAGAAGTCGCCGCCGGCGTGTTTCAACATCTACTATGACAGCCGGACGGGACAAATCGACTACAACAACACTCTGGCCAAAATCATCTACCAGGGACGAAAGTTTTACAGCTATCAAAGTGACACACTCGAAGCCGGCAAATACCTGTTCGCCATAAGGGTCGAAGATGCCGACGCCATAGAGAATAGTTCGTCGGCACAACAGAGCATTCAGCTCGATGCCGCTAACCTCGACCCAATCGATATAGTAAGTGCCGAGCGTGTCTAATTCAACAATCCACGGTCAATCCGGGAGCTAAAACGAGAATTGAAACATGTCCAACAGAATTGACTTTTTCCAATCAGAGCAGAGGCGATTGTCACTTCCCGCAGCGTCCGTCTCAATTTTAATCGATGGGACGTTATGTCCATCTCTGGAGACTATAGAGATTGTACGAGGAGACTGGCCGGAGTTTAGCTCGGCCAAATTCGTTTACAATCCCGCTGCACATACCGGCGAAATCACCAAAGCAGTCGAGGATATCGAATATGAATTTGCCGCGGGAAAAACTGTTTGCATTCGGCAATATTATAACGACATCCCGCCCGGTGCGGCGGTATTCAGCTTCCCCATCTTTAACGACCAAATAGACAGCATCGAAACACGACGAACCGACGACGACGAAACGGTGAAAATTACAGCGAGGGACTTCGGCACAAATCTCAAGCGGATTTCAGTCTACGGCCGACGGCTGGCAAAAGCAGATGGCTCCAACGTTTTTCTGGCCGGCCTTGACACGGTATTCAATCCCGACAGCAAAGGCAACGCCTGTCCGGCATCGATTGACGTCGAAAACAAAACTTACACGGTCTTTGCCGCCGAATCCACACAAGGCAGGCCCTGGAGCTACGCGGAGGTAATCGATTATCTGCTCTGTGAATACATAGCTAACGGACAATTGCAGATGCCGACCATAGCTCAGTTGAGAGCGTGGACGGGAAACCGAATCGTCCGCGACCTCGATGTCACGGGGCTCAATCTCGCCGAAGCGCTACGAAGATGCTGCGAGACGATCGGCCTGATGTTCAAGTTCGTCCCGCTCTCTGAGCCTACCGGGCCCGACAAGGCGATTGTGTTCTATAAGCCCGGCACAGGCAGAGCCGTTGAGCTGAACTGTCAGCACACCGGCGACCAATTGAGCATCTCAAAAACAGATATCGCAGAGTTGCGGAGCAGGAAGAACTTCTGGCCGATCACTCACAGATACCTCGGCAGGGGTGACTTCAAAGTCTATGAAGCCACTTTCGAATTGGTCAAGGCCTGGGACGCCGGCCTCGAAGACACCGAATACGACAAATTCTCGCCCTCGACCAATCCCGACTTCTATCAGGTCAGGGATGTCTATCGCAAATGGTGCCTGAACGAGGCGGGCCAGTACAGCGGCGCCCCGTACAACCAGGGGGATGCGTTCGACTTTTCGAGAATCTTCCAGAGCAGCAATTTCGTTCATCGCCGCAGGCGCTTCCGGCCGGCCTTGACCACCAACTTACAGGGAGACTCGCTGGGCTATTTCCTGCAGGTCTCGTACGACGGCGGCCAGAGCTGGTCGCAGTACCTTCATGCTTTCAACAACCTGCCCGACGAGTGCGGCTTGTGGCTCAGCAGCGATTGCCTCGACGAAGACACTTGGACGGCGGCAATCACCGGCCTGCTGAAATTCAGGATAACAGCATCGGTAAACGGCGATGAGAGATTATCCTGCAGCGTCGCGGATGGACCGGTAAATTCAACGGCCCCGGTCATCGACCATGTAATTACACTGCCGCATCAGTTCAACTATCGCAAAGTCTCAGATCAGAGCATCTTCGCGGGAGCCGACGACGAGATGCTCGGGACCCCGGATGAAATCGACGATACCGATGCTCTTTATGAATTCGTCCGCAGCACGACGGCAGCTTCTCCTGATGTCATCACGACAACCGAAATCCAAACGCCGAGACTGATGCTTCATTACAACGTCGGCGATATAGTGACTATGAGTCCCGAAAGTAGGGACCTGCTGGCCTGCCGCAGTGATAACCGCAGCAAGAGCCGGATCGTGCGGGTGCAGATGGATTTTGAAAGGCAGTGCACGAATCTGAAAATCGTTCGACAAAGGAACCGTCAGTTTTGAGTAACGCGGCAGAAATCATAAACGCCCGGCAACGACTTACACCGTAAGGTACAAGCTATCGAAACCAAGGTAAACCATGACTCCAAAAAATACCAAAGGCTGTCGATTGAATCGGCAGATCAATCTCTCGGTAATCGTGCAACTCGTACTGCTGGCCTCGCTTATCGTCGGCAGTTGGGTCAATCTCCAAAGGCAGCTTGATATATTACAGCGGGATGTGAGCATGCTGCTGCAATCGCAAAACAGCCTCCAGCAGAAACTCGAAACGCTCTGGACCAAGAGCATCTCCCATGAATACCGCCTCTAGGCCATCGAGAAATGTGCCGAGAAAAGCAAGGAGACTTTTTGATAGTTACACGCTACCAGTTTACACAGTTGCATTTTTCTGGTTTGCAGCGGTCTTTTAATACGCCCCAGATTTCGGGCGTTTCCCTGCACAGGCCGATAGAAACGTTCTTATCGAAGCTGCGAATGGTATCGATTAGAAGAGAGTAGAATTCGATGCGTTGTTTTGGCGGATAGCGGAGCTTGTGGTCCGAGGCTCCCCGGACAAAGTTGTGGTCCAGGAGCTTGCCGGCACGATTGCCATACGCACCAGCAGCCAAGAGGAAATGGCCGGGCAGCAACCGAAGCATGCCGAGCGTGATATTTTCAGGTTTCAAGATTGTTAATGTTTGCTCAATCAGGTCAGCATAGTCCGCCTGCCAGTCTGGATGGAGAATCCCCGGGTCGATACGAATCCGGATTCGATAACCGTGCTGCTGGCACTGTCTGGCTGCATCGATACGCTCGGAAAGGCCGGCTGTACCAAGCTCATGCTGCTCAATCATCTGTTGGCTGTTGAGGCTCCAGGATACGACCGTCTGGCCGTTAGCTTCGACGGCAAGCAGGTTGTCGATATTGCTGCTCTTGGTCAGCAGCATCAAGAAGCCACGCGATAATCCGGCGAAAAAAGGGACCAGCATTGTTGTGAGATTCGTGATGTGGTCGAGCGCGAGACTGTCGAGCATCTCGCCCATATTAAAGCTGACTTTGCCGCCGGCAGCCACAAGAGCTTTACGAATCTGTTTGAACATTGTGTCGTAGTTGATGTTGATTTTGATAAGCGGAGCATAGTTGCGATAGACAAACGCCAGATAGCAATATGTGCACAGATAGAGGCAGCCATTTGAAACTGGAACAAGCTTGTAGTAGGGACAGCAGCGGACATTCGGGCCGAGCCTGCCGTCGAAATGTCCTACAAAAGACGACGTCCGGCCAATCATCAGAGTCCTCTTGCCGACGAGCAATGCCCGGGACGGTGACATCTCCGGTGAAAAAGTCATATGCTGCCGCTCTATCAGCCGGATCTGAGCCGATGGGAACAACTTCAATATCCGCCGTGCTTCGGTGTCTTCCGCCGCCTGCCGCCACAGCAGTATTGTTTTCGGTTTGAATGTTCTGGCCGTGTCCATCATTGAATATTTTCTCTGGTCTTGGAAGTCGCTACGTCTCGTACTCAGCATTATAGCGGAAAACCACTAAGTTCAAACAGAAACAAAGGAGAAAAACGATGAAAGAAAAATGCAAAAAAACAACGCCGCTGAAAGTCGCAATTCTCATTTCAGCTTGTATATGCCTTTTGTTGGCAGGATGCGACAGCCTTCGGTTCGCACCGAGCGAGGCTCAGAAGCAGAACGCCTGGCTGCATAACCGCACGGCAATCGTCGCCGCCGAGACCGCCAGGACCGAGGATACATCACAGACACTCCAAGCTCTCACGCAGCTCGGCGAAGTGCAGAGCCGGGCGTTCAGCACCTATTGCGGACTGCCGAAGGAGTTTCCGCCGGCCGAGACAGCAGAGGATATTCTCACCGAATCGAACGTCCGACTTGCCGATACGGCACTGCAGGTAAGTGCAGACCGGCCGGACCCGTGGCAGGTGGCCGATTCGATGCTGGAGATGGGTATCGGAATCTGCGCTCTGCTGGGCGGCGTCTACGGCACGCGAGCTGTTGGTTTCTTAAGGCAAGCAAGAACAAAATCCAATGCCCTGCACGAAATCATCGCCGGCAACGAGCTATTCAAAAAGCAAAACCAGACCCAGGCCACCGCCTTCAAGCAGGCCCACCAAAACCAGTCCCCCCAAACCCGCCAACTCGTCGCCGCAATAAAAGCGTAATCTCTATAATAAAATAAGAGGGCAAAATGTCACGGACGATCGATAAGTTTCAAGCGGATGCGGATCGGCTGGCGGAAGGATTTCTGATCACCGAGTGCATCTGGGATCCAACGGATGATGGAAGCAACGACGGCGAGACTTTGCATCCGGAGCTGCTGCGGCATCTGATCCGCGAAGCGGTCGAGCGGGGTGACTTCACGTTTCGGTACTGGCGGGACGATTTCTATCGCTGGGAGGCCGGGCTGTATGTTCGTGTCTCGGACAGTGACATGAAGTCCTGGCTCGTGCATCACCAGCAAGGCCACGATCGACAGACAGGAATGTTCTTCGGTTGCCACCGCTGTCACGTATGATAATGCTGAAATCCTGGGCCCGAGCCATCGTGGTTGATTCGCATCCACTGCAAAAACACGCTCTGTATTAAAACGAAACTCGTAGTCCTTTTGATCAATCGAAAGGACTATGAGACTGGTTATCTGTGGAATGGAGGATCCAATTATGTGCGAACCGGTGTACATCTCCCGGATACTTCCGGCTGTTATGCGTGGTATCGCCAAGCGAATGCGGCGGTCTCGAAACATGACACAGACCGATGCCGCCGATGGCACCGTTGCCACCGCTGTCACGGTTGATAATGCTGAGATCCCGACGGGCCCGAGTATGCTAAGACCCCTGGGCCCGAGCCTCCGCGGTTGATTCGTATCCACTGCAAAAACACGCTTTGTATTAAAACGAAGCTCGTAGTCTTTTTGATTAGCCAAAAGGACTACGAGCATTGTAGAGTAAAACTTGCTTTGGGGCATGATCTTTGAAAAGATATTTGCAAAACTGTTTACAAAGACATTTTCAGATTATTGCAATGCAGCGAAGATTCCGTTATTCTGTGGGATTATTAAGGTATCGTTACGAAGCTGTATTCCGGTGTGCATTGCACGCTCTACGGCTCGCACTGTTTCGCTGAATCTTTGGTGAATGCGAAAATGGCAAAAGACCGTGGAAATTACGAACAACGCATTCAGACGATATGCCTGCTGATTCTGACTGCACTGGGCATCACCGCGGCGTTGTATTTCTTTGCCTCGGTGCTGATTCCGTTTGTGCTCGCTATTTTCCTGACGCTCTGCCTGATTCCCGCTATTGACGTTCAGATGAAGTTACTTCGTATTCCACGCCGTACGGCAATCCTGACAACGGTCGCCGTCGGCTGTGCGATTCTTATTCTTGGCGCCTTGCTCGTTACGGCGGCGGCAAATCAGATTGTCGAGAGCAAGGACTTCTATGAAAAACAGTTCAGGCAAGTGCTTGTCAAAACCCGGGGCCTGCTTCCACCCGAGTGGTATACGGATCCCAATGAGCCGGTACGTGATCCTAACGATCCAGCCTTCGATCCCAACGACCCTTCCGTAGATCCCTCCGAACCGCTCATTCGCGTTCCTACCAATACGATCAGGAAGGTGCTCACCGATATCGCCAGCAGTATTATGGGTGTTATATCCAACGGCCTGCTCGTCATAATTTTCATGATATTCATGGTCGCCGGAAAAGGCACATACAAAGCTCCGCCGGGAAGCCTGTGGTGGGAGGTCGAGTCACGAATTAAGCGGTATGTGCTTACGATGACACTGACTTCTGGAATTACAGGCGTTCTCGTGGGACTCGTGCTGAGTATCCTGGGAGTCGAGCTCGGCTGGATGTTCGGCTTCCTGGCGTTCCTGCTGAATTTTATTCCCAATATAGGCTCTATCATCGCAACAATATTACCCCTGCCGGTCGCTTTGATTGATCCGGAACTCGGCATGATTTCTAAGATACTGGTCCTTGTGATTCCCGGCATCATCCAGTTTACTATCGGCAATCTTCTCCAACCCAAGATGATGGGCGAGTCACTCGACCTGCATCCGGTTGTGGTTCTGCTGTCTTTGATTTTCTTCGGGACGATCTGGGGGATCATAGGGATGTTCCTGGCTGTCCCAATTACCGCCGTCGTAAAGATACTTCTTGAGAGATTCGGTTACACACATACTATCGCCGACCTAATCGCAGGAAAAACAGACATGCTGACCAAAAGCCCCCCTGGTAAGTGAACTTATGAAACACATCGTATTTATAAGTACAATCGCATTGACAGCAATAACATGGCCCGGTCATTCCGCTGCTCAGACGCAACAGGATAAAGCAGCCACACGCGTCAACGACCTGCGTCTTGCGTCCTATGTCACCTCGCGAACGGTCGAGCGGCTCGCGACCGACCCGGCAGTTCGCACCAAGGCCCGGCAAACCATTCGCCGTATGGGAATTACGAAACTCTATCTTGAGGTTTACCGCAGCGGCCACGTGGTTGCGTCCGAACATTTAATCTTTGCCCGCGATTGGCTGAAAGACATGAATATCGAGGTCGTCGGCGGTATAGCGACCGTTCCCGGCGGCGATTTCGGTGTCCGACAGAAAGGCCCGCTCGGCTGGTTCAACTGGCAGAACGAAAAGACTCAGCGGGACCTCGAAAAGGTCATCCGCATGGCCGCGGGCGTTTTCGATACCTTCATCGTAGACGATTTTCTCTGCACCGGTGATATCAGCGACGAATCGAAAGCGGCAAAAGGCGAGCGTTCCTGGGGCCGGTATCGCCGGGAGTTGCTGACCGAGCTGGCACAATCCGTTTTCATCGAACCGGCGAAACAGGTCAATCCCGACATTACCATGATTGTCAAATACCCCCAGTGGTACGACCGGTTTCACTTGTTCGGCTACGATACGAAAACGCTGCCGGAGCTGTTCGATATGGTCTGGGTAGGCACGGAAACCCGCGGCCGGAATACTCAGCGATTCGGATTCGTGCAGCCTTACGAGGGATTCGTCAACTACCGCTGGCTCGCGGGAATCGCCGGCGATAAAATCGGCGGGGCATGGTTCGACCACGGCGACTGCGCAGAGCACGACTTCCTCGACCAGGCCTACACGAGCGTATTGGCGGGCGCTTCGGAGCTGATCTTCTTCAACTTCAGCAACGTAATGGCGGGCCACCCCGACCACGAGAAAGTCGTCGCCCAATTCGACCGGCTTGCCGACCTGGCCGCCTTCGTTCGTGAGCATCCCGTCACCGGTATTCCCGCCTACAAGCCGCCGAACAGCGATCCGGCCGGTGACATGTACATCATGGACTTTCTCGGCATGCTCGGCATACCACTGGTCCCGGTGCATAAGTTCCCAACCGATGTCCCGGTAATCTTCCTGCCCGCCCAGGCCGCCGCCGATCCGGACTTGCTGGATCACGTGAAAAAAGTCCGCGCAAAAGGCGCTGACATTATCTTAACAACGAATCTGCTGATAACATCCCCGGACAGTACAGAACTCACTCGAATGGCGGGCCTCGGGCCGGATATACAATCAAAACCGATACGTGCCCAACTAACCAATACAAATGTCACCGTCGATCTGGAATCGCCGATAGAGGGCAAGGCCGGGCCGGGAAACATCGTGTGTAACTCCGGCGACAAACAGCTTGCCCTTCTTACCGTCAGCGAAACACAGCTCGGCCGTATCGACCTGCTCAACACCCATACATACAGCCAGGCCGACTTCGATGCCGTAGGTGAGGTTCTGCTCTGCCCCAGGCCGCTCGGCCTGCTTGAAATTAATCGCCCGGCACTCACAGCTCTGCGAAAGGCATTTGGCGTCACAGCTTTCGACAGCCCCAGTTGTGTTACGTACCATCCGCTTGGCCCTGTCGACTCCAGCAGTTGTGTTATTCAGAACTTTAACAACAATGCGGTCGATGTCACCGTCACCTTCAATATTGAAAAGAACAAATCCAATAAATTCATGGAGGCATTTTCCAAAAATCCGATTCCCACTCGCACCGCCGGTTCCAGGAACCAAATCGCTTTGGACCTGTCCATCCCCGCCAGAAGCCGTATCTGGGTTCGACGTGTTGATTAAGATATGCTGTTGGTACTACTATATTCGACATATGGATCTGCCGGAATTATAAGCTGTCACTGCAAAAAATTTCCTCTATAAGGTATTATTTATTGACAGTCTTGTTCTAATCAGATACACGTTTGCCGCGTTAAAGGAGCAGGGGTATCATGCAAAAAAGTATGCTGTTGATTATATTGCTGTTGTTTATTGTAGCAGTGGCCAGAATCGAAAGGAGATATGCCGGACATGTCAATACTGAATTTATTACACGCCTTTATCGCAGCTAAGAAAGCTGAATCTTTTTCTCCCGAGCAGATTCAAGAACTACAACAAAAGCGCTTCAAAAAATTATTGAAACACGTTCTCGAGAAATCGAGATTTTACAAGAGATATTATCAGGAGCATGGAATAACTGAAAGAGATGTCGATGAGGTCAAGCCGGAAGATCTGCCGATAATCGACAAGCAGATCATGATGCAAAACTATGACGATCTTGTTTGTGATCCGGCTCTCAAGAAGGTTGAACTCGAGCGATTTATCAATGAATTTCCTGATGCGGGGACCAACTATAAAGGTGTCTACAAAGTCATTCATACGTCCGGTTCGAGCGGAACCATCGGCCTGTTTGTTTACGGGCCGCGTGACTGGGTGGTGGCAAAAGTGATAGGATTCAGGGTGGCCGGGCTAAGGACTATTCCACTGAAAAAAAGTAGGTTGGCGTTTATCGGTGCGACGGATGGGCATTACGCCTCAATAACTTCTATTCGGAATGCACCACGCCTATTGTTTAAAACACTGCCTTTATCAATCAGCAGCCCACTTGAACAAATATGTAAAGATATAAGCCACTTTCACCCTGATTCAATGATCGGTTATGCCTCCGGCATAGACCTCCTGGCTCAGGAACAGCTCACCGGTAACATCAATATATCACCAAGGAAAATCTGGTGCATGGGTGAACCTCTTACTCCAGCAACAAGACTTAATGTCGAAAAAGCCTTTAACATTAATCCATTAAATTTGTACGGCACTTCTGAAACACTTAGTCTTGCGATGGATTGCAATGCTCACCATCGCATGCATCTTTTTGACGATTGGTTTAACATCCAAATTGTCGATGAAAACATAGAACCTGTAAACTCAGGTCAGCCAGGACGTCTGGTTATCACGAATCTTTTCAACTATACGCAACCAATTATTCGTTACCAAATGGACGATGAAATCATTCTAAGTGACGAGCCTTGTCCTTGCGGTTGGCCTTTCAAAGTAATCGATAAGATCGCCGGGCGTAGCGAAGAGTATCTGTGGTTCACAAAAGCAGATGGGACGAGAGAATTCATTCACCCCCTCGTGCTTGTAGAATTCATTGTCCGCGGCCTTGAAAAGTTTCAGTTCATCCAAACCGGTACGGACAGGCTTACGATGAAAGCAGTCGTCCACAGCCAAAAGAGCAGTATTCTCCCGGCGATTCATAAGAGAATGACCGAAATCCTGTCCCAAAAAGCACTGAATGACACGGTTCGATTTGAGGTCGAATTGGTCGATGATATAAAGATCAACCCCAAAACCGGTAAATTCTGGCTTATCATTCCGTATCCTAATGAATTATAATATCCTTAGGCGTTGTTTATGAAAAATCTTTAAGTGAGGAACTTATGAAGTACCGTTTAAGAATTCGGAGTTTTCCGCGGATGATTACCTGCTGCCTTTACTGTTTTTCAGCAATATACGCCGTGGATGCTGCCGGGAAAGGACATGCCGTTCGCGGTAAGGTCGAGGTCGAGGAAGTTGTCACCCGCTATGCGCCGGCAAATAACGGCGCCGGGCCGATGTGGTGCTATGGCTCGACGGTTATCGCACGGCAAGGCAGTGACGTTTTTCTTTCAGTTATCGAGACCGGCAAGGATGTTCCGCTGCTGTGCAATACGCGCTGGCAGTTGTGGCGTCGTTCGGTGAAAGGCTGGAAACTTGCACAGGCCGAGAAAGAATATCGACAGCGTGAGCCGTGCCCGATGGCGGTATTTCAAGGAGGATCTGTTTTTCTGTCGGTCAATCCTTCCATCGAGCCGGCCGGCACGAAATACGGGCCGTGCAAGCCGCTCGTGCTTGAGTTCGACCCAGCCAATCCGCCAGTTCCGGCAAAAACACATACGCCGGCATGGGCGGATGGGACCTATTTCACCGACCATTCCTACAGGGGCTTTGCTGCCGATGGAGCAAACGGCGAGCTTCTGCTTCTGAATATTAACGCCAAAACCAGCGAGCAGTTCGTCTCATACCGTGACAAAAGCGGCCGATGGCATGAAAAAGGAACCATCACGTTCCCCATCAGGTCATGCTATCCCCAGGTCGCCCTGCGGGATGGTGCGGCCCATGTGATGGCAATCGGTGACATTGTCGAGCCGGTTAAAGAGTGGCAGAAGCTCAAATTCGAGAAATTGAAACGCAAGTGGGATTATGTCTTCCGGCGGCTGTTTTACACGTACACCGACGATATTCACACTACCGGTTTTTGCGAGCCAATTGAAATCGATACCGTAGAAAAGACAGCCGGGCATATCCGCAATCTCGACATGCACATCGACCAGACCGGCGCTGCCCATCTGCTTTATACAAAACAGCCGCATCAGTACGAGTTCATCCGCAATAAGTATTTCCCAGGCCAAGAGATGAAGACCTGCCTGGAGTACGCGATAGTCAAAGACGGCAAAGTCCTATCGCGTCAAACACTGGCCGAAAGACCGGTCGGGCCTAATGGTTTTGAGCCATCGTTCGGCCGCTTCCATATCGGCAGAGCTGGTGAGCTTTATGTAATCGCTGCCGGAGTGAGCGTGGAAAAAGGACAACGCACATACGGCAACTTTCTCGGCCGAATACCAGCGGGCAAAGACAAACCTAAGTTCGAGCGTATCGAGCTTAAGCATCCGTTCGGCAATTTCTTTACCAACACCCCCCGCGGCGGATCAAAACCATCCGACATCATCGACATCTTCGGCATTGCCAACGACAGTCCGAATTTGAGATATGCCCGAATCCGCATCGAATCCGGGAGAGATTGAGCACTGTTACTCAAAAACGGAACGACTATCAGCAGATAAGTCTTGGAATATCCGCCCTGCCCAGCTCGAATTATTCCTTGGCTCCGTGCCTCTTGAGCAGCTCGACGATCTCAGTTCTGTTCATTGTATTGGCCAAACCCAAAGGAGTTAGGTCCCAGTGATCCTTAACATTTAGACCTGCACCTTTGGATACAAGCCACTCGACTGCATCCTTCTCACCCATACGAATGGCAAAGAACAAAGGTGTCCACCCGTTCTCTATCACCGGGTCAATGTCGGCCCCTTTTCTGATGAGCAGGTCCATAAATGTTATATCGCCTGCTTTAGCCGCATAGTGCAGGGGCGTGGTACCCTCACCCTTAATGCCGACAATGGCTCCTTTGTCTACTATAAATTCGGCAAAATCCATATCTCCGGTTTTCTGTGTGACTAGTAGCGGTGTCAGGCCATTGTTACCATTTTCCGCGTCGGGGTCGGCCCCTTTGGCAATGAGGAGTTCGGCCACATCTTTGTTTGATTGCATTACAGAAACGTGCAGAGGGGTCCATCCGTTCTCGGAGGTTCTTACGTTAACATCGGCCTCCGCAGCCAAGAGCAACTCGGCCGCTTTTTTATTATTCTCCTTCGCCGCCCAGTGTAGTGCAGTATAACCTCTTTCCCCCCTGACATTGATGTCCGCGCCACCCTCAATCAACGATTGTAAACGTTTGCTGTCACCTGTACAGGCGGCCTTGTACAATGCGTCTGCGGGCCCAATTGTTGTCCCCGTCAGACGCCGCAAGAGAACGATGCCATTGAGACTGATGCTCTCTCCGCCGACGTAGACATAGGTGCCGTCTGGGCTAATTCCCAGATCCGCAGGAAAGCAATATTTTCCTATTCTCCGGAAGGAATGGGTTTGTAGGTATGTCAATTTGCCGGTCTTGCGATGTCGCTGGAACGTCACGATCGAATCAGAACTGCCGCCAAGAGCATAGAGATGTTGTCCATCGGGACTGACACGCAGCCTCGTACCTCCATCTAGGCCTACTTGGCCCTCGTTGCCGTTGATTTGCTGGACGAGTGAAAGGGTTCCATCGACGATCCTCTTGAATGCACAGACGGCGTCATGTTTTCCTTGTGCATTGGTGTAGACGAAAACCCCATCTGGACTGCAAGTCACGTCCCAAATGCCTTGGAGACCATATATGCCCCCCTGTTCATTCTTGATAACTTGCTTCAGGCTGACTTCGCCGGATTCTGCATTTCGTTTAAGGACCGTGAGAGTGTCAACTTGAGTCGAAGCAACATAGATATACTCGCCATCCGGGCTGACTGCGATTCCGCGGGCGCCATCAAAGCATTTATCCTGCCCCTTAGTTGACTGAACGAATGCGAGCTTCTTGTCATCGGTTATTCGAAACGTTGTGACTGCAGCGCTGTTACGGGCCACGACATACGCGAACTGGGAGTCGGGTGAGAAATCAGCGTCGACCACATAGTCCAAGTTGTCAATAGCATGGTCGCCGTTTTTGATGCTGTCCAACAGTGCCACGTTACCGGTCGATTGGTCCCGTTCGAATAAGCTAACCGAATTGGAGCCGGCATAGTATTCTGACCTACCCTTAACGTCTGAACAGACCACATAACGACCGTCAGGGCTGACACGAGTCGTGAAAGCTCCCTTCAACGGAATCTTCTTCAGACGCTTGATATATCCGGTTGCCTGATCTCGTCCAAAAATGACCAAACAGCGAGAGCCATATGCTGTGGCGTAGAGGTGCCGCCCATCAGGACTGATGGCAACAGAGGTGCAACGTGCCAGATATTCATCACTTGACAAATGATCAAAGTACTCCAATTGCCCTAACCTGTTCGCTCCTTCTTTGCTTTCAGCAGTGTTCTCCATCTCTGCCCTCGCTGTCAGTACCACTGCCGTTGGTGCTGTCAACAGAGCCAATAGGAAAACAAAGGTTGCAGCTATCAAACTTGGGCGTTTGTAGAACTTTTTTCCTGGTTTTAACATGGTTCTTATCCTTTCCTCAATATTTTTGGCTTTACCGGCTACAGCCAACGATGGGACCGGCCGGATTGATTTGTTTCTGGCAGCCAATGTCTCCACAATTGCAGTGCTGTAGTCTCTCGGCAGCGTATTCAAACGAGCGATGGCCATTTCGTCGCAGCATTTTTCTCGCTCGGCGCGTATTTTTCTGTTTACCCACCAGACAAAAGGATGGAACCAGAATATAGCCTGGGCGATCACCTGCAGGAAATTCACAGCGGCGTCAAAACGTACGATATGATTTATCTCGTGCCCCAGTACGCTTCTCTGATGCTGCGGTTTATTGATGTTCAGAAAATCAAAAGGCAGATAGATACTCCCACGCAGCAGCCCCCATACAAATGGCTGGCTGAAACCATCTACGAGCCAGATACCTGGGAGGCTCTTGATGCCATGAGCTGAAAATAAGTTTTCAATATCATTTCTCAATCCGGCCGGGAGTAGCTTCCGTCGTCTCCACAGCCAGTAATGTGCACGCAAAGCCTTGAGTAAATTGAATAACATAAATGCAGAAGCTCCCAATAACCAAACTAATCCAAGGCGCTGACGAACCGTCATTTTTGATAATCCCTCTCCGGCCACCGTCAATGGCGACATTTCAAATGGAACTGAAGTCAATGCGGGAGCCTCAGTTAAAGCTGTGTCCGCCACTTCAGAATCCACAGCCAACTTCACAGCCGGCAGGGATGTTAAAACCGGCTCAACTGAATTTTCTTCCGGCAGAATCGCCAGGGGTATGTTATACAATGGCGGCACAAGACATTTGGCCAGAACGATCAGCCAGAGAAGATAGCGAACGTGTGCGCTTTTATTTCTCAGTATGATATTCACTGACGCGATGATCGTTACCAGAAGCGCTATCTGCCAGCTTTGTGTCAGCAAATAGCCGGTAATCCTATTCAAAACAGTTTCCATTATTTCCTCGTGTCCCGCGATGATTGAACAGCAGGCAGCCCAAAAAAGCTTACTGAGACTGTTGTATAGCTGTTCTTGCGGTGTGAACAGAAAATATTAAGGCCTTTAGCACCGTGCTTGGCCATATTCATAGTGAGTTTTATTGACGAGATCTGTTTTCGATGAGCTTGCATTACTTTGCAGCTTTTACCTTAAATACTTTTGGAGAAATAACTTATATTTTGCTCTATCATTGTGTGTGTTCATTCAATTAACATAGGACACGAGGCATTATTTAGAATCTCCGCAAATAACTGCTTATTTCTTCTCTATCAACCTCCTGAGCTTATCGATATCTTCGGCGTCGATCCTGCCGTCCTCGGCCAGAAACTGCATAAGTGGCCTGGGATCTCCGCCGAAGAGCCTGTCCAAAAAGTCAACGACAGTCCTCTTGACGACATCATCACGTTTGACAGCAGGGAAGAATGCGTGGGCTTTACCTTTGATTTTATGCTTTAGATAACCTTTATCTTCAAGCCGACGAAGTAGAGTTTGAACAGTTTTGTAGGCTATGTTCCTTTTCGGCGGCAGTAAATCACAAATCTGCTGTACCGTAGCTTCCTCAAGCTGCCAGACCAATCTCAGGATTTCCGTTTCCGACGGGCTCATCGCACGTAACTTTCGCTTTGTCATAATAAATCTCCTCTTGCATACGTAAGAACATAATATCTTACATACGTAGGACATGTCAACAAGAAAAATTAAAAAAATTAAAAAAATTTTTCCCGCTCCCCTAAGAGGACTAAAAAAACGCATTAGCAGGCCAGAATCGCCTCTTTTTACATCACCACCGCAAAATGGAACGGCTTTGGGAATCCACATGAGTACTATGATTTACCACGTTGTGATTCACGAATTCTGGAAGACGGTTCACGCCGCGACTGAATAACCATCGTGAGAAATCGTCCAAATATGTTGTATTAGTCGGGCAAATTTGGTAAAGGAAACCTCAGATAAAACTCTACTTGTGTAAACAAAGTATAAAAAGAATTCGACAGGAATATTGGCGGCTTAAACTTTCGATTTTGTATCAAAACGAACCTTTAGGAGTTATAAAATGAAGAAACTCGTGGATTATTTCATAAAAGGCCTTTTAGTCTTCGTCCCTATGGCCCTGACCGTTTTTCTGCTTATATGGGCATTTACCAGCCTCGATGCGGCCTTTCGTGCCCTGTTTAGAATCAAGTTCCCCGGCCTGGGACTGCTGTTGACCCTTGGGCTGATTGTCGTTATCGGTTTTATCGCGTCGAACTTCCTGGGCAAAAGGTTGTTCGCACTTATAGAGAAGGTTTTTATCGGTCTGCCGTTGGTAAAGCTGCTCTATTCGGCGGTAAAAGATATGATTGAGGCGTTCGCGGGCGAGAAAAAAAGCTTCGACAAGCCCGTCATCGCCAGGATCGCGCCCGGGGGAGCGGCGAAAATAATCGGCTTTGTCACACAAGAGAGTCTTGAGAACCTTGGGCTTTCAGACCACGTTGCAGTGTACCTGCCTCAATCGTACAACTTTGCCGGCAACGTTTTGCTCTTTCCGAAGGAGGCAATAACGCCGTTGAGTATCGAAAGCTCGAAGGCAATGGCCTTTATCGTATCCGGCGGGATATCCAAAGGTACTTCCTGAAACATGTTTTTCTGATCGTTAAGTTTTGCTAAAGGTCCCGTGCATGAAAAAGCAGAAAAATCCAGACGATAAGCCTTTCAGGGATTTCTGGAGGTTGATTAGTCCCCAGGACCTTCTGAGCAGGGCCGGTACGGTAATGATGCGAAAGAGTCCCAAAGCAACGATTTGGACCGCCGGCATTACCTCATCCGGCTACCTGTCAAGCTATCTTGGGCTTCCCGGTTTTACGGGTCTGCAGGCAATCGCCGCACCATTCGTCGTGGGCGGAGGGATGCTCGGTATCGGTGCCGGAATCAAATATGTTCCCAGAACGATTTCCAGAAAATTAGCGACGATTGCGGAAGCGAACGATCTGAACCTGATGGAAGACTACAGGAAGTCGCAGGTGATTGAACATCTTAACGCACTCTGGGACAGGGCATTCTGGTATGAGTCCGATATTAGATACGCCCGTGACCAAAGACTGGCGGAACGCGACCGGATCATCGCGGATAAGAAGTATCTCAGGAAAGAGATTTCCGGGTGGGACAAAGGCGTGCTTCAGCGCCTTGGGGCAGGAAGCGAAGAAGATATCGACGATATTGTCATGGCAATCATGACCGAAAAACCGCTTACCGACAAAATAGAAATGTCGCGAGAAGGATATATTATTTCATCCATTTACGCATTGAAGCACGCCCCGCCGCAGTCGAGCCAGGCTAAACAGATTGGTTTCTGTCTGAACCTGTACGAAGATGCGTGTGACGGCGCTTATTTCGACGAGAGCGACGTCAAGCTCTTCGAACAGTATGCGGGAAATACCACCCTGACGCATATCAAGAATGAAGTCGGCTTCGGCAGAATCGACGCAGCCGGGCAAATTGCCAGGAAAGCCTCGTGGCGTTTCTGGTTTTACCTTATCACGAGGAAGATTGCGACCGGCGTGGGAAAAGCCGTCAGGGACCTGAACGAGAACTACGGTACAAACATGTTCAATTCCCAGGTGCTGCTTTGGCCGGGCGAGGAAGAAGGGGAATGGATGGATGGTTTCCCGGGAGCAAAAGAAAAAGTCCTGGAATTACGAAAATCAATCGTCAGGGGGGCATTGGGTGATAATTATGAAAATGCCGCGATTATGCTGGACAGGATGCTGCTGCCCTGCTTCGAGTTTGCGACCGATCTTAGGCTGAGATACGATCCCGAGTATTGCGACGGCAGCCTGGATTATGTCAGTGAAGATCAGGGAACTACCATCAAGAATAATATTATCGGCGATCTTCAATCATTCGGTTATCGCCGGAGTGACATTGACCGGGTGCGAAAATACGTGACAAATGCTGAAAAAGATATTTCATTATTAATAGACTATCTGGATACAAAAGGATATAAATGGATCCTGGATGACAGGCTGGCATTAAGAGCGGTAAAAACCATGTTCCACACCAACAAGAACCGAACAAGGAAAATGTTTCAAAACAGCAATACCGCCGTCCATCAGGCAAATATTGACCGTGACATTGAGAGTGCGGCCGCCCAAAAAGAAATTTATTCAGCCAGGCTGACCGGCTTGAGATTGCATCATGAGTTGACAATATTACAAATCGCCGGATACAGGAACCTGGCGAAACAACTGGCTTATTCCGGCTAAAAACAAGAACTCTCAATTAATTATCCGAAACACAGCCTTTCATCAGGATTTATACGAAGATAGCTAATCGAAAGCGATCAGAAATAACACCGTGACACTTGTCTGCTCCGGCATGTTGCCAGGTTCTGTTTGGGATAGAACCTGATAGCACTAAAAAAGGCCATAAGAGTTGTTCTTATGGCCTGTTGGTTCGTAATTTGAATGTTTAACGTTTAGTTTAAGATAATTTTCAGTTTCCCGGGCTAAATATAGGCGGAGGACGGATTTGATTGGTAAAGGGGGGCTTATTTTGCAGACTTTCATACCTCATCGGCAGATATATAAATCTACTCAATTTGTCTACATATGCCCAATTGCCAAATAAGGCAAGAACTAACCACATCATTATTATCGAATACTTATGATTTTTCATAAAATGGCCTTCAAACCATTGGCCTCTATCGGCTGGTGTTGGTTTTTTCCCTTAATGATTTCAGATAAACTGTTTTTTTCTGTCAAAATCAGCCATACGTTCGTGCCTCCGTGCCGGCAACAAAGAGACATTTCTACATCCGTCCCAGCGATCAGAAAAACTTAAGTCATTTTTATACATACACTTAAGGTTGCTTTTAGGACCTTTTTTACGGGCTCGGATAACTCGAAACGCATCGAGCGCCAAGTATTTCAACACTAATACCCGGCTTCTTTTGAGACCTACTTTTTGGCCCGGACATTCAGAGAATTCAATCCTGTATAATCACAATAAAATCCGATCAGAGGGGGCTTGGCTCATTCAACTTTTTGTTTGACCACACCCTGAACTTATCCCGGCTTCGCCGGGGACTTTTTAATCTTTCAGCGTAAGACATTCTAATTCTTTCATCGCCTATTTTGCCAATTCGGTTATGGTTGTT